>Ga0247611_10001040_pt1 | contig 51908 bp, 79 predicted proteins | sample 177DNAGHGhighgp2_FD_192422 | JGI IMG/M metagenome (GOLD analysis project Ga0247611, IMG submission 192422) | Sheep rumen microbial communities from Palmerston North, Manawatu-Wanganui, New Zealand - 1770 DNA GHGhigh gp2 | ecosystem: Host-associated > Mammals > Digestive system > Stomach > Rumen... | reverse complement strand
GTCCCAAACTAGCACACTACCACCAGTAACAAGTCCCTTCTTATCATAGGTAACTAATTGACGAGCTGTAACATCTTGCGCAAGTAAAGTATTTGCAGTAACTTTGCCAGTAGCTAAGTCATTCACAGCTTTTGATGTTGCTGCAGTTGTTTCACTCATAGATTCTAACGAATTACTTAATTGAACAATACCAGGTGTTGTAATACTAGCCGTCGGCACAGTGGATTTTGTTGCACTAATTTGGCCATTCTCTTGACTAACACTTGTAATAAATTGTGTGCTGGTCGAGCCATCTACTGCAGGACTAGTATAATCTAACGCATTAATAGCATTTGTTCTCGCCTGTTCTTCGGTGTAAATTCTATTTTCTAATGTAGCAATAGCAGCGGCTAATGTGGTATCAGTATTAATACCATTACCACCGGTAGGTGCTGTATAACTACCTAATGCAATTGCACCTAAATAATTAGATGTTGAAGTAATAGCACCATTAGTATCTGTAAAGCCTAAACCAGTAATTACTCCAGTCGCACCAGTAGTTGCTGGAGTATTTACATAACTTCCTTTAGGAATCTTTACTGTGTGGGTGCCACCACTTGTTTTATGACCTTTTGTATCAAATGTCCAATCTTGAATCGTGAATGTGCTACCAAACGAAGGTGTATCATTTGATACTGCCTGATGTGTTACCGCAACCGGTCCAATATGAGTAAATGCTACTGTATCAGTACCAGGAGTAGGAGTTAATTGTACCCAACTATCTCCGGTCAGAGTTAGTGTATCAAATGTATTATCTGGCTGAATAATATCTGTTGTATTATTATCAATTTGAATCTTACCAAAATTATAAGGTAAATTATAGGTATGCGCATGGTCTTCATTAACATGGCCCATTGCATCAAATGCTAAATCTTGTAAATGTACAGCAGCCGCTGTTGATGTACTTAAATCAGTAGTATCTGCAGCAGTTTCATTAACAACATCTTTCTTTAAGTGTGTAATAGTAACCTTTGGATTATTAACATTATCATTTAAAACAATGCTTGTCCAATCATCGCCAATAATTGGTGCGCTATGCATTCTTCCATAATGGTCAATAACAACAGTTTCACCGGCCTTAACCGTAGCAAAATTATTGGTTAAATCTTTTAAAGTATTAATAGCGCCATGCACTGTATCAGTATCTCTAGTGTCATCAGCACCAAATAATTTATGCGTCTCAAGAAGTAAACCATTTAAAGTATTTTTATCACGAGCATATCCTTCTAACTCTTCAAATACTTGCTTATCTTTTAACCAGCATAATTGAACACCATCTGGTACATCAATATTAGGGTTCCACTCTAAATATTGGGGGAAAATATTATTCTCATCAAACATGACGTGTTTATTAAATCTTTCATAATAATGAGTATCATTATTAGCCCCATAACTTTCATTACTTAATAAATAAGTTTGCCCATCATCACCTGTAATATCGCCATGTTGAGCATCGCGCAAATAATACTCGCCCGGAATATAAAATGAGTATTTTGTCTTCTCTGGGTCTTTTGTTTTAGCAAAATAAGTCCTATCTGCTGTTTTTATATAACCCTTATCTTTTATGATATCTCCAATAACAGGAGTATCTTCTCCATTCATTTTAATAATTAATGAATTATTATTATCTTCTGTTACTATTGGCTTAGATACATAATAATAAGTACCAGGAGCATATAAACTAATTGGCTGCGTATCTCCTAATGTCCATAATTGCAATGAAATTCCTTCAATGTCAGATAATGTATGTTGAGCATCAGACCCAGAAGTTCCAGTGTCGCTATCATTACTCCAAATATTCTCATAAATATCAGAAGTTACTCTACTATATCTATGGCTTGCAGCATCATAAGTATAATATGGGCCATCCACATCTAATTTACGCACCCTATGAGTAACATTAATATAAACACTATCTTTACCAAGAGCATTGGTTTCAATAAGATATAATTCATAGTATTTATTACTTTGAGGGTTAGGAACTCATGATGAACTTGTATCTAATACAATCTGCCCAGTAGGCTCAGGTGAACTTCCATCTTGTGGAGTTGTCATTTCTAATTTATAAAAACGATTCGCCGCAAATCAAATTATGCTAGCTCCATTCGCAACACGCTGCCATGCTGTCGCTGGTATCTTATAATATTGGCGTCCAGCAGTTGGTAATTCATTTGTATCTAAAATATAGTCATCGCCCTCCATATAATAATAGGTGTTCTTTACGTATCCCTCAGGCGGAACGTCTACTTGAGTAAAAGAACTCCTTAAAGTAGGCTGATTTGTCTCAGAATTAATCCATTGATAATATTTTTTGTTTTTCTTAAAATCTGATGCATTTCTAACCAACAGATAATTTTCACCATATTTATCAAAATAAGCTGCAGGAATTGGCTCGTGCACATCTGTTGGCTCAAAATGTGGCAACCGATTTTTATTATTAGAAGCATTTTCTTCATCATATTGCGGACTATATTCGATACCAACTCTATAATATCGTTCTCCGACTTCATCATCACTATACCAATATATTTTATCTACATCTGCAGTTTCACTCGCATCAGCGCTCTTAAAATTAAAATCATCGCTAGTTGCATCTACAACTATCATACCAATTAAATCATGTACAGTATTAATTGAACCTGCAATTGTATTAACTTCATCTTGAGCATACCCAATACCATGGCCAGTTTCTTTAGTAAGACGAAGTCCAAGTCTATGTTGCGTTGACCCCGCATCTTCTCAATTAATATCTAAATTACGTGTTGTGGCCTCCTTGCCCAGCACATTTCTTCCGCCATAAACTAAATCCCAAACACTTGCAATTGTATCACCAATAGAAGGTAACATAATAGCAACTTCATTAGTGTCTGGCTGCGCCGTTCTATTAACCGACCCATCTACACCATACAATTGACCACTTATGCCGTTAAGGTCAATTGTAATATTATCTTCTGGTTGATATTTCCCGGTGCGATTGTCATATTCTCAAATGTTTTTCAGTTGATGTTCTGCATCTTCTGCTGCGACATCCCCAGCATACGTAATATATTTTGCATCAAATCCAGCCTTATTAAAATACATAGCTGCGGGACGAGCATTATCCTCAGGCTTCATTGAACCATCATTCTGTCTTCTTGGATAATGACAACTTACATCTGAGGGGTAGTTTTTACTTTCTTTACTGGATTGACCAGTTGTTTTATTCCATATATCTGTACCAACAGTAATATTTTCATCATATCTCGCTGGCTTTATCCATAAACCAGGATTTGATTGTATGTGTAATTTATAATATACATTAGATGTATCTACGTCGAAATGCGGCGCTCTTGGTATTACGGTCGGCGCATCTGCTGTAATCGCTAATGTTGGAACTATTGAATTAAGTTCTGCGACCATTGCAAAATATGGCTTGCCATCGGCATACATTTTTTGCCAAACCGTTCCATCATATCCTCTACCAGCACCAAATTGACGAGTATCTATTAAATAATTAATTAAATAAGGATTATCCGTGTTTGCCTCAGAGACTAACTCAAGAGTATTATTTTCAGTTATAAAATAATATGTAGTATGACGAGCAGTAATTTCTTCTAATACTTCCTCTCTTGTATATCTTGGCTCATCAGCAGTACCATTATTTACGACTGTATAAATACGAAGTCTTTGATATGTATGCGTTCTGTTATTAGCATCAGTAACTTCATACTCTTCAACAAGCCCGTAAAATTTATTTAAATTACTAATATCTAAAGCAATATCATTAATGTCGGTAACAATACCATTAAGTTTGTCACAATTATAATTCAATGGTACGCGAATAATAGTTCCTCGCACCAACTGTGTTAAATCTATTTCATTTTCTTCTCTTTGCGCATCGGTTAAATTAGAATAAATTTTATTATGATTTTGATAATAAGCCTGAAACGGATATATATCTTTATCATAAGAAACTAAAACAAATCTGCCCGCAAATACAGCATCAGTACCATTATTAACAGCTTCATCCATAGCGGAACGACTACTAAATATTCGGTCAAAACTAAACTGTACTTTTGTTGTATTACTAATATTTCCATAAAAGCCCATCTATTTACACCTCCTCTGCCTCATAAATAATATCTATCAATAAATATGCTTCAGTTGTAGGGTTTTCATCATAAGCACTGGAGTTTTTAGAATAAACATCATCATAATTAATATCTCTCATTGTTTTTAATGATTGTTTATCTATTCTGATAGATGTAATAACTGATTGGTCATTTAAATCTAATTCAAAAATACCAGTCTTACCTATGACAATGGGCTTTCCTACATTTGGGCTATTTATATAAACTTTAGTTCCTGGCATTGCTTGGATACCTAATTGATAAATAGGTATTCTTGTTGCGAAAGCAGTACCAGAAGCTAAATCATTCATTGTTAAATCAGGCGGCATATTCTGACTATGAGGAACGGGGTCCGCACCTCCTTGATATGTCTCACCGTAATATCGGTATTGATAAATTTGCCTCATGCTCCTTCTCCTCCTTAATATGTAACGGTGACTATGATATATGCATTTCTATGAGTATTGTTTTCCATATCCATAGTATACCCTTCATCTACACTATCTACCGCATTAACTATATTTAAATTACGAAGTCTTGGGCTCTTTGCAAAGTCTGCTTCTGTTGGCCCGATATGAAAATGAGTTAATTTTTGGTCTGCTTGTAAATCAAGGGAGTATATGCCCGTTATTCCTAAAAATAACGGGCCTAATGGTGGTTTGCCGTCAATACCAATCCAAAATGCTGCTCCCTGGTCACCCTGAATCTCTAAACGAGTTATTCCTTCACTATTAAAAAGAGGTATTAAATCAGTTTTTAAAATATCTGCCGTTAAATCAACTGGGTAATTTTTAGGACTCAACTCTCCAGTTTCAGTATGCGTTCCATAATAACGGCACTGATAAATTTTATCCATTTACTAAACCTCCTTTAATATATTCTTTCAACGGCTTTAATAGCCGAAATCGTCATTGTTCCATTATAAGTTAATGGTAAACTGATACGCGAAACAATATATTCCCCACTAACCTTACTATTATCATCTTGGATATAAATTCTCGTATTAGGTTCCAAATGATAGATAGGTACAGCGGTTAATGAAACCGTTTCTGTGCAATATGAATGTTTAAATAAATTTTCATCTAACACATCTTGCGCACATTTACCTTGCGTACTAACAACAAACAAATCATGCGTGTCAAAAGCGCCTAACTGCATATATACATATCCAGACTTACGCTCTTGAGTTTGTATGTTATTTGTAAAAATAACTGTAGGAACTTCTCTAAAATAAATGGCTTTTATTGAGTTGTCATTAACAGATTTTGCCCTATCCCCTATGGTTTGAATACTATAATGATTAGCTAAATCACTTCCATTATCCATCATATCAAACCAAAAATTAAGTGTTTCTGGTGAAGACGTAACGGCTTGATTCCACCCGGTTTCACTATAGTCTCCATAAGAGGTAGTTTCAGAAAATGTTAAAATTAAGGTCTTTTTATCGTTATCATATTTGTCATTTATAATTAAATATTTGTCTACTGTTTTTACATCATAATATTTATCTTGACTTGGGTCATCATTCTTACCGACATATTTTGTAGCGTCAAACGTCATCTTACGAACTGCATGAACTATTGCGGTCCTTGGCAAATCATCTAAAGCTACTTTCGCACCTAAGTTATAATCACCATCAGGTAACGCAATTGCCCAATATAAATCTTGGTCTTTCATGATAACATCTTTCATATCACCACCACCAAGTCCAGGAGGACAATATAATTGACGCCAAAAACCTTCTAAATCAATATAGAACGGCTCGTAACTAGTGATTCCATTTGGATAACGCCATTCACCATTTAAATCTCTGCCGTTATTTTTGCGTACCTGCACATAAAAATCATCTTCGTGATTATGTTTCCTATAATCTTTAGCCATTTGGTAAATAATTTCACGCCAATCGCAAATTATAACATTATTATCATTAATACTAATACTATCTTCAACAGCAGCTGAGATGCCCTCTGCCTCTGGGATTGCAGGATTATAAATATATGCCGCATAATATCCGTCACTTCCACCAACGCCTAAAGGATGTCCCGGCATAAAGTCGGTATAATAATGGTTACACCCATATCCCACACTCGGTAAGTAGTGAGTATCAACGCGTATTCTGTTATTTTGTTGTTTAAATAAAAGAATTTGTGCGGGCACATTGCGTCAAGTAGTAAAATAATTAGACCCTAAATTATTTATAATATTATTCATAGTTAAATACTCAATAGAAGATGAACCATAAGTATAAATTTCTTCTGTAGGATAATATTTTAAAAGTTCCTCGTCTGACATTTCCTCAGGATTTCCGCCTTCATTTAATACACAACAATATGCGTAATATTTAGCCCATTCAAGAATACTCCACCAGTTTTTAGCATCTAGTCCAGCAGGGGGTGCGGTTTTAGTAAATTTAATTTTATCATCATCATGAGGTAAACTATCATACTCTTTTTGAGTTAAATAAATCATGCCTTCATAAGTTTTATAATAACTCGGTTTTTTACCAATAGCATAACGCATATGTATTGGTAAGCTTGCCCCACTTACAGACTTACGTTCACCTCATAATGAAAAATCATTTTTAATATTTAATAAATCTGGCGTATTAGCAAAAGCAGTAACTAACTCATTATTATCAAACACCCAAGTATGCGCTGAAGTATATGCTTGATTTTCTACATATGTATTTTCTTCCATATATAAATCATCACTACCAGCCTCGCTAGATACTATTGGATTAAATTTATGGTCTATGAAATTCATTTTCTTTTGGAACACAAAATGTCCTTCTAAATCATAAAAATACTCAAATTCGCCAAGCATTGTAACAATTTTGTCTAAAATACTTGTTAAACTTTCTCCGACGTTACCAACTAAATCTCCCGCATAAATAATATCCGTAGTACGATAACCACAGGTTTGTCCATAACTAATTTTAGCTACAGTAAATGCCTGCGTGCCAATAGTTGTTTCGCTACTATTAGGTTTTGTATCAACCGAATAAAATTCTGTTGGCACATAAGTATCATTACCATATCCTTGACGTTGAGTTCTTGTATCTAATTTATATTTTGCATTAGCATCTTCACTCAGGTCTTCAATCATAATTATAGTATCTTCATTAACTGGTTTAAGCTTCATTTTACCATCGACGCTTGGCGCCATTTGCGCATTAATTACCTCACTAGTAACAGCATCAATAAATAAATACATCGGTGCACCACCAACATATTTTAATAACTCCAACCCTAAATCATCTAAATCATTTACCATAATATTACCAAAGGGTTCACCGGCATATTCATGCACGGCCTCTTTAATAATATATTTAACGGGTAATTTCGTGATTGTAGTGTTGCCATTGGCTACGTCGTAGTACTCTTCGGTATCAAAAGTGATAGATGCAAAGAATGACCCATTAACTTGGCCATTCAATAAGCACATCTTATCTTTTCCCTGTAATGAAATTGTATAATTATTAGTTGTATAAGATACACTAAAATTAGTAAATAAATATAAACCCATAGGGAATCAAATAATATCAGGATAATTTTTATAAGGATAAATATATCTGTTTACATCATCATCCCAATATTCATAATTTTTTATCATCTCTGGCAACGTAAGGCCAATTTCTAATTTAAATTTATTATTTAATCCCCAATAGTAATCATTAATATTAACATCTTGCGCTACCATACTCAATGAGCAAGAACGACGCATACTAGAAGTTCCGTCTACATTGACAGAACCTCCAGTAACACGACCTTCTACACACTCTATTGGGCGCTCATCGAATGTTAACGCAGTTACCCTAGCAAATACCTCCCTATGACGGAAGGAATAGAGTTTTTTAAGAAACTCTGTATCTAATAAAGGATTAGAGGCGGCCATTGTCTATTAACCACTCTGTTAATTCTGCGTCAAGAGTTGTTAAAAATTCTTGATATGCCTGCTCAACCTCATCCTCGCTAGGGTTTAAAGATTCACCCGTGCTGGCAATATTCGCAGCGTATTCATCAACTTTCTTTTCCCAGTTCTGTTTCTTTTTATATGATTTTGTGCCTTCAGTTGTTTCTAAATTATAAATTGATGTTTTTAACATATATACCGCCGTAGTTGTTACACCAACGCCAGTAAAGAAATCGTGCTCTGGGAAAGCCTGTTTAATAATAATTTCATCAGTATCTTCTAAATCTAAAATTTGTACGTTATCATCAGCCGCAGACCCATATTGTGGGCTAGCTTTATCCTCAGTTTTATAACGTTCAACCATTGTATCCCACTCATCATAGTTATAAGCATTTCTACCAAAATCAGCAGCGCCTATGTCAATATAAACTTTTGTAGAATAATTTTCGGGAAGAATTACTTCAGTTGTATTACCATCTACATAAACGTCAGTAATTTTATGTAACCTTTCATCTTCCTCAAAATATAATTGTTTATTTATACTGCCTGGGTGCACCATTAAAGTAATTTTATAAAGAACGGCGGAATTCAAATTAGTACCACCAGCTGCAATACGTTGTTTTAAATCCCTATCTAAATATAAATAATTATACATTATATCACTTAATACGGGATATTTATGTTCAACGCTAGTACCTCCGGCCGAATTACCGCTAATAAAATTATCTACAGTACTTAATTCACTCTCTTCTCATCTAGCTTCTACTAGTTCAAAAAATGTGTCTTTAGTATATTCTGATTTATTTACGCCTGGAAGATTTACCATATTCCAAAAATATTGTTTAACATCAAAATATAATGGTTCCATTTCACGTTTATCAAAACGTAATTCTAATAACTTCCAAATACTTCTCTTAAATAAATCGGTATCTGCTCTACTGGCACTTGGCAAATAGTCTTGTAATGCCCACATAAGATTAAAGTATTTATACTCGGGTTTACCATCCACATATTCAGTATCAATATACTGGCCATAGATTTGTGTTACTTGTGCCTCATCGACAATAGAATCTTCAATCAACGCAAATATATTTTCAATTGGCTCATTATATGAGAATATAATATTCGCATTAGTATTACGCCACATCTCTATATTATTTATTATTCCATTTGGGGTTTCAATTGTTTCAGGATATGTAATTGATGTAATAATATCCTCAGTTACAAAATGATAATTACCAGTAGACCCAATTCGAATATATGTTGGAAGAGGATTTGTGGCTAACTTAATTTCAACCATAGTGCCAGGCACAAAATCAGTTAAATTAACCTCACTACAACCACTTGCGCTATTCTTTAATTTCTTTAACCAGTTACCAGTAATAGCTTCTGTGTCAATAATGGGTTGATTATTTTCATCTAATATAAGATTATCATCATCATCACGCTTATAAAAATCAGATATTCCAACAGTGCTCCATTTAGGTACTGTAGCAATAAAGTCTTTTTTCTGCGTTAAGCCATACTCTTTTAATTTTTCATAGCTATATTTCTCAACCTCATAAGCCTGAGAGTTGAATGTATGTAACATACGACCGACAGTATCATTAGGGCTTAATGAAGTATTTAATAAACGCACAATATAATTGCCCTCTGCCGGCGAACGGAATAATTTAGGCTTGCCATTATTTAACCAATCTAATACAGTTAACTTAAACCAACGTTCAGCCGCAATGTTATAATTTAATAAACTCTTATTAGGAATATGCGGCACGGTTTCTGTTGCCTCCCAAGCATTTGGTTCTGGGTGGCTTTGTGTAGAACTTACATAATTTAAATCTACTGCTTCGGTTTGAGTTCTATGTTGCTTATCAGTTAATAAACGCATTTCTCCCTTAGTCATAAATAATTCTTCGTCATCTGACCAATAGGAAATTAATCCGCTAATTGGAAATTCTTTGTAATATACAGCCCCATTTCTAAAAATAAATGGGAACTGACTTCCAATAGTATCAAGTTTACTTTCTAATACATCAATTTTAAAACTCGAAACTTTAGGATTATATTCTATTTTTAATTGGCGAGTCCCATCAAATAAGAACGCATGTTCAAAATCTGCATAAATAGAATTGCTGGTAATACGCTCTGAATATAATCCATTATCATTATATTGTTGTAAACCATAAATATAAGTTTTACCTTGTTCAATAGTAAAGTCTTTAAAGTTAATATCGCTTGGTAAAACTGATTGTAAATTTTGACGTTGAATTTCTACCCAATGACCTGGGTCAGATGTGTCTAAACGAGTTAATACAAAACCACCAGTAAGCGGTAATGTTGCTGTTGGCGGATTATTTTGCGCTTCAAGTGCTACATACCCATTGTCATAATCTAATGAAGCAGTTAAAGTAATAGGGATGTCCATCGCAGCATTATTTCTCGCTAAAATTTTATATTTATAGGTTTTTAATTGTATATTATTAACAGTATTCACGATATATTGAATATAATGAATACCACTATCATTCAAATCATTTAAACATTCTCATTGGTCAGAAGATTGATTAGCAGTTACGTCATTATCAGAACGATGAACGCATGTACCAGAATCTTCTACAATATTATCGGCACTATCGGTAATAACGAAACGATAAGAATATTCTTTTTCTGTTGGGTCATCAGGACCGGGCATGTAAGTACCCACAAAACTGTGGTTAAAGTTATTAATTTTTAAAGTATCTAAACCTTCAATGGTTATACTTGGCTTATCGGTATATTTAACCACACCAACAGTAGAATAATACCCAATTACGCCATATGTATCTATATAAGCGATTTGTATTTTATAAAATTGTCCAGCGTTTAATTTCTCTATGTATTTTGATAAATCAAAAATAACAGATGGGTTAGTGCCGCCCCATCTAATTACTCCGTTGTCAATTTCAAATAAAAAGGAATTACTCTGAATAGTTTTAACCTTCAGAGTAATTCCGCTAACTTCTTGTCGTCCAACGGACCGATTCATAGAGAAAGGAACTGTTAAAACAGTTCCGTAAAAGGCTGGAATTGACCCTTCTATATTTGGGGGGTACAATTTAGCCATACCTTTTCCTCCTTTTGTTTTTATTCCTCTTCTTGAGGTTCACGCTCTTCAGCGGTAGCATTCACATTTACTGAAGCCATAAGTTGCTGCAGAGCTCTTAAAACATCGGCCATAATAATTGTATTCTGGCCCTTAGTATCAATAGCTTGTAATGCATTAAAAATTTGTGTTAATACATCGTACTGTGCTTTTGTCATTTTTAGTTCTCCTTTTTCTCTTCCTCGTCTTCTATCATAAATAGAAGAGCCTCCATTTGTTTAGTAGTTAATTCAATATCTTTAAGGTCGTCCAAAGATACTGTATATATTTCAACAGATTGCTCGATTTTTCCAAGTTCTTGCAATTCTTGTTGTGCTATAGGAAAATTATCTCCTTCAACAAAATAAGTTCCGTCCTCTTGTAATGTGCCATATTTTTGACCAATTGCAACGCGCATTGTTTCAATTTCTTCTGCTAACGTTGTAAAGGTTTTATAATTTTTTAAAAGGTAAAAATTTGGTTTAAGAGGTAAAACAATATTTAGTTTAGGGTTTATTAAATATTGCTGAATATTATTAAAAATTTGATATATTTGTTCATTTGTGGCCTTGAATATTAACATAAAATTCTCCTTTAATCATTGATATCATATGAAAAATCCGCAGATGAGTTAGACCCTACAGTTCCTAAATAACTAAATTTATGAGTTTTTTTCTTACCCGTAACTCCAATTACCACTTTTTCATGCACATTTAATTCTTTAAGTGGATAAATATTCACATATCCAATTTCTTTAGTACCTTCAGTATTATATACTGTAAATTTATTTGGAACACTTCCACCATGTAATGAAGTAATAGCAGACCCATTAACTCAAGCCGTTTTTATACCAACAGATTCTACTGCAACAATTTCACGAGACTGGCCTGTGTAATGCGTGCTCTCAACAGATAAATAACTGCCGATAGAGCACGTATTTAAAGTGGCAGAATTAATCTTTGATGTACCACTTACAGTAATATTTTTAAAAGTACCTCCAGTAGCACTAACTGACGTAAGGTCTGCATCGGTTGCCTTCAAATTACCATTACTATCAACACTAAATTTACTTCCAATAGTGATTGAACCACCGCTAATAGTTCCATTAAAATGACCGCCAGAGGCATATAAAGTTCCGTCTTTTTTAACAGCAAATTTACCACCAATAGCTAATCTTAATTCAGTTCTACTAGTTCCATTAATTGACCTACTAAAATCTGCATTTGCAATTGTTACAGCACCATCGCTCGTGCTATTAGTAGCTCCGCTGCGCAAAGTATGAGCTGTAATGGTTCAACCACCAATTTCGCCTTCAGTAGAAACTATTTTACCAGCAAAATCTCCTCCAGTAGCAAATAATTTACCAGTTGTATCTACTCCAAAGTTTTGATGAGAGTATAATACTCAACCGCTGCCTCCTGGCGCATTACCATTTACTTTATATCCGCCATTATCATTTTTATATCCAGTAGATGAAATTAATAATGCACCTGTCGCGCCTCCATTAAAAGCTTTAAAACTCCCGCTCTTTAAATCAATCTTCGTACCAGCGCTGCCTTCGGCATAATTACCAGTTTGTAAATAATAACTACCAGTGCCGACGTGCATTAAAGTTTGCCCGTTAGCACTTAAATCTAATAGATTAGCGGGCTTCGCACTAAGCGTTGCACGATTTATTGTATTATCACTACCAGGACTAATAATATCAATATATGGAGCACTAAAAGCAGTTTCGCCATCTCCGTTTCTTGAAGTGTTCCCAAGAAAATCTAATTTCATTCCTTTTGCGCTACTACCTTCTGTCTTATATCCATCATTTTGTATAGTACTTTCCCATGCTGTGCCATTAGTTTTAGTTTTATTCGTACCAACTTTAAACAATAACTGCGCATGAGAACTATCACCTAAATAAGCGGTACCGTCAGTATTCAATCCAAAAGTATGATTGCCGTTATGTCTGCCATAAATTCCATAGCCAATTTCATTTGGATTTGCTTTTTCACCTTGCAGCTCCCCCATAATCACACCAGTAAAACTATTATCAGATTCTTTTTTACCGGCAAATACGGCCGCCGAAGCGATACGATTTGCTTTAGTGTCTATTTGGAGCGAGCCGTCTCATTGATTAAGGAAAGTATTAGTAAATACGTCTCTAGTAATAAGAATTGGTTGTATTCATACTAAATTATTATTTTTATCTCCATTTGCGTCGGTTTCTTCTACTATCATTTTTACCGCCATTTTATAATTCATATCGGCATAATATATTGGAGGTAAAACTAATGTTGCAGGTTTATCTGCATCCGCTGGTTTTAAATTTGATAAATATGGTAAATCAGAATATACTGTTTTATTACCATTACCTATCTCTCGAGCAATACTGCTCGCAAATTCTGATTCATAAATAGCTATGGTATGTTTAGGCAATATAATATTATAATCTGTGGTTAATACCTGATATTTATCTTTACTAGAAACAACAGGTATAGTATTTGAATATGTATAAGTTACATTTGTTGCACCAACACATCCAATATAATTATCACTACGACGCATGGGTACTAATAAATATTGCATATATTGACTGTTTTGATATGTTGCAGTACATTTTATATATGCACCAGCCATACGACCTACAGATACAGACCCAAGACCAGAATTACGTGTTAAATGATTAGTATTTTCTATTATTTTAAAAATATTACTGGTTGAGCTATTAGTTTCTGTTACTAAATAATTTTTAGCATAATCATCAACGTCAGTATCAATATATGTTAATTTGCCATCATTAATAAATGGTTCAATTTCTCATTGATAATTAACATTATTTAATTCTTTATTACGTTCATCATATAATTGAGCATTTAATTCAATATAATTAGTTAATGGATGAGTCCAAGTCCAAGCAGGCACCTTTTCAGCCACCAACTTACCATCAGCTGTATACTCATCACCTAATTCAACAATTAACGAATACTCAGTACCATTAACGCCATGAGCACCAAAGCGCAAATCAGCAGATTTTTCATATAATTTACCATCACGTATAATCTTACACATGATTGTATTATTGGTAAAGTGTTGATTCCAATATTCTTTAACTCGATATTGTATAGTTACTTTACCATCTTTTAAATCTTGCAAACCATTGGTTTTAGACGTATCAATAACTGATTCAAAAATATAATATTTATCCCAAGTGGCTACAGAGTCCATATCTGTGCTAGGTCGAGCGCCTGGCTTACCAAGAACCCACGCTTTATCAGCAATATTATAAGTGGCTTTCTTGCCATTTAATGGCTCCCATCTAAGAGCCGGGTTTTGATTAACGTATGTGTACGTACCTTCTTGTGACTCAAATTTATATCCAGTAAAAAGCTCATCTTTTCAATCTGGCTCAGAAATCATTGTATTACTCTTTGGAATATACCAACGAATGGTGTTCCTTGTTAAATCAGTCTCACCCGTAATATAACTTTTGAAATATCCAATAAGTTTACGTTTCACATGGGCATCACTTGAATTTAACATTTTCGCTTGCCCAGAAACCGCTGTATTATAAATTAAATAATTTCCATTATAACCATTATCATCAAATTCTAACCTTAAAGAATTTAACGCATCTAATGAACCCCAGGTTTGGTCATCGCCATTTCTAAAGGTTAAATCAATACTCCAATAGCGTTGTTCCTTGCTAAAGGCATCATAATCATCTAATATCTGCTGAGCTTTTGCTTGGTCTTCTTCGCTATATGTCTTGCCAATATTTGCAATCGCCGCATTAGCCCATCCAACACTTTCTTCTGTTGGGGCCGTCTTACCATCTATTCCACTATCAAAAAGAATATATGCGACTTTAAATTTTTCATATCCCGCATCAGCATCGTTTAACCTATAGGTGCGATTGGTATCTGTGTATGCAGCACCAGATTTACTAACTATTTTATATGTACCGTACTTATCAATTCGTACTACCTTACCGGCGCCGCCTTTATCAGTAATATCTTCCCAGCCAGACCCAGCACGTAAATCATTTTCTGTGCTTAATGGATTATAAGCATACCAGCGCACTGTGAATTCATCTGGGATAGACCCAGTATCCAATAGTTGTTGGTATATAGAATTATTACCTAAACTATTTAATACATAATGTTTTCCAGCCTTATCAGTATGAATAAACTTGGCAACTAATGTTTTATCATTAATATCTGCAGGATTCCCGTCTTTAATAATAAAATTAGGGCTATTTTGACTATATAAATAAGCACCCGTATTTAAGTTATCAGCAGTGTGCCCAAAGTAAATAGATAATTCTTGTACAAATAAATTATCTTCTAATGGGGCAGGGTCGATATCTCTTTGATTAATATCAACGAACTTACCGCTTTGCATAGCATCAACGTTGCTTACAATATTTCTTTCATCATGCTCATCATAAGTCTGGAAAAAATAAACATCTATTTTTTTAATTTTTGTTCTGCCGGGGTCATTAATTTCGAACATTTTACTTTGTTCAAAAAACATATCATATCCGTAAGGATTACCCCACATATCATCACATTGTAAATATAAGTGGTCAACGGCTTCGTCATGTTCTCTTTTCTGAGCGCCGTTATCAGTACCAACCAATTCTTCTTTTACGCTAGTAACTACTAAATGTAATCCATAATTACCACGCATTATTTCTAATCCAGCAATATCTGTTTTAAATTTTGCAGATACGCCAAATGCGCCAAATCCATCGATATCTACAGCATTTGCTTTTGTCATATCGAGAGACGCTATTAATATACTATCATTTTTATCTACATCAATAACTTCACTAGTTGGTTTGCCTTGATTGTCTAATTTATAAACTTTAGTAAAGTTATTAGTTTTTAAACTATATCTACCCTTGCTGGTATTCGGAACTATATCTTCTGTAAGTCTTACAAAGTTTTCTAAAGGAGAAATGTATACAAAAGAATCTCCGACATCCCCAACTTGTCGGCTAATAATCGTTTTTTGGTTATTATAGTCACCACACGGAATTAAAACCCAAACTCTTTCGCCAGTGCGATAAGCATTCTCTTCGCCCTTAACGAGATATTTGGCATCGCCTTCTGAGACATAGTACTCACCGGCTTCAACATTAGTTCAATCAGACTCTAAGATAGTGCATAAAACCGTCTTATCTAATTGCGCTTGTTGAATCCTGGTTGTAACAGTGGTATCGATTGCCTGCAAAAGAGATTCAACATAATCTGGTGTTTCTTTTCGCACAGGCTTTAATATCTTAGGCTTGCTTGGATTTTCGTCTGTAATAAGACTATTATATCCAGGGTCTGTTATTCCAACCTTAGGTCTTTGTGCCATAGTTTTTCCTCCTTTTCCTCTTAATATTCTCCTCTAATTTTATATCAAAAGCAAATAGTATAAATTATAGGAATCAGGCCATAAAAAAAAGAGGGGAGATTAACTCTCCCCTTTATTTTATTTGCGTAATAAGTATTGCGCAGTTCTACCAAGTAAGTTATCAAATGCTTCTTTAATTTCATCGTGATAAACTGCATTTGGAAATTCTGCTGTAATATTAACTACTTGTTCGAATTGAGTACCAGCAGCAATACCAGCACTAGCTAATTCGCCAAGTCCAGCAGCGGATATACTTGCGTTGACGGATAATTGTGAAGCAATATCACGAACTGCTTCAACGGTGTTAAGAATATTAGCTGTGTCAGTTTTATTAAGAACAAGTTCTTTTTCATCTAACATAGCGATTCTACCCTCATTACCCCATTCACCAGTATAACCACCAGTAGCAAATTGCATTAATGCGCTTGTGCCCAATCCACCACCAGACTTATCTTGTCGTGCGCCTGGTTTATGAACATTACCAGCGCTATTATTAGCTCTACCAGCACTACCAGCCGCACTTCCAGCGCTATTGGCTGCGCTACTTGCGGCATTTGCCGCTGATTGAGCAGCTGCTTGAGCTTTTGCAGCGGCTTGGGTTGCTTTAGCTGCAGCTGATTCTGCGGCCGTAGCTAATTGACCATATTTAGCAATTAAACTGTCAATAGAATTAACTAATTCAACATTCTTAGCAATTTGGTCGTCAATTTTCTTCTTCCATTGTGTTAAGAAATCAGTCAAATTAGTTAATGCAGGGTCCCAAACCTTTGTCTTTTGGTCTTTTACTTGTTGTTCATATGCATCAACAACGTCTTGACCGTATTCAATAACATTTTCTGATTCGGTCTTTACTTGATTGCCGTAATTAGTTGCATCATCGCCAGCTGTTTTAAGGACTGTTTGCCAATCATTAACCCAGCGGTCATAAGTAACTTTTAAATCATCAACCATTGCGCTAGAAGCGGTCATAAATGAGTCTTGCATATCTTCTAATGTTTCAAAATTGGTAACTGCAGCAAGTGTTGTTTCATCCCAGTCATTAACTAAATGATGGTCAATTACACCAAATTCACCCTCAATCCACTTAGCGTCATCTAATGCGCCATTTAAAAATACACCATATTGTTGCTGTAATTGCTCATAATATTGTTGCAGCATCTGAGTACGTTCAGCATCCGTGAGATTTAAATCAGCAATTTCATCACGATATTGAGCCATATTATCCATAATTAAATCTTGTATATTTTTTGAATATTCTTGATTTAATTGCTCTAGCTCAAATAATTTATCTTCATAATTTTGTTGAGCATCTGCCGTAGCATCTTCATCAGCATAATATGTATAGCTCCAATCGCCTTCAGAAGTACGTGTCATACGCACTTGATTCTTTGCGTTTTGTGCCTCTTCCAACGCAATCTCGGCTAAACGTAACTGATATTTTTTCTCCAAAAATTCAAGATTATATTCAGTTAATTGATTGCCATCACGCAATCCATCATTAACCTCATCTTGAAGTTCTTTGAGATATTCCATCGCCTTAACATTATCAGTATTATCCATTGACTTTTGGATATCTCTTCCAAGTTTACTTAAATCATGAATTTTCTGATAATCATCAACATATAAATCATCTAATTTCTTTTGTTTTTCAAAAGCATCTTGTAAGCGGTCTAACGTTTTATAAGGACCGCTCATTGCTTTCTCAAAACCTTCAACAATATTCGTTAAATGAGTTTGGAATACGTTTTCTGCAGCTTCAAGCGCATCTTCTTCTTTCTGTGCTAGAGTTTCAACAGCATTCATCCAACGGTCATTCAGGTTATCCATCATGGCGTTGTATTCATCTTCAGTCATTAAACCGTTTTTAAACTGTTCTGCGAATTTTTGTCTATCATACTCTATTTCATCCAAAGTGGTTCTTGCAACTTCAATTTCCCTTAATGCGGTTTGGAAAGCTGCATCAGATAAACCTTCTAAAATATCATTGCTAACACCAAGAGCGTCTTTACCAACGACATCGATTACGTTCTTTAAATGTTCCAAATGGCCAGAATAGAATTCAGTTTTACGCGCTGCTTTATCAGCTTCCTCAGCAAATTTATCTAATGCTTTATTTAATTGGTCAATGGCGTTATCACGCATCTCATACATGTTGCTATTGATTTCTAATAAAGCACCAGCATACTCACGTAAATTATCAATTGCTTCTGGAGTTAGTTTTAATTTTTTAGCTAAATCATCAATAGAAACTTTACCATTTAAGAAATTCTGAATATCTTTAGCTGAAGCCCCAGCGTTCTTTAATAAATCTGTAATAGCTGTTTCATAATGATTTGCTTTAAATGATAATTGGTTTAATTGGTCACCTAAATTAGCAATTGCGTCAGCCGCATCGCTGCCATCATCATTTAAACGGTCAAACATATATTCTAATAAATCAAGATTATCTTGAATTAAATCGTTTTGTTCTTCTAAAGTATCATTAATATTTTTAAGTTGAAGGTCATAAGCTTCATTAAGTTTTTCTAATTGGCTTTGTTTAGCGTCGATATATTTATCTAAAGATTCTTCATAATTTTTAATGGCTTCTTCAAATTCTGATAATTTTTCTTCATCATCTTTATATTTTGCAGCCCACTTATTATACCATTCATCATAATTTTTAATAGTGCCATCGGCATTAAATTTAGCGCCATATTGTTCTAATGCTTTTTTATCAGATTTTAAATAATTTTCTGCTTCTTTGGCTAACTGTCCATATAAGTCAGCTTCTGTTCTTAAAGCATTAATATGGTCTTGAACATATTTTTGACGATTTTGCCCATAAGCGCGGTCTTCATAAGTTGAAATTTCTTTAATCTTTTTAGACTGCTGGTCTAATTTATCAGTAATTTCGTGGTAACGCTCGGCTTTTTTGGCTTTGTTGGCTTTTTTAGAGCCACCTCCGCCTCCTCCTTTGCCGCCGCCACCTTTTTTACCTCCGCCGCCACCACCATTACGTGATGAAGCATTGTTCATACCGCCGCCGGCTTTTTTAGTCATAGACTCAATTTTAGGAACTTTTGCTCCTCCGCTGCCTGCATTGGATTCCATAGCAATTGCATCTACATAATCAGTGTATGTATATGGAGTTCCTGGATATGTAAATGTTTCAATTGTTGGTAATTCAATTGTATCATCACCATCTCCAGTAGCAAAACTACGTGTTCCTATTTGTCTTGATTCTGTAATTGTGCTAAACCCGTGTTTTGTAACAGGCTCAGGTTCAGTTACAAAAGTCGTTTCAAATCCCATTGCATCAAAGAATGCGTTGGCTTGGTCCGCTGTCATATGAGCTGATGAAATAATGCTATTACATTTATCAATAAACGCATCCATGTCGCCGTTGAAATCATCAAGCGATATTCTGGTTCCAACTTCCATCGGATTTGCATCTAACCAGGCTCTCATGTTAGCAACTTCATCTTGAACAGAAGATAAATCTATTAACGACTCTCCTGGACCTAAAGATTGGTTATTTTGATTAACAATATTAACGACAATATCATCTGCTAAAGCGCTTCTTAAACCATCAATAGCTTCTTCGTCTCCAGTTGCGGCTTTCTCAATTTCCTTCAAATGGTCAGCGACGAAATCTTCACTAATAAAATCTTTTTGAACTTCAAACATATCAGCCAGGGCATCTCTTACTCCGCCCATGGCTTCAGCATATTCTAAGCTATCTTCTGCACTATTAGATAATATGTCATTCCAATCTTCAAAATTATCTTGTAGCGTTTCAACGCCTTTATTCATGCTCATAACAGAACGAGCAACTAATGCTGCGGCGTCTGAGTCTTCTTTTAAACTATCAGCTAATATATCGGATTCATCAGCAATACTGGCTAAATGGTCAGCATAATTTTGTAAAACACCTAAATCTAATTCACGATTTTCTGCTTCGCCTAAAAATTGCTCTTTTCTTCAATCTTCGACGCGTTCTGATAACTGAGCATTTAAATATTCTTCATCTAACTGATTATCTTCCGTAACAGCGCCTTGATAATCTAAAGTAGCACCAAATTGACCTCTATATGCCTCATTAATATTATCATAATAACTAGCAGCATCATCAACTAATCCCTCAGGCAAATTTTCTTTCCAAGATTGGAATAATTTTTCCTGAGTTCCCATTAATTGAGTTAAATTTAATACTTGTTGAGCTTCTTCGTCTGATAAAACACCATAGTCATTTTTAATTTGCTGTAAAAGTTCATCATGCCTGGTTATATATTCGCCCATAGAATTAATGCCTTCATTATTAGCATCAAAATCTTCTGCGAATATTGTGGCGCTTTCTTTTGCAATTGCAGCGAATTCCTCGGCTTTAGGCGTTAAAGCATCAATTTCATCACTAATAAAATCATAAAATTTTCCGCCTGTTTGCCCAACATCATCAAGTTCTTGTTTGGTCTCTACTAATGCATCATAATATGCTTTTATACTTTGTGCATTTGCATCAACGTCTATAGTAAAACTACCGCCATACTCACCGGTCTCTTTAATAAAATCTTCTAAATTATTTTGAACAATAGATGCTTGCTGCAGATTCATATTATCATAACTAAATCTGCCTTTAAACAGTCCGCTTGTAGAAGAATATTTTCCATTAGAAATAGTGCCAGTTCCAGCAGCGGTTAATCCTTTTGACGCAGCCTCATAAGCCTCCATTGAGGCATCTGTTTGAGCCGCATTAACTTGAGCTTCAATTTGTTGACGAATTTCTTCAGCTCTATCTACATCTCCGCCTTGCAGAGCTAATTCATAGTCAGCTAAAGCGCCAGTCAAATCAATACCAAGAACTTCAGCAAGTTCACGATAGCGTTCAGTTAAATCACTAGCTTGTTCTCTCATTCTATCAAGAGTTTCATAAGTTGATTCCCCGCTATCTTTAAGAGTATAATATTCTTCAGCTAATTCTTCAACGCTAGAACTTAATTCTTTGGTTCTATTAATAGCATCTTGAACTTCTTTTGCGTGTTCAGCTTGTGCCTCACTTTCTTTCTGTAAGGCTTCAATTTCACTATGTTGAACTCAATCTAAAATTTTATATGCAGAAACCAAAGCTGCAATTACAGCAACTATTGGCCAGGCTGCGGCAGCCGTACCTCCAAGTAAAGGTAATAATTTTGCTAAAGCGCCATGCGCCATAAGCCCAGTTGTTCCTATACCAGCAATACTAGAAATTAATTGCGCTATATTTACTTCCCCAGACCTAATATTATCTCATAAAGAAGATAAAGATGTACTTAAAGATGTTAAACTGGTTGCGGCATATATTGCACTTGTTCCTACACTAGCTCAATCTTTAGTATTTTTATTATTACCATCACTAGCTAATTTAGTTTCTTTAGCAGTCTTAGCAACTTTAGAATTAGTATCTTCTACAGCCTCGCCTAATTGTTTAACTTTTGCTTTAGTTTCTTCAATTTCTTGACGCGTTTTACTATTGCCTTCTTCAGCAGCCGCGCCCATATCACGCAGCTCGCCACTAACTCCATCAACCTGTTGGCCAAAATTCATCATTAATTGACCATTTTCATCTGCTATAAGTTGCATCTCTTGTCCAACTTGTTGAGCAGCTGGGGTTGCGTTTGTTGCTACTTTTTGCTCTACCTCAGCATATGCTGCGTCAATTGCATCTATAGCCTCTTGTGTTGCATTTTTTACTAGATTGGAAATTTCTTCGTCAATTTCAGAGCCAGCTAAAGCTTCTTTAATATTACCTGAAGCAAAAAACTTTTCTCATAAATCCTTTCCGCCTTCAACAGCAATTCCCTGTAATTTCGCCATATCTTCGCGGATAGCCTGTTCTGGATTTTCTGATGCTCTAGCACGAGTAATTACATCATTAGCAAATTGAGCATTTCCAAGAGTTTCTAAAGCATTATCATATTTCTCTTGATGTTGTTCAGACCCGGGCAACTGCAATTCACCTAGTTCTGCGGTTAATGTTGTAGTAGCCTCGTGCGCACTAATAGCAGCATCAGTTAATGATTTTAAACGAAGAATTTGTGACTCTAAAATAGAAGCTTCTTCAACATTGCCACTATTAAGAGCCTCCATCCTTTTTTGATTTAATGCCCCTAATCTATCTATGGCGTCTCCCATAGACGTTATTTTTTCGCCACTCGCTCCGAGTGATGCTAATCATGCATCAAACGCATTACCTTGAAAAGTTGAATTTAATGTTGTCGTCATCCTCAAAACGGCTTCTGTCAACATTGTAAATTCTTGTTTTATATTACGTAATGCTTGAGCAAAACCAAGCGGATTTATTTTAGCGATTCCGGCAATAATTAAACTTAAAACTCCTGGAACTCCGCCTAAACCTTTAACAGCTTCTGCAACAAGATTTACTATATCAGCTAAAGTATTAGTTAATTTAATAAAGAAATCATCGTCTATAATTGTGCTATATAATGTTTCCCAAGATGCTTTAACTCGTTTATTTGCACCCTCCCAAGAATTAGCATATTTCTCTTGTTGAGTTTGTAAATATCCTTCAGATTCTTTTGCATTATTAACTAATTCTTTAAAATAATCATAGTTATCTAATAATGAAATTAAATTGTTATATTGACGAACGCCACCGACCGTCTGAGCAACGGCAACTTTTTGTGCCTGATTTAATAAATCCCATTTACTGCCCAACTGGTCTAAAATTTCGTTCATGTCTTTTAAATCACCAGTGGCGGTTAATACGTCTACACCAACTTTTTCAAGAGCTTTTGTATATTTAGTTAAATTTACTCCATCTTCAAGCGTATCTCCTAAGCTTACACTTGATAAACGAGCAAATATAGTTTTTAATGAAGTACCTATCTTAGAAGCACTTTGTTGTGTTCTATCTACTAATGTAGTCAGAGCTGCAGCTGAATATTCATAACTTAAACCTACTGTCTCAGCAGTAGCAGCGAATGCCTGCATACCTTCAGCGATATCAGCATTACTAGCGGCTGTTGTAGCACCGAGTAAAGCAATTACATCAGCATAATATTCAACGCTTTCAGAACCTTTATCAAAGTTATTCCAAATAGCTGTCATATATGATGAAATAGTTTCAGCTGATTCGCCAGAAGCATTAGCCATCTTAATTGTCGTCTCAGTACGTTTAGCAACTTCTTCATCATTTAAACCCTGTTGATAGTAAATTAAAGCACCTTTAACGTATTCATTCGTTGTAGTGCTTAATTCTTTTGCTGCCTCATTAGCGCTTTTTGCAAATTCACTTAATTGGTCTGCATTTAAATTACTAACAATAGATATATCTGTTAAACCTTTATTTAATTTTTGTGCATATGAATAAGCCCCTTGTAAAGCAGATTGAACCGCATGAATTGCATTAGATTGCAATGTCCACATGGTAGTATTTTTCAATCCTTGAGCAAATTTAGCTAAAGTACCTCTTAATATGCTAGAATTTGCATTAGCACTTTGAATTTGAGCGTTTATTTGCTGCCAAGCTTTAGCACCTTCTGGGCCTAAACTAGAAAATTGGGCTGCTACTTTTTTTATGTCTAAACCAGCTTCATTTAATCCAAGACGTAAACGACTTAAATTTAATGACCCATTAGGGTCTGTCGCTTTATTTAAAACGCCATAAAATTTTTCAGCATCGCTGATGGCATTTTTAAATAATGATTCATTCCCAGTGGGTTTAGCATTAGTTATTACATCTGTAATATTTTTCTTTAACGCATCTAATTCTCGTTTAGCCTGCGAAGTATCAGCAGTAAATCGTAATCCAACTTCTATATTCTGTGATGGCATTTCTATTTACTCCTTTCTCTCTTTATACAAAAAAATACCCCTACTCGTTTGAGTAGGGGTATACTAATTTTTTAAATTCTACTCTATTAATACATTAATTTTGTACCAATAGAATGAAAGCTTTTAGCCCAATTTAGTCACTACATCTTTTAATACTGAAAGGGTATTTGGATTAGATATTTCCTCATTTAATTTTTCAATATCAGCTGTCGTATCAATAAGGTCTTGACTTGCTGCTGTGATAATACCAAGAGCAGAATTTGTATATTTGTAGATATTATTAATGGTTTCTTCTACAATATCCCACCATACAAAACGCATATCAGCAGCGCATTCTTTATCTTCTAACAGCTTGTCTAAAATGCCGTTGAACATAATTTTATCGTATGTGTCGATAGCATTAATTAAATTATTTTCATCGATATCAATATTTGTGTAATATTTAACGGTTAAAATTACTTGATAAACTTCTAATCTGCCAGGATTATAAAACCTTGTTTCTTCATCTGCTGAGGTATGATTAATAATTTCCTCGGCTAACATAAGTTTTTCTTCCATAGGTAGATAGGGTCTATATGTAATTTCTTGACCATTAATATTAAAGGTTCTTTCTTCAGTAGTTACTTGAAGATTTAAATCATTAAATAATATTTTTTCCATCTTTTTTTCTCCTTTTGCTCAAGAAAATTTTACCAGTTTTTTTTAAGAAAGGCAAAATTTTTTTATTACATTGTATGATGTCTAAAATAAATTGTTGGTTTAACTATTTTATATTTTTTCTCGCCTTTAACTTTTTCTGTAGCAAATGCTAAAACATAATTTGCTCTTTGGAATTGTGATAATAATGTTGAGGTAAAATAAACTTGGTTACCAGTAGAATATAAAGTTTGCTGTAAACCAATTACCGACATTAAATTAGACATTGCATTAAATACACCAGCATGTCAATAATAAGCCTCATCGCCTGTTGGTTGTAAATCACTACGATTTGCGACTTCTAAATTATATTTATGTACCATCATATTAACATCATCCTCAAATTTAACAGTTCAACTTTTACTTTGTGTGCCAAAATAATCTGCGAATTCTTGTATAGCTTCTGAAACAGTTGTAGAACCATTAAACTTTCTACTTATTTTATCCATACGTGCTGTAATTTCATCTAACGGAGCAGTTATGGATTCAGTATTACTTACAATATGAGTCATAATATCATAAATAGGGGATAGTTCTTTTTTATCTGGCAGTGACCCTACCTGTTCGGTTTCTACACGAACATTATCACTTTGTTGCACAATTGCAGCTAATGCTTTAGCTACACCTATTTCCTTATATTCTCCCAATAAACTCTCTTTATAACCTCTTATAGCCCCTGCAAATTCTCCGGTTGTAATATAAGTATATAAAGTTTTACGCACACTTCCTCAAACTACAGATTGAGTCCTCTCTGTTGATACGTCTAAGCCAGAAGCATTTGTAAAAGTAGAAAAAATTTCATTTTTATTAATTTGTAAAATATTTATTAAATATTTATCTAATTCTTGTTTTGTTCTGGTGGTTTTATATTTAATAAATTTAGTTTTATTAGTCGCTTTATTTAATAGCTCTTTTTTTAATGGTTGTAACGACTCATTATTAACTATCGAAGATTCAATTTCAGAAATAATGGCCTGTAACCCCTGTTCAATTTGAATTAATAATTCATTATTATTTTGAGCTTCTTGAGCGATTTGCTTATTTAATTCGGTTAAAAACTCTTGTTCAGCTTCTTTACCAGTCCATTGTAATTGTTGTAAAAATTTTTCTTTTTGAGCTTTATATGCAGCAATTGCGGTATTATAAGCACTGTCAATAATATTATGAGATTTTTCAATATAAGCTAATGGTTCTTTTCGTACTTGACCCAAAAGTTTCAACCCCCCTTCTTTACCATATAAAAAAATAGGGGAGAGTTTGCACTCTCCCCTTGTTTTTAAAAATTATTCAAATAAAGCTTCGTGGTCAGCCACGTGGTCTGTCTGAGTTCTGTGGATATCCATTGAACCAGCAGTATCAATAATTTGAATAGCAGCTAATACTTTCTTTGACTTATCAAATCTTGTATAGTCAGGGAAAGCATCCATTGTGAATGTGAATGTGGAAGGGTCTCCAGATGAAGCCATTGTAAATGTGAAGTTTGACTGAATCTTACAGTTAGGAATGATAAACTCTGCAGGAAGGTCAACTCCATCCTGATTTCTGAACAGAGTAGAAGCTTCAAGATAGTAGTTTCCACCAAACTTATCTGCTGTAATTTCAATCTGCTTAGCTCCTTCAAGTTTTGCTACATAGTAATCAACTAAAACAGCCTCAACGTTAGCAAATTCATCGCCAGCATTTTCAGATAATTCATAATTAGTTTCTGCATCTTCACCAACTACGAAATCTTCGTGAGCTTTAATATCAATACGATATTTACCTGCATAAGCACCATCTTCCTCAGGAGCTATTGCATCATAATCATACTGACCATTGTCGTCTTTAATCAGAACATGGTCTGGAATATATGGCTCGCTAGCAGCTTCACCATTCTTCATAAGCATAACATAAGCGAAGTTTTCTTTGCCATCTCTTGGTAAGAATGGACGTTTTTCAAGATAAATGGTCATTGTACCATCGCCATTGTCAACAATATCATCTGTAGTCTCAACAATGTGTTGATAAATAGGCTTGTTTTCACTTGCCTCAATTAATCCAGCGCCAGAAAGAATCATGAATCCTTCGGGAGAGATTAAAGCATCTTCCATAGTGAAGGTAACAGTTCTTTCACCTTCCCAAGCAACTAATCTGGCATTACCACGTCCGCCCTGAGCGTATACTGTGGTAGCAGCGCCTTCCATGCTTGATGTTTTAAGTGTATCAAAATAAAGAACAGGCTCGTTCTTATAGAAAATCTTATTTCCTACTTTTTGAGCTGCCTTTGCTTTTAATACAACATTACAAATTTCGCGCACCCCAAATTTCATAATATATGTTCCTCCTTATTTTTCCTTAATGAATATTTTTCATCCAGTTGTCTGGAGTCGAATCAGGACTTCCACCCGCCAATCTCTGGCGAATATCTAAATCCCAATTAGTCCATAGCATGTATCGTTCAATTAAATCATACAATTGGAACATAGTTAAATTCATTAAATCTTGTAAAGACATTGAATTAAGTCCAACAGTAAGAATTGAAAGATACTGGGTTAAAACACTGGCGTCAAGTTCGCCCTTTTGAGCGGCGACTCTTTGACGTCCACGCATTAATTTTTCTGCAATTTTACGAGCGGCTTCATTGGCTGGGTTAAAAGTGTCTTGTGAACTTTTATCTAAACAAAACACCGAACGTAAAATTGTTTGTAAGTCTTCAAAATTATTTTCGTCTATAACAATTGAATTTTCTCCATCGATTAATAATAATGTTCTTGGAGTAAGATTAACTTTATATTTTGGAAATAATAATGTTAAAACTTGCAACGTTGCTATCTTTTTAGAAACTTCGTTTTTATCAGATAACACCGTCATAAATATTTGAAAATTGTTTGTTTGAGATAGCGTATTTTTGTCCTGAATGTAAAAATTTTTATCAACACACAATAATTGCGCCCCAATGAAAAAATCTTTCTCCCCAATCATTGCTATCTCACGAATGGTAGGCTGATGAATTGCGGCAGTTAAACTAGGGATGGGGATGTCCCCACCAGTCATAAGTAATAAACGAATATCCATTATTTCTTGTTATACATCTCGTTAAATTCTTTTATAAACTGCTCTTCATCTGCCGGATTCAACAACATTCGTTCATCTTTATTATAATTTTTATCTTCGCCACCGTGAACTGCTCTATACGCTACTGCTAAGCCAGCAAATTCATCAGTTAATATAATTTGACTAGCTCCTAAAAATTGGAAAGTGCCTATACCAGTTAAGTGCTGATTATTAAACATACTATCAAGTTCGGCAGCAATGCGGTAAGGTCTAAGCTGAAAGTCTTCAAGTTGCCATTGGTCAAAATGACATATAATATCAAACGTTACAATATTGTCACGAAACTGTGGGTTGGAATCGTTAGTAGTAAAATTATCAAAAGTTATAATGATATAAGTTAATACACTTCCATCAGCATATATTTTAGGAACTATCTTAATATTTTTACCCAAAAGCTCTTGAGCTTGCTCACGTGTTAAGTTCGCACATTTCATAGCATTTGGAGTAGTATAATATAATAATTTTTGTAATCTTTTGTTTTGCAGCATCATATCAGTCATTATCGTTAAATCTTTATCTACCGATAAAAAACTTGACTGCGGTTCTTTAAAAGTTTTTATAAATGCCATTTTTCTCTCCTTTTACTCCTTAATAGAGAGATTCAACCACAATCGTCTTGGTAGAATCGTTGCAATTTAATTCAAACTGCCCGCTATATGATTTAAGTCATACTAATTCTATGCTGCGACCATTTACTTTATATGCAACAGGATACTTCTCATCAATTGACCAGTGAGGGACATCAAGTCCTTCGTAAGTATACGTTGCTTTGATTTTAGGCTTAATAAATCCTTGTCCTAAAATTAAATCGGTAGATGTAGGTTGGTCAATTGGTTTGACTATTAAGCCATCTACAACGCCATTTTCCATGTCGTCTTCAATTTCATTAGCATAATATTCAACCGCACTAAGTTGCAGTATTCCTGGCATACTAATTGTATCTGTGGCTTCTACTCTCCAGCAAGTATTAACATCGCCATCTTCAATTCCTTTCAAATAAAACTTTGCATAACGTCTAAAATACTCTAAAGTAGATTTAGTCTTTGGCATTAAAATATTTAAAGAATAATTTGGCCTGTCAATACTATCGCCCGATTTTTGTATATAATTTATTTTAGTTTCTACTGGTCCTCTAACAGCAAGATAAGTAGTTTCTACCTCATTATCGCTATTTATCCAAGAGACTTGATAACTACATTTGCGGATGTCGCCTCTGAAATAAGCTAATTCGGTTAAATCTTGTAAGTAAATAAGCCATTTGGTTCCAGTATTACATCATTCAAAAATATCGCCAGGTTTAAATCCGTGTTCAAACCCAACTGATACGATTTTATCATCGTAGTCTTGCTTTAATTTATTCGGATTAATTAATGCTCGAATAAATGCTTTCTCATCCGTTTGATTCAATCGTTTAATTTTTGCGGCTTGATAAGAATATAATACGGCATGGTCTAAAGACCACCGCTTGTCCTTAATCATCCTATCTTGCTGCGGGGAACCGCCTCTGAATCTTAATCGTCTTGCCATAAGACCCAGTGCACTAATATATTTATCTTGGTTATCCATGATAAATCCCCCTTAATAAAGATATACATTCGAAAACTGTTTTACGATAATATATAAACTCTATATCGGTTAAACGCAGCCCCTCTAATTTTGATAACAGAACTAAATAATCTGCATTAATATTTAAAACTTCATTCATGCCGGTTAACTCAATAATAAGCGTTTCTAATTGCATATGCCAGTTTTCATTATTTTCACGCATTGGGATTAATTTTCATAACTGATTTGTTAAGCGGTCTATTGTGACTTTTATAAATGCGGGAGAAATTTCAAATCCGTATTTAGTCTCCATACGTATTTAATACGCTCCAATTTGACACAAATTTTCCTTCGTCATCAACTTTTCTACGCTTATATAATCTTTGCATATGAAATTCTTGTCGATGACATTCGGATAACAAGGTTAATAATTTAGCCAGATGGTTAGCTTGAGAGGTGAACTTAAAGTCCGAACCACTATACTTCATACGAACATTCTCGATTGAAGTAACTTGGCGCTGAAGCCAAGCGCACATCATAAGCAAGGCTAAAATATTAATCTCCTCACTAGTTAAGTCAACGGTAAAATGAGACCGCTCAATAAGAGCTTGAGCTTGTGGATATTCTCCGTCTGAAAGCTCATCCCAAATAATACCAATTACAAAATCCCCATCCTCGATTTTGTCTTCATCTACTACAAGCGTTTCAAGGACATAATCGCCTATATTTTTTCTAGGAAATTCAAAACCGGGTATTGCGTCTATCAATAATTGTCTTAAATCTTTAATAGTCTCTTCTGGAGTTAACTCCATGTACATATCATCTGTTATTTTCCCCAAAAAACGATTGTATACAGCTGTGAATGTTGTTCCCATCTGTATCGCCCCTTTCTACTCCTTTGGTGCGGTTGTAGTAGTTGTTTTTGCTCTACGCTTCTTAACAGGAGGCTTAGGCGCTTCTGCTTCTTCTGCCTTGTCAGCCTGCTCTAGTTTTATAGCTGCCTCGACATCTAAACCAGTTTTCTCCTTGAGAGCGTGGATTTTATTTAAATCTGTAACTGGAAGAGAAACACAAAATGTCTTAATTAAATCAACAACTCCAGCAGGAGCAAAATCCAGTGCATCTAAAAATTCATCTTGTGAACCGTTCTTGATTAAATTAATTACTTCTTTTTCTCCCCAATTATACTCTAACTCAGGAGCGCCACCATTAACTTCTTCAACGGCTGTAGGGTTATCTAAAATCTGTAAAAAGTTTACGATTAAAGATTCACCACCGCGCATATAAGACAGTTTTTCTAACTCGTCCATGCTGATTCTCTTTACCTCTCCTGGATTAAACTCACGTCTTACGCCAAGGTCAGGTACTTTATAAACGAGACTGCTAGCGCTTCTATTCTTTACTCTTACTAATGTATTTCTATCTATCATTTTTTTAATCTCCTTTTTCTCTAAATAACTAAAAAAGGGGAGCAGGGATTTCCCCCCAAGCTCCCCTTTATCCTATTTCATATTAAGCATTTACAAATTCTACTGTAAACTCTTCATCATTAATAGAAATTGTCTTTGGTAAATCTTCTGCCTTAGTCCAGAAAATAATATGTCCAGCACCAAGTCCTACAGAAGCAGCTTCATCTACGTCATCTTGAGTTAATGTGTAGTTAGCACCCCATTTAGCACCAACGATTGTCTCAAGTCCTGTATTTAAATCTAAACCAATCCACTTTCCACTACCTTGAGAAGGGTTAGTAGAAGCAAAGCTCTTTAAGCTGTCCAGGCTACCAGAAATCTTGATGGTTGTACCATCCTGAACCACTGTCACAGCGTCCTGGTTGAATTGTGAATCAGCCTGATTCACGTCTGCAGGCGCGGTAGCGAGTTTATTCGCTGTGACGCTCGTTAATTTCCCGAGCCACCATTGCCGGAATCGCCAGAACCGCTGTTGTCTCCAGAACCGTTGTCAACGATAACAACTGTGTTCTGAGCAGTATCCTTGTAATTCCAAACAGTCATATCCTCAAGAGAAGTATCGTGGTATACGCAAATGTTGTTAGTTAACATGCAAACAACTCCAACTTTCTTGTAAACCTGAATTTCTCTTGACCAGTCTCTGTTGTCTCTCTCAGAAACAAGTGTGCCACCTTCGAAAGCAATCTTAACGGGCTTTGTATCTCCACCAGCCGGGATAATCCAGCAGTTAGCAGAGTTGATAGCCTTTGTGGTCATTGTTTCATCAGCGAATCCCTGCTTAAGGATAACAACGTTATGTCCCTTATATCCAGCAAGTCTTCCAGTTCTGTAAAGCTCATCCTTCATAGCTTCGGTGTATCTCCAAGCATCCTGAGGAATCATCTTTACAGCGAATTCATATGTGCAATAAATTGTGGGCTCACCATAAGCACTTGCAATAGCAAGTAACTGGTCAAACTTAGCCTCATCAAAATCATTAGCGTTAACCTTATTAACAGCGGGTAACTGATTTAAGGAACTATTAAGAGCTTCACCAACTTCTTTGTAGATAAGCTCATCCATACCTTCCATAACGATAGCAGTAAGTTCAGCGAAATCTACTCTACCATCGAGGAATTCCTCAAATCCGATTTCAGCAGCTCCGCCGATAGCACTTGTAGGTACTTCGAAGCTTTCAGTAGCCTTACCAAGCTTGAATACTTCGTATACACCAGCAAGTCCTACTCTGGTAATGAACTGCTTAGCTCTATTTCTTGTGTTTAATTTTCTACGGAAGATTGGCTTGTCTCCCTGAGCAAATTGCTTAACTTCAGCAAACTGGTTGTAAGCAACTTCTACAACCTGAGGAAGAACTTCGTCTAATGTTTCCTCGATGATGGAGAAAACAAGGTTCTTATTCTCTCTGTAAAGCTGAGGAGTTCCAGCAATTTCATTAAACTCTTGACGAAGAGTTTCATTTAATTCGTCGTAGCTGTAGTCAGTGCCGTTATAGCTATAGGCAACAGAAGCACTACGATTAGCGCTAGCGACTTTTTTTGCTAATGCCACTAAATTTTTCTTGTCTAACATCGCGTTCTTCTCCTTTCCTATTATGCAATACGCATTAACTTAACACCCGGCTGTCCGTCAGGCATTGTGTAAACTTTAACTACTTGCCACTTCATATCACCATCAGCCTCTTCAAGGATACCATCAGCAGCTCTAGGTGAAAGAATCATACCAACTGTAGGCTCTTCTACATCAATTGTATTAGTTGTGAAGATATCGCCAACATTTGTCTTAAATACTCTAGGAACCATACGTGTATTTTCAGGCATAAGCTGCTTTTCAGATGGCATTCTATGCCAGAATGGGTCCTCTGTAGAATCTACTTCATATGGGTCTGCAGGAGTAACGATATCTTTGTAATTACGAAGTTGGATATCATCCTTCTGAGTTCCACCAGCTGGGCTATAAACTCTAGCCATATAATCTGCTTTTCTCATAGCGAAATCAGCATCGCCTAAGAAATCACGATATAATTTAATTTCATTGAATACTAACATCCATTCGCCAGTATTTTCTTGTTCAAAGTCAACTAAACCTTTAGCATAGTCATACTTTACAAACTGACCGTTTTGCAGCATTTCGATGTCAGGGTCAGCAGGCAGCTGAGCATAAATTTGACCTGTTCTCTGAGCAGAAAGGTGGTTAGGCTCAACCTGGCCATAGCCGTACTTAACAAACTTTAAGCCGCTTAAATTTTCCTTAGCCATTTGTTATATATCCTCCTTAATTTTTCTTACTTTTCGCAACAGCGTCTACCGCTTTAACCCAATCAGGTACTAGAGCATTAGATGATGTATCTTCCCCGCCCAAATTATACATAATCGGGTCAGTATCCGCATTCTCATCTTTATCCAGGTCAAAGCTTATTTTGTTACGAACACAAATTATTGAAAGCTTAGCTTCGATATCATCGAGTGAATATGTATCAATATTCTCGATAACATCTTTCTTATCCTCATCTGAAAGCATATAAAAGCGGTCAATCATGGCCTGCTTTTCCTGTTTTTCTACGCCCTGCTTGAAGGCATATAATTCATCAAAGGATGTCTGTAATGAGTTGAACTTTTCTTGCAGTGCATTATAATCAGCCTCTAATGCACTATACTTGTCATTCAGCTCTATATACTCTTGAATTTCTTCAAGATTATATTCAATTGGTTTGTCCTCTTCCGGAGCATCTTCTTCTGCGGGTTCCTCTTCAGATTCTTCTTCTTCTTTTTCTTCCTCTTCAGGTTCTTCCTCAACAGGTTCATCTTCAAGAATTTCCTCTTCTTCTTCGATAGGCTCTTCTTGTGGCTCTTCTGTAGGCTCAAGTTCTTCTTCAACAGAAGTAACTTCTAAATCTTTATTATCTTCCACAGATTTTCCTCCTTCACTATTAATTCTATTTACCTGTTCAATTAGTGCAAATAATTTATTTTTAAAATCTTCATCAAATGAAAATTGAACCTTAGTAATTTGAGCACCTTCAAAGCAAGGCTCTACATCTTCGCCTAAAATGCACAATTTTGAGATAATAGCTTCATTAATAATAAAAAATTCGTAAAAATTATTATCATCTTCTGTCCAAGTTCCTTTTAAAGAATTTGCATCTAATTCCATTGATTGATTGTTTCCTCTTTCGAGGATTCTCTGTGCCTCTGGATATTGTCCAGTCCAGAGATACCCCTCAGTCATTAAATATTCATGCTCAACGCCGTCGTCCAGGAATTTCTGAAACCAAGCCTTTGCACCTAAATCTACAAACCCATATGGCTTTGTTGTATCAATTACATCAAACTTACCATTAGAGATATCAATAATTCTATTATGTTCTTCAAAATCATCCGTCTCTTTATTAAAGAAGCCAACGATAGGCGAACCGGGTAAACTGTTCGCCATCTCTTTCGCTACTTCTTTAGTAATAACGCTACCGTTTCTATTAGGCTCTTCGCCAACATAACAAACTTTAATTTGACATTTACTAATTAAAGGGTTAATAGGTTGTAAATTTATTAATTCACAAGGAGTGTTTAATTTAATACTTGTATGCATAAATCGCCCTCCTAATTCTTTGACTCTTCATTAGCCAGAGTTTTATCGCTCTTTTCTGATTGCTCCTTCTCAGGGCGACCAGCAGAGTTCCCCTCTACATTACCTTCAGTTTTACCACTAGAAGATTGAGACTTGTTGCCCAAAACATCTGTGCTGGACATAGTAGATGACATAAGAGGTGGAATCATAATCTCACTCAGATGAAGCATATTGTTTTCAAAGAATGCAGTGTTGATAATATCACTTTGTGAATGTCCAAGAGCGATTTGTGGTAACATTTTGGAATATCCAATTTGTACTTGCTCTTTGTACATCTTTGATAATTCTTTATAATTATATTGTGTTGTTTCTAACATATATAATCTAAAGTTAAATTTTTTAGCATACTTTGGTTCAAGATACTCTTGAGTAAGTTTATCAAAGAAAATTCTAAACTGTAATAATAAATGGCGCATTGAACCTTCATCAGATAATACAGATTTTTCTAACGCAAGATTTCCATCTGTATTGAATAAGTTCTTTGAAACACCTAATGCATTATATACAGTTCTTTCAACTCTTTCTAATTGGTCATTTGCTTCACTAGCATTTGTATCACTAATATCGATAGATTCTACATCTGCGAAAGTAGTTAATACATCTACGCCAATAGCACGACTTAACATCATAACCGCATTATTATGAATATCTGCGGCTTCATCAACGTCAAAAATTAAATCTCCGTTTTTATCTCTTGGTAATTTTTGAACTAAAATTTTCATTAACTGTTGTAATTGTTTACGACGGTCGATGTCTTGAGCATCATCTAAATCTAAAATATTGGGGATGGCGTTTACGAACAATGGTAAATCGTCGTCTCCTCCCATGTCATGCAGAGAGAATTTAATTACAGAACCTGGTTCTAATAAATACCAACTACCATATTGAACGCCCCACTCGTCTCTTGGTAATTTACCTTCTTTATATAACATATACCCCTTTGCAAATTCAGGTGGGAACATTTTTAAAACTCTCATACGATAAGCAGGGTCGGCAAATTCAGCATCAAATCATTGCATATTAAATTCAACAGCCGGTAAATTACCTACATAATATCTTACTCGACAATAATCAATAGGTAATTTTTGCACTAAAAATCCATGATTGCCTTCAAATACATAACCATAATAACATCCGTCTAATATTACATCACGAGAAATCTTATTACATAAATTCTTTAAATATGAACTGTCTAAATAATTTAACACACGATTAAATTGTTCAATAAGTTTTTCCTCTTTTACCTTTTGGTCATATACCTCTGGCACAATGTACCAATCCCACCTATACATATTAGCATAATAATCACATACCTTTTGATAAATTCCGTTAACTCTATAAAAATATCTTGAAATTTTTCTTAAAGTAGGTAAATCTTTTCTTGCTAATGCTCTTAATATAAAATGTTTATCGGCATACATGCGCTCTGGGCCATTAATATATCGATAATAATTACCTAATTGTATTGTCGCATCTTGTACTGTTTTTACGCCGATTTTAACTTTATTATACTCGGTTGGGAGGGGGCCATCAACTAAATTAAAACCTTTTTCATGGATGGTTTCTTGCTTTGTTTTTTCTTCGTCCATCAATTAACCTCCTCATTTAATTATTTCCATAAGCCTTTTGGATAATATAATCATAGGAAATTAAATTATCGTCCCAGTATGGAATTTCAACTAATGTAATACCGTGCAATGCACAAAATCTTCTTTTCTTATTATCATTAAATTGTTGTTGATACAGGGCTTTCTTACCGCCAAATTTTGTACTTGCCTCATAATGCTGACGACCTTGATATTCTATTAAAAAATCAATGCGGCCGTCGTCATCAAATACGGCAAAGTCAAATCTTAACGGTTTACCATTACTGGAGTTTAACCCTTCAAACACATACTCTTCTTTAAAGACTAAATTGGCATCGCGCAAAATCTCTTCAATTAAAATTTCTCCTCTACTAGCTCTCATTTTATCCCCCTAATTCATAAACATCCAATCCTTTGCATTAAACCGCTTATGTTTTCTATTCTCTTCTTCATGTTTAATATAATATAAACCATATTCCAACGCAGAGAATTTATCTTTTCGTATTTTTTTATTTGCCTGTTTTAAATTAATATTTAATCCTTCATTTTCTTCACGCAAATTCAACATTTCTTCTTTTAAAATTGATGTAAGAGTGAATGGACGTAAATATTCAGCTCTTTCTTCGGGCGTCATATTCTGGCCCACCTTTGTTCCTAATAATTTATTCTTTGCGTCTTTCTCATCAATTAAAAATTTAATTTTTCCAGCGTTTAATCTTGCTTGTACATTACTATGAGCGTCGCTGTTGATTGGTGCATTCGCTTTAATAATATATACAGCCTCTTGTTCAGTCTTTTTTGTCTTATATTTATGATAAGAACCATCATTATCATTATAAATACCAAAATCAGGATATATATCCCCGGTAATAGGGTCTTCTTGCGACATAACCATTTCATCAATAAGACCAATACCAAGTCCATTACCATCTATAACCAATCTTCTTGCCTTATATTTATAATATAACTGCTTTAATTTAATCGCTTGATATTTAAAATGCTCATCAGATAGTGTATAAATATTTACAACCGACGCAATTGAGTCTCCCATCGTTTGTGGATTTACTTTAAATACTATAGCAACTGAATCGCAGTCTTTACGACCAACGTCGACGCCAATAATATAATAACTTTGAGACCCACTGCGTTTAGAATACTCATATTCTGGCTTTTGGAGCTCGCGATTTCGGTCAAAAGCTTCTGCGCGGAAGAAAGCATCTTCACTAGAGCCCGACCATTCAGATTCATACTCTCTAGAAAAGGCGGCGTCATTGAAAGAGCCGTCATTTTTAAGGTCTTGAATGAAATTTTTACTTTGTAAACCCGTTAAAACAGGAATTCTTCAAGTTCCGCCCATTACAAAAGCTTTATCTGGCTCTGTAACCATCCAAACCAGGAATTGAATAAGTTTATCATAGCTAAAAGTGCCTTTTCAGCCAGCTGTAGTTACAAAAATTTGCGATTTATTCAATGTTTCATCGTCATGACGAGTTCCATCCATCGCTAAACGTGATACGTTCATGGTTGGTAAAATAACTGTAGATAAAATATCACCATCTACACCAACGCACTCTTCAATTAAGCCTCCATGGAAACGCTTACCACGAGAACGCTCGCTTGCGGCAACATTTGTAAGCATTGAACCACCCTTAAACATATAGATAACAGTATCTTTAGACTCACGTGTACGTCCTGGACGTCTGTCTAACTCATTTTCAAAGGCTGGAATTAATGAACAAATTTCATTAACCTTATCTTTTGCGATACCAGCAGCCTGTTCTTTACCTCCAGAAGTGATAAACAGCTTACTACGAGGGTATAAAATACAACGGCACATTAAAATCATAATAGATAAGAATGATTTTGAATAGGCTCGAGGGAAAACCCCGTAGACATACTTATAACGCATGGCCACTCGCAAGAAAATTCGCTGATAAAAATAAAAATGGAAGTTCTGCGGGTTGCCTTGCTCAAGCATAAAGTCTACAAATAAATCAGGGTATTCCCGCCAAAACGCAATATATTGACGAATGGCGGGTTTAACCGCTTCAATACGTTCTGGGGAAATACCTATTTTCTTTCGTTTCGTCGATAAATCTAATAAATCTTGCAGAGCCATTTAAAACACCTCCCCGGTGTCTAATAGCTTCTTTAAATATTCATCGTCAGCAGCTTCTTGCTCATCCTCAAACTCATTAAATTCATTATAATCTTCTTCAGTAATAAATTCAGTGGAGTCCTCAGCAAAGATTTTTTCCTCAAACTCTTCATCACTGCCCCAAACCTCATCTTCAGATACGTCTTCTTCTTCAGCAGCCTTCTGTTTATCAGCATTAATATCTTGAACAGCTTTTTCAATTAAAGCGCCAAGGTGCGGGTCTTCAGAAATTAAACGACGAGTATAATTTTGTAAATCTTCTAATACTCTATCAGCCTTATCCTGCGGTCCATCGGTATAATAACGAGGAATAAAGCCATCTTGTTCGCAAATCATAACTAATTCAGAAACGGCATTTGCGTAATCACCATTTTCTGCTTTATTTTGCGCAGCGGTAAACTTACCCGAACGCATTAATGCATCATATACTTTACTAACCTTTTGGAATCCATCAACATCACCGATGTCCAAAAGCTGGTCCATCTTTAAAGAGGCTTTACAAATCTTCTTTAAAGTATCAATATGTCCAGCAGCTTGAATATCATATGACTCCATCATGTCATTATAAAGCTGTTCCATCTTAACCCATTCTTCAGGTTTGTAAAGAGCGCCCCATTTTAAACGTAAATAGGTAACGTCTTCATCAGTTAATCCTAAATCATCAGCCGAAGCCTCAGGAAGTTGAGACCAACGTTCAACGGCATTTCCTGTTTCTTCTTCATCTTCTTCTGGCTCTTCATCAGGACGAGGCGGCATTTGAGTTCTGCCTTGCTCAATGGCAAGAGCTATGTCAGCAGCGTCGTATCCTTGGCGACGCATCGTGTCTTTAATTTTCGCATCCGCTAATTCTTGTAAAAATTCTGTATCTTTCCAACGAAAATCTTTATATTGTTTAATTCTCATAGTGGAAATATACCGACCCAAGATAGTTTTACCGGAAACGTCTCTGCGATTGCGTCCGTATCGACTTAATAATTTATTTCATTGTTCTGGTATATATGGAATATCAAGTTCCTCTAAAACTGGTTTATAAGTTTCAGGGTCCCAGTTATCGATATGCATCGTAAGACAGTTCTTACATACATTCATAATTCCATCTTCTGGGTATTTTTCAAGATTATTAGAGCGATAGAAATTATCGGCACTCATTGTTCGATGACATTTGTCGCAATAGTACAATTTTTCATCTAAACCCATATTTTCGCTCCTTTCTTTTTTTTATAAAAAAAGAGGTTTTTCACCTCTTTTTCTATATATTTTGGCTTTTTTTATATGTTTATTGATGTTTTTTGTCCATTTCTGCAATTTTTACAAATAGAATAAAATCCGTCTTTACTTGTATTGTTTTTACTGAAGTAACGTGAGTGCGCCAATTTCACTTTACCGCAACGGCTACAGCGTTTATATTTGCCTTTTTCTTTAAAAGTATAATACCAATTAAGGAAATATTCTTGCGATAAGTCTGAAATTAAATTAGGAATTTTCTTGCGCCATAATGAAGAAATATATTCTAAGGAGTGGGTTGTTCCAAATTCTTCGTCTAAAACTTCTTGAATGGCTTGATTAGAGAGTCCATCAATTTTTAATTCAGTAATACGTAAAAGTAAAGGATGCGATTGAAGAGCGGCCCAAGAAATTGTATCAAAATCTTGCATGATACACCATAAATCACTTGTGGGGTGTTCTCACGCATTTTGCTTTAAATTAGAATAATTGCATAAGATACCAGAGCAACATCTAGGGTCACATAAACTAATCCCGCTCCAGCGCACGGTCCCATCGGCTTCAACCCATTCTTCACTTTCCAGCTTTACTGTGCTGGGAAGGGAGTAGTGAATTGAATGGGCATGAATTAAATACTCGCTTTTAATTTGATATTGTTGTTTACGAAAATCAATTAATGCTTTCTTGGCGAGATACTTATTACGACCGGTCGCGGTTGCAGAAATCTTTTTCCATGCTTCAATGGCTTCTTGCACCTCCCGCATTCCCGGGAGGGTATCAATATCATGCTGTGTAATTTTTTGTTTTGGTTGGAAAAGGATGTGCTTATTATCGTTTTTAATTGCATAAATACCATCTTCACCATTCTCAAATTTATCAGCTAATGCTTGATAAGATGTTTCGCGTTTGTTGATGGTTACCATGCGGTTTTCTGTCAGGATTTTTTTCTGTTTGCGTTCTTCCTTTTCCATGCAGAAAATTAGATAGTCAGCTAACACTTCAAGGTCATCATTAGTAAGGTCAGGATTCTCTTCAACGATTTTTTCTACGTACTCTTTTCGCTCAAGAGAACTTTCTAATGTGTAATCCAATTTTACTGTTATCATTCAACTACCTCCATAGTAGCATTATAGCAAAAAATATTATGTAAAGCAAAAAAATATTGACAAAATTATAAAAATTTGATATAATTTATATATAAAAAATATATTGGGATAAAAATAAAATTATGGAATTAATATCAAAAGAAGAATTAATTAAAGAATTAAAAGGCTCGGTATTAATGATGAGAGATATTCCCACCTGGCCGCCCACATATGAAGATACTAATATTTTTCATATTATAGATAAGATACCAGTTATTGAAGTAGATGAAGATGTAATGCCTCCCTGCGCGGCGGGCAACAGTTGTTCATACTACACTTTAGATTAAGAAGAGGAAAAGATGGATTTAATATCAAAAGCTGAGGCAATTAGCGCCATAGATAATATGAGAGCGCAGCCGGACGAAGATGGATATTTATTAATTTATAAAATGGATGCAGTAGATAATATTAGATGTTTACCAGTACAAGAACCTAAACGAGGCTATTGGATAGTCGATAAAGATAATATTGGATGTTCAGAATGTAATACTTGGTATATATCAAAGTACATGACGCACAGGAGCTTCTGTCCTAATTGCGGAGTATTAATGGAGGAAGAATAATATGGGAGTAGAAATAAAACCATGTCCTTATTGCGGCGATGCTTGGGTATATGCTTCTGTTGGAGATTATGGAAGTGGATATGAATACGATGGATACCGAATGCAGTGCAGATGTGGATTTGCTTGGAAAACTATCAACTGGCATGATAGCAAAGATGAGGCGATAAAGGAATGGAATGTGGAGGTGTCCAATGATAGCAATTCCTAATATAGACAAGCCGCAGAGTTGTCAAGAATGCCCGGCACATACGTTTAACTATGGATATATTCCAGGTGACAACGGTTGTCGCATTTTGAAACGTGCATTCAATATAGATAAATTAGATATAAACCCTTTTAATGAAGTCCTTCCCGATTGCCCATTAATTGACATTGTAGAATGTTGGGAATGTAAATATTATAGGGGTCATGAAGAATATTGTGACAATGACTATTTTGCAAAAGAACACGGATTTTGTTTTTATGGAAAAAGAAAAAAAGATGAATTGTGATAATTGCATTCATTACCATTGGTACTATGATTATTGCGATAAATGGAAGTGCGAGGTTGATGCAAGAGAAGTGCATGGTTGTATAGAAAGGAGAAAAGATGGCATATAAAAGAGTATGTGATATTTGTGGAAAAGAAGTCGATTCAATGTATTTTGACCCAAGAAAAATCGAATACAAACGAAGAATATTTGGTACTTATAAGACGGTAGATATCTGTCAAGACTGTGCGATAGAAATGGAGAAATACATTAGAGAAAGGACAAAAAATGGCGCAACTAATTAAAGCACCGAGCCAAGAAGAACCTAAATACATTTCTGTATTTTTAGCAGGAGGTATTACTAATTGTGAGAATTGGCAGAAAGAAGTTGAGAAATATCTCTCTAATATAGAAAAGATTTCTGTTATTAACCCACGGAACGATAAATTTGATGTTACAAATGAACAAGCATCAAAGAATCAGATACAGTGGGAGTTTGACCGATTGGAAAAGGCAGACATATTTAGTATGTACTTTTGCAGTAGTGACTCGGTTCAGCCCATATGCCTTTATGAACTTGGAAGAAATATAGTCCGTATGCAGCAGAGATTCCCAAACGATTGGGAGGACAGAATAATTATAAGCGTAGAAAACGGATACTCAAGAGAGTTCGACGTGATTATGCAGACAAAGTTGTGCGCATCAAGGCTATTAGTATTTACAAATGCTAGTCCTTATTCTCACGCAGTAAAAATAGATGAGAAAGTAACAAAGATAAGGAGCAACGATGATATATAAGAAATACCAGACAAACCACGAAGAAGAGAAAATAGAAACAGACGGGTGTAATGGATGTAAATATATTTTTGTACAGACCTGGGAAGAACCGTGCAGACGATGTAAGCGTACTGCAAAGGACTTATATGAAAGAGCAAGTAATGACGTAAGACAAACAATAGAGGTGTCTATTGAATCACTAAAGGCTGATATGGAAACAGAAAAAAATCGTAAAATATTAGACGATATTAAGTCGGGTAAAGGATTGCCGCCGATAAAAATGGAGGGAAGATAATGAGCTTAATACTTGAAGGCATAGACTTGCCAGAAGGCGAGACGGCAGAAGTAATAATTCGTATTCAGCCGAATGGAGATATAAAAGATGGGCACGGAATATTATTAACAGAAACAAAAGCCACGCAGATATCCGCCCCACACGGAAGGTTAATAGATGGCGGCAAACTTAACAAACTTGTTCATGAATGGAGTCCCGTCTATACATATGGAAGAAGTGCATTTACCAGAGCGATAGAAAATGCACCCACGATATTAAAAGCAGAAGGAGAATGGTGATGTCGTTTATAATTAAAGGCATTGATTTGCCAGAGAATAATAAGAGTTTAGACCTTCATATTTTTAATGGAAAGGTAGAAGTAGTACATCCATTAGACGCTTGTGAATTACTGCATATTAATGGCAAAGCTATCCAGATTCCTAAAGGCCATGGAGATATTAAAGATGTTAGTAAATTGCGCGTTAGCGAATATGATTGCGAGGGAGAGGTTAGTTGGTACACTATAAGGGCAGTGGATACGTGGGATATTGAGAATGTTCCAACGATATTAGAAAGCGAGAAATAAAATGCAAATAGTAATAGATATACCTAATAGTGATATTACATTAAAACAAAATATTATAAATCTTGATTTGCATTTTATTGATGGGCATATTTGTGAATGCACCTATCCTTTTAAAGAACTGCCCAAGGAACATGGAAAGCTGATAGACGCAGACGAAACAAGAAAACAATATTATCAATGGATGGAAGAGTTATTACAATCAACAACTATTAATATGTCCGCAGAGGCGTTGAGTTTATTATGCGGATTTACTTTAATAAATAATGCTCCTACGATACTAGAAGCGGAAAGAGAAGAATAATGTCATTTATAGTCACAGGAATTGATTTACCTAACGAGGGATTGGCTATCAATGCCAACATATTAAGCAATGGCGATATATATGTGAGTGCATTTGATGGGAAAAGAACTCACTATGAAGTTGTAAGAGATTCAGCCATTCAGATTCCTAAGAAACACGGAAGATTGATAGATGCAAAAGTATTTGCAGACACGATAAACGAAGCCATTCAAAATGGGTCATTTATAACCAAATCAATATGGGAATGGATAGCGGATGCCCCTACCATATTAGAAGCAGAGGAGTAAAATGAGTTTAGTAATAAAAGGAATTAATAAACCCAAGGAAGGCGAAATGGTCGTTATAGGAATACAAGCGACAGACGCAGTTGTTGATACTTGGGAGACCAGCGAAATAGATGGCGAAGACGTATTTGTAAAACGAGAACATATTAAGCACGCTAATATTATTGAAATTCCGCAAGGGCATGGAGATATTAAAGATATAAATACCTTTGTGAAAGATAAAAGCATATACGAATGCATTGAAAATGATGTATTTAATAAGAAATATAGCTATTGGGTCGGTGTAGGTGCTATATATGATGCGCCAACAATTTTAGAAGCGGAGGATTAATATGAAAGTTGAAAGACCAAAAATAATACGTCTTGAACTTGATGAAAACGAGGTTGGAACATTAAAGAACGCTAAAGAAATATTAGGTAATATTAGTAAAGAAATGCAAGGCAACATGATGGGACACCTCCGTGCTAAATATTATGAAGATAACTTCGCAGTAAATAATTTTGACCTTAGGAGAATCATCGACATGTTAAAATATTTAATAGAGAATAACCTTACATTGGAGGAGTAATATGCAAGTAATTTGTTGTGATATTTGCCGCAAACCCTTAACCCATAAAGGATATAAGGACCAAGACGGCAAGGACTGGAGAGATATAAGTTTTAAAGAACATAGATATAGCACAAAAATATTTTCATTTATGAAAAGCGCATTTGATACGGAATATATATCAGTGTGCGGATATTGTCGTTCAGAATTAGCAAAGCATAATCCTAGGGAAGGATTAAAGGGAGAATAACATGGAACTTATTTCAAGAGATGAAGCAATTGAAATGTTGCAAGAGGCTATAGATTCATCTCCACCAGTTATGATAGGACAAGGGAAAACAAGAGATAGCACTCTTGAAGAAGCAATTGACCTAATAAAAGACATTCCCACCATCGAAGAACGCAAAGAGGGGAGATGGGTAAGAATAACTCAAGACGTGGGTGTAGGACCTCATCTATATAAGTGTAGTGAATGCCATAGAGTTATTGAATATAGTAGTTCTGAACTCCCCTGCTTGTTGGAGATGAAATTTCCTTACTGTCATTGCGGAGCAAAGATGAAAGGAGAATAATATGGGAGACAAGTTTTATAAATATTTCTTTTATATTATAGGGGTAATGGCAATCTTGAAATTTATATTAGGATAGATAGGAGAATAATATGGAACTAATATCAAGACAAGACGTAAAGGACACGATTAAACATAAACCCTTTTCTTTGATTGATGAACGAATACTAATGAATACCATTGATTCTATCCCCACTGTAGAAGAACGGAAAGAAAGTGAATGGATAATCCTTAAAGAACCTACGGGGGGACTGCCGAAAAGATGGCGAGTTAAATGTCCGGTTTGTCGTAAAACATTAAGAATAAGAGATAAAGAATTATGGAAGTTTTGTCCTTGTTGTGGAACAAAGATGGGGAAAAAATAAAATGAAAACAATAGAGCAAGTACGTGAAGAAACAAAATTAGGCGATGTATTTATAGGCGAAGTATTTACTTTAGAAGAATTTATGGAAGAGGTAGACCGTGGCAGCATCACCGAATACGACGGCATTGGCTATTTCCATGATGGGGAAAAAGAAACTGCTATTAGCGTATTTTCTCCTATATGGTTTAAGTACAATAGCGTCGAGGAAGTTATAGAACAGTTTCCATATGTAATTTGGTATAATAAATAGGAGAATAATATGGAAGAACACGAAAATTTATGGATACGCATTCTTAAAAGACTTGGTGTTATCACAGGAATTGAAGTGGGCAAAAAAGATATGTGTAGACAGGCGCAAAATGTATGCAACCATAATTGTGAAGATTGCGCTTGGAACATAAAGGGAGAATAATATGATAGAAATTTCAGAATGGGAATTAGCAAGACTTCGAGAGCATGACAAAAGTTATTATGAATTAAAACAAGAAAAGGAAGATTTATGTTCTGCATTAGCTCCTATATTTAAACAACTGATTGAAAACTTAGATGATGAAACTTTATATAAGTTAAAAACAGATATGGACCAGGCATGTCTATATTATGACTGAACAAAAGTAGATAAGGAAAATAATATGGTAAAAGCAAATGACGTAGAAATTTATATAAAATGGTATGGTTCTAATGGGTTTGGCGAATACAATATTTGGACAGATACAGAGGGCCGCATCAAAGGCGATTCTGAGTATATGGACAAAGGCGATAAGAAAGATTTTTTAAAAAGTTTATTTGACTCTATTTTGGAGCAGATTGAGATAGTGGGATAATGGGCATAATAGACGATATAAATAAATTGCACCAGATTGGATTGCAGAATGGAGTGGAATATAAGACGTTAAGAATTAATAGGGAATTATTGGATAAACTTGAGGCGGAGATAAATGGGTTCGTGCAGCCGGCAACGTTAGATAATTCGATAGCGACGTTGTTCGGCATGAAAGTAGAGCCAGTAGAGGATTCAGACTATTGTTATATATTGGAGGATTAGTATGGGGATAGCATTTTTGATGGCGGTAGGGTTTGCGGCTTTCTTCGTACTGGGGTATACCCTGGGCCATATGGCAGGGTTTAACCACGGCCACGAGGCAGGTATCGAGGAAGAACGCGACAGGTATTGCCGGATGGGGCCTTGACAAAATTAAAAATAAATGTTATAATTTATATATAAAGTGAAAGGAAAAAAACAAATGGATAACGGAGCAACAGTAGGAAAAATGTTCTATAGAGGCCAAGAGTACGAGGCTCATCTGGACGCAGAAGGAAACTTATTGGTGCCGTCATTCTTTAAAGATGGCTCTGAGTTAATTGTGTATTATGTGAAGGTGCCGGTGGAGCTCCTGGAGACCATATATACAATGACTAAGCAGAGATATGAACTTGAAAATTTATAAAAAATTTGATATAATATTAATATAAAGAAGAGAAAATTTAAATATAAAAAAACCAAACTCTTTACCTTTCTTACACTCTCTTCTTCCCAGTTGCTGGGAGTTGGGCGGGGCCGCAGGCTCCGCCTTTTTGTTTTGGCAAAACTTGGGGTCGACGGGAGGGGGAGACAATAACGAACACGCGTTCTTTTTTTGTTTTTTTCCCAAAAAACACCCCCCAGTATATACGTAGATATACCGCCAGCTCGCGCGAGCCAGCAAGGTAGGACCCGGGGGGTCGGGCCCTAAACAAACAAATAAGCTAACGACACACAGGACATCAAATGATTTAATTTCTTTTAAAAGATAAGATTAAATACCAAAAGCAATAACAAATCAACTATTTAAATAAATAAATAACAATCAACACAATACTACAATGCATAGTCATCCACTACTGCTACCATACCCATGGCATAGCACAGTATACCAATAGCAGATAACACACAACACACTACTGAGAGCTTGGCGCTGGGGCAGTCACCGTTGACGAGCGTGAAAAGTGCTGATTCGCGCAAGGAGAAGCTTTGCAGAAAAAATCGCACAACAACACAACAAATGTAACACAATCATTTATCCTAAAACTCTAATACACTACGACAGTAGGGGCAGTGCATGCACACACAGACAGAGGGACAGCCAGGCTGGCCAGCCACAGCCAACGAGCAAACAACGAACATACAAAGAACAATAGATTAACACACAAGCAACACACAACACACAACACACACATAATGATATAATAATATATATAATATATATACATACACATAGGTATAGGGATGCCATGGGGTAGGGGTAGGGGGCGTGGTGTGGTAGGCACATAGTATAGTAATACAATAAGATAGATAATAAATATATATAATATAATACACAAACAGTAAACAGTATTCTATCTATTGGTTTCAGTATGGGTATGAGATATGTGGTAATGTAGTAATAATACCTAGACACGTAAGCTGTAGTGTATAGCTACACAGTACACAAGCAGGACACAACGTGTAACACAAAGGGGTGAGACATACATAGACACATACACATACACACACAACAACAGACACACAGATAATCAACAACACAAGCAACACATACACAACAACAGATAGATAGATACACAACATACAATAATACATACACACAAAGAGATAGATAAGAACAAGACAATAGACAACACAAGCAATCAACCAACAGACAAAGAGAAGATAGAATAAAAGATAAAAGAAAATAAATAGAAATAAGATTTGTTATTGTGTTTTAGTTTCAGGTACAGTGTATGGTATAGGTAGTATACCAAGGGGTAGTCTGCAGGGCTACTGGACAGGGTAGGTGCAGTGGGGCATAGACCTAATGACCAACAGAGAGACAGAGAGAGAAAGAAGATAAAGAGATAATAAAGTATTAACAACAACACAAAGAATAATAATTGATATTTATATATGATATATTGCATGGCTGTGGGGCTGGGCCTGCTCCCCGCGCCGCCCCCGGCCATGGCGGCGCGAGTTTTCGCTGTATACAGCCCGTGCATAAAATTTAACGCTTCACCGCGGTGAAGTGGTAACGCGGTGAACTCCTGAAATTCAGCACTTTAACGCGGTGAAGTGCGAAAGACTTTAATGCGGTGAAGCGTTAACGCGATAAAGCAAATTTTTGCTTTTTATCGCAAAAAGCAAAAATTTTACTTTTTCCGCCATACTTTAGTGAGTTAAAGCGTTGAAGTCCGTCGCTTGTTAAAAATTTAACAATGTTATAAGTATGCAAAAAAATGTATAAAAAAACTTTTAAAAAAAGTATTGACAAATTGCTAAAGGTATGCTAATATATAATTACAAAAGGGAGAGAAAACAAAGAGAGGTAACAAGATGTATACAGTAACAAATGACGCAAAGGCAAAGACAATCAACGAAAATACAAAGTATGTTGCAATCGCACCGCTTCTTGAAACTGTTATAAATATGTCAAAGGACAAGGCTCCTTACACAGTGCTTACTGTTGGAGCAACACTCGAAGAGGTTGAGATGTTCGCTTCTTCCGATTGGATGATGGCTCACGCAATCGTTGATGGTTGGTGGACAATCGTAACAATCGATGAAATAACAATCAATAACTAAAAAAGGCGAAAGCCTTTTTTTATTTGCGTCGTAGCGAACATACGTTCGGTTAGTCACCGCTAACCAATAGGCACATTCCCCTCTTCCACCATCCTCATTATAACATAAAACCGCAAGGCTGTCAATAGAAAAAATAAAAAAAATTTTTTTAAAAAAGTATTGACAAACCCTCTTCAGTGTGCTATTATTATTATAGAAAGAAGAGAGGAGAACAAAACAATGAGAATTTGGTTAGACATGGACGGAACAATCGCAGACCTTTACGGAGTAGAAAACTGGCTTCCGATGTTAGAAGCAGAAGACCCTACACCATACGCAATCGCAAGACCGCTTGTAAGAATGAACACCCTTGCAAGATTGTTAAATAAGGCACAGAGAAACGGCTATGAAATTTGCATCGTGTCCGCACTCTCAAAGAACGGCTCCGCAGAGTATGGGCAGAAGGTAATCAACGCAAAGTTAACTTGGTTACAGACCCACCTCGCAAGCGTAAAGTTTGATGAAATCCAGTTCGTATCCTACACCTACACAAAGAACAATGTAAATAGTGGAAATGACATTCTTTTCGATGATGAAGAGAGACACCTCACCGCTTGGACGGGTGAAGCCTACAACGCAAGAAACATTTTAGAGGTTTTAAGAAACCTCTAATTTTTTTATAAAAAAGGCTTGACAAACCTCTTCAGCAATGTTATAATAAAGACAGAAAAAGACAAGGAGAGAAAACAATGGCAACTATTTACACACTCGTAGGCTTGCCCGCAAGCGGAAAATCAACCTTTACACAGACCTTAACAAATTGCGTGGTTGTGTCAAGTGATGAAATAAGAGAACAGTTGTTCGGCTCCGCAGAATGTCAAAACAATCCTAAACTCGTATTTAACACCGCAAGAAAGAGAATCGCAGAAGCCTTGAAAGAGGGCAAAGATGTTGTCTTTGATGCTACAAATGTCAATCACAGAGCAAGAAAGTTAGCACTTAACTTTAACGCCTATCAAGTTGCAATTTTTTTCACCACCTCCGCAGAAGAGTGCAAAAGAAGAAACGCACAGAGAGAAAGACAAGTTCCCGAAAGTGCCATCGATAGAATGGCAAGCAAATTAGTTGCTCCTACTCTTGAAGAGGGATTTGATGAAATAAGAGAATTCTAAAAACGCAGAAAAAAAACTGCGTTTTTTTTATAAAAAAGTATTGACAAAACACCAAAAGGATGATATAATAAAGGTACAGAAAACGAAAGGAGAACAAAGCAATGAAGGAAGTTATAGGAATTGTAATCTTAAGTTTAATCGTTTTATTGGTAGTCGCCTCAATCGCATTTTTACTGTGGTTTGGCGTTTCATGGGCTTCGATAATGTTTCAAAATCTCGACATGGACGAGCCCACGGTATTAAGTTCGTGGAATCTATTTTCATTCATTGGATAGGAAAGAGGGCAAAGCCCTCTTTTTTCTGCTGTCGGTCAACTATTCCGAAAATTAATTTTTAGGGAATAGTTGGACTTTTGGGCTTTTGGCAAGGGTTTTTTCTGTCAAGGAACTATTCCCAAAATTAGTTTTTAAGGAATAGTTGACTGACCCCAATTCACTTTAGTGCGTTAAAGCGTGAAAGAAAAAAATTTTAAAAAAAGGCTTGACAAAGAAACCTTTTTCTGTTATACTATAATCAGAAAGAGAGGTGAAGATAAATGACTACATTCGCACTTAACATTTTAATCGTAACAGTAATACTTTTAATGGGTTTCGCCATTGGAATGACAATTATTGAACTAATCAAAACCGCAAAGTTTCGCAAAGAGGTAAAAGCCACAAACGAGGCTTTAAAAGGTTACGCAGAACATTGTTTGAAAAAATTTTAAAAAAAGGGGTTGACAAACCCTTTTTTTCGTGCTATAATAAACTCAAGAAAAGACAAAGAGAGGTAAACAAAATGAAGTATTACACAGTACAGTGGTTCGACAAAGAACTTGGAGAAATCTACAACACCATCACAAGCGAAAAGGGAGTGGCTTATATGCAGAAGCACCCCGAAGTGTATGACATTCTTCTGTTAGATATTTACACCGAATAAAAAAAAGGGGTTGACATTCAACCCCTTTTCTGCTATAATAAAGATAGAAAGAGAGGTAAAGACAAATGACAATCCACAATATTGATAACACATTCTATGACGCAGAAATGAGCGTAAAAGAACTTATTGAATACTTAAAAGAAAACTATGACGAAAATAATAGGGTCACTTGGTTTATGCAAAAGACTCTTCCAAACAGAGATTTTCATAGAATTTACATTGATTCAGATGATTATTACATTGAAAAAGAAGAAGAGAGGTAAATAAAATGACAATTTACGGACTTAATAAGAAAGCAACAAAAGGCTTATACATCGTATACACAATAACCGAAGGAAGAAAGTATTTCTTGAGTGCTTGGAGAACAGAAGAAGACGCAAACAAAAGAGCAAAAAAATATTTTGGAAAAGTTTGGAAAAACTGTTGACAAACATCCAAAAGAGTGATATAATAAAGGTACAAAGAGAGAAAGAGAGGAAATAAAAATGACAGTAAAGGAATTAATCACAAGACTTGAAGCAGTAGAAAATAAAGATTTGGATGTAGTCATCAATAGCGATGATTACGGCAATGTAGTTGTTAC
>Ga0247611_10001039_pt1 | contig 51946 bp, 69 predicted proteins | sample 177DNAGHGhighgp2_FD_192422 | JGI IMG/M metagenome (GOLD analysis project Ga0247611, IMG submission 192422) | Sheep rumen microbial communities from Palmerston North, Manawatu-Wanganui, New Zealand - 1770 DNA GHGhigh gp2 | ecosystem: Host-associated > Mammals > Digestive system > Stomach > Rumen... | reverse complement strand
TGCTAGCCTCCACGATTACTGGTGCGTTCAGAACATCTTCAAATTCAACAACAGTATGATTCTCAAGTTTGTAGTCGGTTATTCCTATGATTGGGAGTTCGTTCCTGTCTATAAGGTCTCCGTGTTCGGGTAGTGCGACTAGAGGACAGTCGGCAAGCCTTCCTTCACCGATATCATCTGTATCCTTATCCAGTATCCTGCAAGTCTCCCATGTTGTCCAAGGATTAGCCTCATGGAACTGGTTGAACTGACAGTTGCCACAACATGACGGCATTTCCATGTTCTTAATCAGTATGTCCATTTCAGTTCTCCACTCCCTCTTGGGGATTAACCTTGGCACTCAGTAGCTTTTTCAGACAATCGGCATGAATATCAATAGTTTGCCACTTCCTAAATACTCCAGCTTCAGTTCTTACTCGTTTTAATTCTTTGACCTTGAACAACCTGCACTTCTTATAGTCCAACGGCTTGCCACATAAATCACAAATCTTGACGTCCATCTCAGTTCTCCTTATCAGGCTCGAATGGGGTTATCTTCTGCCATCGGACTATATCATCATCAATGAACCTTCTTTCTCCGTCTCTATCTATCCAATTCCCTTCTCCATCAGGAGAAAGAAAGCCGTCATATAGAACTTCGTATGGAGTCGCAGATGGGTTGTTGTCATCCAAATAATAGACTGCATACAAGCCTTCTTCTGTCGGTGTCCCTGTGTGCAAACCGAAATCATAATGGTTCATTCTCTGGAACTCATTAGGTGTGATTGAATGGTTTTTCTGATTATCGCAATATCTCTGCAAATCATCGACCTTGATGTACTTGCTCACTTTTCTTACTCCTTGTAAGGTTCTATTGGCATCCATGCGATAATGTATCCTTCTGTCGGCACAAATGCTTCATAACCGAACTTATCCTCAATCCAGAATCCGTAACTATTTTTCTGAACGAGAAAAAGCGAACCGTGCTTCGTCTTCATCACATACCATCCTTCATCAGTCGGAGTGCCAGTATGCCAAGTATTCTCCGTCTCTTTATGTTGTATGATGGTTTTTATAGCTTGTTTAATATGTTCGCAGATTTCTTTTTCTGTTGTGCAACCTTGCTCTAGCCACGAGATGTCCTCTTCTAACTTCATTACAAGTTCTTTATCTGCCATCCTATTTCTCCTTTCCCAATGGGCATCGTATATCCCTTGTCTTTGATTCAACTTCGGTTTCAAGGATGATGCACTTCCTGTCCTCATAGCACATACAACATCCGCAAGGAAATTGCTCCTTCCAATAATCTTTCTCCACTGTCTTGCGGATTGTCTCTGAGCGGTTCTGATAGCCGTTAATTCGCTTGAGGTAGTCTACTTTCTCAACAAAGCCTTCATCGGCTCTTATTTTTATTTCCTTGTCTTTCATGCCCACATTATACGATATTTGTTCCCACAAGTAAAGAACAGAATGGCATAAAAAGACCCTCATCTCTGAGGGTCAGTGATTAGATTCCAAGTTCAGCCTTGACGGATGCCTTCACGGATTCAGCCTCTTGGTAGTAGACTTCAAATTCTTTTGGAATTGGCAAGCCGTGGATAAGTGCATATAGCGTTTTTCTGAGGATTGCCACCTCATCACCGCAAGGATGGTTCTCGATCAGCTTTTTGTTCACGGCAGGGGGATAAAGGTCATTCTCAACGGCATTAGCCTTGGCAAGCATCACTTCTAAATCTTTCATGTTCAGCCTCCTATCTTTGTCATGTAAGCAATCGTGCTTGGAACATCAATGGAATTCACCAAATCTGTCTGCGGTGTGACGGCTTGTACTGTTGTTCCGTCCTCACAGGGGATGTTGGGAATCGGATCGTGAAGGGTGGGAGTAGAGGGATTGGCATTCTCAAAGTAGAGGGTCTTGCCAGTAAGGTTTGCCTGCATCGTTGCCAAATCACTGCTGTTGAGAGCGTTTGGATTGACGAGGTAAACATAATCGGAACTGTTGTCAACTGCGACATACCTCTGCGACTTGTCACTTGATAGGACGGAGGTTGAGGTTGCCAGATAGGTCGCAAGCGACAGATTTCCGATGCTAGCACCAGTTGCGGCCCTCTTTATTCCGCTAATCTGAATCCTCCACCTCTGCGATGTGTATTCAAGATTCTCTGTCCCAGTGAACTTATAGCTTCCCACAATCCCCTTATGCTCCTTCCTCCTTATCACTCCATCGACAAGGATGTTTTCAGAGTAGTCATGACAGTTTTCGTTGACATACTTGTAGTCAGAGGTGAATGAGGTGTCGATGGTGGTCTCCTTGTGCTCCTCATAGGTCTTGTCCGTGACGGAGTTGAGGCAGATTAGGATGCCACCCGAATATGATGTCACACCATCTGCGGAACGGAACTTGATGTACTTGGTAGATGCCAGCATTGTAATGCTTGAATCCGTGACGAATGTCCTGTTCAGATAGTTGTGGTTGATGTCATACTCGAAAATCTGTATGCCGAATCCGCTTAGAATGTAATATGAGGTGCTCGGGATGACAACAGTGTAGTTCTTGCTCCTTATCTTATTGTTGTCATTGATAGGCAAGCCTGTCTCCGCTGACAACGAACCAACTTCCCATTCCTCATCCCACTTATTCTTCCCCACCACCTTGAAGGCACTGGGGTTGAGGGGAATAATCTCGCCAAGGTTGACAGGGTAATATACGGAAGAAGGGAATTGTCTCAGGAAATTGGTTTTTCTCAAGCTATCAGTGTCATATAAGTCATTGAACCGATTAGCGGTTAAGTCGAACACCTGTACTCTGACCTCTATCTCGGCAGTCGGATTTGAAGTAAAGTATGGTTCCCAGTTAACTGTGATTACACTTCTCGCATAAGTGGTTGTTGTGATAACTGTATTATTGTCAGCAGTTATCTGACTGTACTGCTCAGTGTCATCAGAGTTCTGCATGAACCACTTTGTTCCAGTTAATGCTCCGCTAGTCTTAGACTGCATCACCGCCAAAACCTTATGACCTAGAGGCAACGGATCATTCCCATTGATTCCACATCTTGCGTGTCTTGTCTCAGTATACTTCAATGAGATTTTCTGATATCCGTCCGCATCGGGTTCAGAGCAGTTATAGTAGGTGGTTTCTCTTAGTTTCCCAAATTGATTCCACGCTACCGCCCTTGCCCCGACTCTCTTGAGTATAGCCCAAGGGAGAATGGAGTTTGCGTTGGTTATTGTCTTTGTGTTTGCCATTGTAGAATCGGTGTTGGGCTGCACCAGTGTCCCTTCTACTGCTACCTCAAGGTTCTCTATCCTCTGAGAGTTGTTGTCTATTGCGGACTTTAAAAGAGAACCCTGTCTTGCTGATAATGCATCAACCGCAGAGCTTGAGTTCAGGTTATCAACCACTCCCACCTCTGAGGTCTTCAGTACAAAATTCAGTACAGGATTGTCAGGGTCAGTTGTGTCTATCGTGACAGTAGGTGTGTCTCCATAAGTCACAGAGCCGATGGACAGTACCGGGGTATTACCAGTATCACCCTTCTCTCCCTGTATTCCCTGAATGCCCTGCTCGCCCTTGTCTCCTCTCGGAATGACGAAGTCGAACACAGCAGCAGAGCTTGTTCCTGAGTTGACGATTGATGCAGACGAGCCGGCCGCCCCTGTCGAGACAGTACCGACAGTTATCGTAGCTGCCTGACCAGCAGGCCCTTGGATTCCCTGTGCTCCGCTTAGGTCGGTGACGAACGTGAATGCCTCAGCTCCTCTCACGAACATCTTTGAGTTGTCAGGGTCTGATACAGAGGATGAGATAATGACGAATCTGCCCTCAGGCACATTTGCGAAGTCAGCGTTCATCTCTGCGATTGAGGAATAGGTCTTGTAGATAGTGAATGGAGTTCCGGCATTTCCGTTCCTCACAAAGAATGTGAAGGTAGTGCCGTCCTTATAGGTTATGACAACAACGTTTGTGCCGCCATCATCAGGTGACTGTGTCTCGCTTACAGAGACTATCCTGGCATTATCAGCATCCTCGGCATAATTTCCTGCCTGACCTGCGTAGTGCTTTGCAGAGTAGTCAATGTTATCGACCTTGCCGTTTGTCTTTGTCGCCCAATCATGTGCCTTGTCTCTTGCATTCTCGGCGTCAGTCTTGGATTCGCTAGCCTCTGTCGCACTTGTTGAAGCAGACCCACTGGAAATCTCGGCCTGTTCCTTATAATACTTTGCATTGTCGTGGTAGTACGGAGAGTCTGATCCTACCTCAGTACCGTTCTGCTCACCTACTGCGAAACCCTCGGACTTGAGTGCATTAGTGGTTGCTATCAGCACCTGCTCATTCATCTGCGTGATGAGGTTCTTTACCTGAGCCTCTGTATAAACAGGAGTTCCGTTATCGTAGATATTCTCAGGAAGCAATAGCTGACACTTCTCTGTAGACCATCTGTGATCATCTCCAGTTACCTGATTCTCGTATACAGTTCCTGTGATAGTGTCTCCTACCTTCGGTGAATGCTCTGATGTGGATGGATAAACTGGCAGGAAGGTCCCGTTGCTGTCACTGAAGTACACCTTTCCGCTCTGATACGTTGTATCCGATGTCGGCTGGAGAGATTCGGTGAATCCCACAATCTGAATCTCAATCTTACCTCTCTCTTTTGTGAAAGAGGCTGACGGGAGCCAGTCCAAAACCAACATATCGTTATGCACAATATCTGAAGGATAAGCGTTTACGAGCGTGTCCATACCGACCTCGCCGAGCTTGTTCCTGTACTGCACATAGAAAATCATGCCCTCGACATCTTCTATCGAGTATGCATTGGTGATGGTGAACTCGATTAATTCAGCACGGTTCTCGTCCTCGACCACCATCTGAGGGTTCTTAACCCTTATCTCCTTGTTCTTAACAATGACGCTCTGTGCCATCATAACTCCTTCGCACAGAACTGTGGTGTGTCGGGCTTGTTAGGTCTGTGCTTCTGACTCTGCTCGATGAGATCCGCCCTGTCTCATGGCTCATTTAAACTCTACCACTGTATCTAGCGTTTTTCAAGTCTTGAGTTACGCTAGATTTAGCGTTATTATCTAATTATGAGCATACTGAGATTCACAGGAAACAGTCAGATGACAAAGAGGCGTTCACCTTATGACATTGCGGTGGACAACGGATTCTCAGGCACTGAGGCCGAATATGAGAAGTCGATACATGCGTCAGTACTTGAGGTTATGACAACTCAGAAGACATTCGTGAAGGACATGAGCAGGATGGACTATCAGGACATACCTATGACAATAAAGGTTGTGAACCTGAAAGGAACGCTGTCAATAACACATGACGGAAACAACACTGACATAAAGTTCGTCCACCTAGTCTCGGGAGTAGAAACCACTGTTGACTCGATTTCAATGAGCATAACCGCTGACACATTCAATGCAGAATACTCATTGCGTGTGTATTACTCCGCCGATGTGGAGAGCATAACACTTACATCAGTACTAGGAACATCAACATATATTCAGACACTTGGGTATACTAACGAGACCAAGATACTGAATTACCTCGGAGCATTCAAATCTGCTCCTACTCCACTGACTTTAGGCAGATACATACTTGCAGGAGACGCATACCTTAACATTGATGACACTGATGCAAATTACATGAAGATTCTTGTCTACAGCGTATCAGCCCCTAACTGGGTTCAAATAAACAACTACGATCTAGACGCATCCTCAAAATCAGAGATATGCGGGAAAGCTCAAAAGGATGTGCTCAGCCGTGTAGAGGCAGGGACAATGACGATGACTGATTACGGATACTTCAACAATGTTATAGCAGACATCGTCACTGCTAGATTCTTAGGTTCTAAGGAGATTGAGCTTATAGATGATCTTCCAAATAATACAAAAGGCAGAATATACGGAGGAGATGTAGATCTCACACAAAATCAAGGAGAGAGAGTCGGTAACAGAGGATTCATTCAGGACTCTGACGGATTCTTCGAGACATCTCGGGCTGTAATAAAGAATGCGAAGATACTAGACCAGATGGACTTCACTAATGCAAGTATAATCCATCCATGCTTCACTACAGTACCAGGACATTCAATAACAAAATCAGCATATAATCTTCCATCAAAGGCATACTGGAATGAAGGAGATGTAGATTTCAGCGGTCTGACAGCGAACGCTCTAACATCTGTCTCAAGCTCATTCTATGGGAACTATACAATAAATAGGATTTGCAGATGTACAGATTCTAGTACAATGATATACCCAGTTCCTGCGCATCATTATCCTAGTTATGCTTTATATTCTGACAATAAGAATGCAAATATAACAGGTTCATACACAATACCTGAGACTGGTAGATATTTCATAGGCGCTGTACATTTTGGTACTAACTGGGCTCAGTTCTCAGATGATGGTAGTGTATACATATATATTAATGGCAGTCATGTTCAGACTAGAGGAAACTATAATGCTAATAATGGTGTAAAAGGTGAATATTATGATGTACACAAAGGTGATATAGTTACATTCTATGCTGATATAGCGACAGGTGGGTCATCAAACGACAATGGCACATTATACGTGTTCTCTGAAAATGTATCATTCAATTCAATAGGCATAACAAGTACTGGATTATGGTGGGAGGATACTTCATATAACTGGCATAGACTAGGTTCATCATATATTGCATCAGGAACACGCTTATATGTGCAGTCATACTGGGATTCAAACAGTAATATTTATTATGCGAATCTTCTTCCTGTATTGACATCTTATATGTCTGATTTAAACGCGGGGTATTATGTTGTATCAGGAACTGTAAACTATAACGGAACAACAATATATGCAGGCTCAATATACAAACAGAGCGCATCTTATGGAGAACTTCATTGTGCTGTAAACGATGTGCATTATGTCTTTGGCTTGGGATCTGGTTATTATTATAATATCTCCGGCTCAATTCAGATTCTATCAAGCTCTGAAGGTCTTCAGGTAAAGGCAATATACCCTGACAAAGATGAGGAACGTGACTTAGGAATGAACGGTCAGAAATTCCGTGACGTATTTTGCAAGATAGTACATGAGTCTTCAGCAAGAAAGAAAAAGACAAACATAGAGCCTTTCACATCTAATGCATTGGATATCATAAACTCTGTGCAAATATCATCATTCAACTTTAAGAGTGACATGGATAAGCCTGAGGATGAGCGTCAGGGATACATAGGCTTCATAGCAGACGACACTGATGAAAGACTGTCGGGAATACACCATGACGAGTTCATATCAATGAACTGTATCGGCGTGCTGATGAAAGCAGTTCAGGAACTCAGCGCAGAAATAGAAGAGCTTAAGAAAAAATAGATGTACACAAAATGTACACTCTTATTACGATACTAAACATGTTTACATCCATATAGTGTATTTTTCTCTTGATTTTGCCCGACTTATCACACTATAATTCGGTTAGACCGAATGTGTTTGTTTGTCAATAGAAAAACACTTTAAGTATAAATCTATTTGTGGTATAATGAGTTATGCAAAAAGCATTAAGTAAGCTGTAATGTACAATAGCGTACATTTTGACGTTTTTTAAGTAGTTTTTAGCGAATTAAAAAGGAGATAATTCGATGGAATACAAACTTACAAAAAGGAAAGGAAGAAATGTTGCTGTAAGTTATCTTATAGACGGTGCGTGGACACATTGGAAGAGCACTGGATATAAGACTAAAGCTGAGGTTGAACAGAAACTTAGAGGTGAGATATGTCCTACATTCGAAGAATACGCCAAGGACTTCTACACACGCAATGACACCGGATCATACAATTACAGGAAGAAAGTGAGGAAGAAATCAGTAGTTGAGGATACTCTTTATCAGAAGAGGACTATCCTTGACAGATATCTTATACCGAAATTCGGGGAGGAAAGACTTGACCTTATAAAATCCAGTGAGATTGAGAGATGGTTCGTCAAGGTAAAAGGTGTCAGATTCGGAGAGAGGCTGTCAGGCAGCAGAAGCAATGTCATACTGTCCGTATTGAGGGAGATACTCCAATATGCTGTTATGGACGGGATTATTCAGACAAACGAGGCGAAGAAGGTCGAGTGCATGAACTCTGAACCAGTTAAGAGGAAGCCAATGACATCAGAAGAACTGAAAAAGATGTTCCCTGATGATGACAATGAGCTTATTAATATATACGGTAAAGGTTTCGCTACCTACTTCCTTATCTTCTTGGACACAGGATTCCGTCCTTGTGAGATAACTGCACTGAGGCATGAGGATATCCACGGAGACAGTGTCTATACTGAGAGAATGTACGACACTTACACGAAGGAGATAAAGCACAGGATAAAGACTGCAAGGACAGGCAAGAAGTACAAGGTAGGTACTTTATCCGAGATGACTCTGAGATTCATAGGTGAAGGCGAAGGGCTTATATTCGATATAAAGAAAGTGAACACAAAGAGCGCATGGAGAAAATTCAAGGCTGTCGCTCTTGAAATGACAGGCAGGGATGATGTTACACAGTATCAGCTAAGGTCTGCGTTCATGACTAACAGAATAGACAGGTATCCAAGAGAACTGATAATGGAGCTTATGGGACATACCAAATGGGAGGCTTGTTACGATGCACGTACTCCTGAGATGATAATAGAAAACCTCAGAACGGCATTGAGTCGCTGTCAAGCGTAAGTTCTAGATTCACTGTCATTCCTGTATCACTTATGGCATCATAAGATACTGAGAATGTCTTGCATCCTGTTATCTCAGCAGTATGTCTTACTGAGTCAATGTCTATATCAAATCCGACCTCTGTAGATGTGAAATCTGATGTAGTGGCACCTGATGAAAGCCCTGTGACGTAGAATGTAAGTGCAGAGACATTTATATCAGTTATCTTCTCGACACCATCATATAGGACAGAAGATGACACGAAAGCAGTAGTGTTTACGGCAACCACATTAGGCACTATATCCACTATGACCTTCGTCCGTGAGTAGTATGCAGATATTGTGCTCTCCTCACTCTGCCTCAATAGGATATAGTCAGACAATACTGATGCCTTCTGAATGTAATCAGAATAATAAGTGTTCAGTAATGTGACATCAGTGTTGTCATATACACCTCTTGTGTTGACAATCTTCATTATGAATGATGACAACACGGAAAACGCATCCTGAGCATCAGTTACCTGTCTTATGTCACCCAAATCAAATTCCTGTGCGTTCCTCATGAGGATACCGTAATCGCTTGTTATCGCATCAAGTTCCCTTACAAGAGATTCTTTCTCTGAATCAGTTATCACTCCATCATCAGTGTATTGGCTGAACTTTGTAGTGGTCTGCTCAATATCTGTATTTGACATGCCTATGATAGTAAGCTCATTCCTCTCCCTGTTGAGTCTGATTGAATCTCCTATCTTTATGAAATCACTTGCTACTATCCTGTCCTCTGGATTGTTACGTACTTTTGTAATCATCACTTGTCTCCTGTAACGAACTGATACCATTCATATGGTAGAAGCTGTCTCAGATATCTTCCACTTGTGAAGTACTCATCTCCTACCCACTTGCCATTCTCAAACAATGCATTGTAAGTGTTCTTGAACACTACCTTCGGTGCCCCTATTAATTCAGTGAAATCGACGAGCATGTTTTTTGTCGCAGTAGTCACTTTCTGACCTTTCTTGCCTTTATCCTCAGCAGCAACCTGGCGGATGAAGTTTGACATTGATGTGACCAAGTCAGAATCGAGATATGAGTATCCGTTGATCACTGATGAGATTTTGTCTCCGATTACAGGCACTACAGAGATTCCCTCACCGAGATAGTCAACCCAAAGGTCTTCCCACCATTTCTCATCATCGTCACTGTTAAAGAGTTTTCCTTTAGCAAGAAGAACCCAAGTTGTAGCCAACCCCAATCCCATGACTGTTGACACGAACCGCTTCACATTTCCGTTGAATAATGCTTTTACTCCGTCCTCACCGATAAGCATGTTCCACTGCTTGTTCAACTGGTTGGTGAACATCAACAGCCCTTTCCAAAGCGGATTCTTTGAGTTGTAGACAAGTGAGTTATCCTTTGCCTGTCTTGATGAGTTCATGTTCATTGTGTCCTGAGTGGCCCTCATGCTTGCCTCATCCTCTGAGTAGTCTTTCTCAAGATAGTACTCATATCCCATCTCCCAAGTTATGCAACGGCATATCTGGTCAGTGTACTCGATTCCTCTCATTCCTATCTCTGCTATATCCTGTGCGATTCCGACAGCCTTGAGGAACTTTGAGTCACTTATAGCCTGTTTCGCATAAGCTATATTCGCATCAGCAGATGACTTGATCTGAAGAGATTTGCCATGCACGTACTCTCTGAAAGCCTTAAGCCCACCCTGAGACTTTATCTTACTCAGTGCGCTGAACATCTTTCGGTATCCGTACTTTGATGCGGCGAGGAACATTACGGACGGCTGTTGGAATGTGCTTGATACAGAGAATCCGAGATTTGCAAGAGCCATATGGTTACGTATGGCATCCATGTACTTGTTAAGTCCTGAAGCTATGTCATCGAACTCAGAATTAGCCACAGAACGCATCCACTTCATAACTGTGTCAGACGCACCGCTTCCGATTCTGTCATCAATCATCCTTCTGACACCGCCTCCATCATTCTTCATGATGTCATTCCAGTTCTTGAAGAACTCAGCCGCATTTATGAACCATTCCTGACTTCGGATTATGTTGTTGAATCCTGTTATGTAATCAAGAGTAATCGGATTATTACCACCAGTCTTCATCTGCATGTCTGCTCTCTCAGCCATAGTCATCTTCTTGCCATAGGTGTTAGGATTCCCTTGAGCATCAAAGTCATAGTAAAGACCGATGTCAGTCTCATTCTCTGAAGTCCTTGCAGGTGAGTAGAAGTCATAATGAGTGAGAGCCATATCATAGACATCATTCGCTACTTTCTGGAATCTGTCCCAAGCCTTCTCATATGCGTGCTGATATGCATCTGCGACCTCTTTGTACTGATGGAACTTGCCGCCATCTTTCTCGAACTCGTTCACTATATAAGCAATCTGTCTTGCTGTGATATTTGTCCTCTCCTGAAGGATATGAGCCAAGTCCTCTTCCTGTTTTGAGTGCTCGTATATGCCGATTATCTCAGCAAGAGTCAGCGAGTCATCAGAGAAACCATCTTTGTATTCCTGAGTGTTCCTGAAGTTGTTCCATGTCTGAGAATCCGCAAGCCATGCTGGAGATCCGTCATACTGCTCAGTGACAAATGTCTTCTGCGAGTCCTTCATGAACTTCTGTACTGCTTTCTTGTCTCCGTTATAGAACTTTGTGACAGCGTCCTCGACAATCTGTTTTCTCTCCGCAACCCTCTTCAGATAGTTGTCAGTGACTTTATTTATGCCTTCCATGTCATCAGATCCGAAGAAGAACAGCTCCTGAAGCTTAGGTGATATCTCTCCGAGAAGGTTATATCCTGATGTGAATGAGTTAAATGCTATGTTGTTGTTAGCATTGAATGTCTTACCATAATTAATGCTCTTCTTCCTCTTCTTCTGAGCCTGAGTGCCTTCATGCAGATATGGCTTCTTCTCTTCCCAAACCTTAAGCATTGCCATCTGCTCAGTCTCAAACTCTCCATTAAGGAATCTCTTACGAGCCTCATCCCTGTCAGCCTTTGAGAGCCCTAACTGGTCAATCTGCCCTGCTACTTCAGCAGACAGATTACGGACAAGATTCTTCCTCTGCTCTGTCCTCTCATTAGATGCAGAGTTGGACTGATTCCTTGCCACACGGATTGCATCAGCTACTTCCTTATATGCGCTGAGGTTGAGGTCTGAGAATCCCTTCACCAGTTTGCCATCAACAATCAGCCCTTCTCTCTCAAGGATTGAGTAAAGATTCTTTACTGTTCTTCCGACATTATTTGAGTCATATAGTACGCCATCTTTATTGATGGCATTGTAGAGGTCGGGATTACCTTTTATATCGAGAACCTTGAACGGATGAGCGTTCTTCTGATTGACCATGTTAGTTGAGTGACGCTGGAAGAATGCACGAGAGATCATCCTCAGTGCCTTGTCAGTTGTAGCATCTCCTGACTTCCTCTCAAGCAGCTCCTTCCAGTTCCTCTTAGAGTGCTCAATGAGTCTCCTAACCTTCATGTCCTCAATCTGCTCATTCCTTATCCAAAGAGCACGAGCGTATTTCTCTTTCCTCTTGACTGCCTCACGGAGCTCACCCATAAGAAGAGACAATTTGTTGTCACGGATCCTTATGGCCTCATTGTCAAGTTCTGCCTGTTTCTTGAGCTTTGTATTCTCCTTGGCTGTCTTCTCAGCATCAAGGAGCTTCTTTCTCGCATCTCTAAGATCGTCGATGGCAGAGTCATAATTCTTCTTAAGCTCATTGTCTTCCTTTCTGAGTGAATCAAGTCTTGTGATTGTATCATCAAGTTCCTTCTCAAGCTGCTTGACCTTGTTCTTCTCTGCATTGTAGAAGACCTTGTCGAAGTCCTTTGTCTTGAGAAGCTCTTTAACATCACTGGAAAGCCTCTGAATGTCCCTTGCCTGTTTCCTGTTCTGCACCTCAAGTTCACGGTGACTTCTGTCCTTGATGCGGATATCACTCCTGAGTTCTCTTATATTGTCACGAGACTCATCAAGCTTTGCCTTTATGTCATCTGCCTTCTTCAGGAGCTTCTCATTCTCCTTGGCTACTTTCTCATCGGCTTTCCTTATTGCATCAGCTACCTGCTCGACACGATACATGCCTTCAGTATCAATATTGTACTTCTCTGCGACTTTCTTGAGTTCTGCTACAGTATCGTCTCTCTCTTTCCGAATATCATCAGCATAAGCCAAGGCATTTGCCAGTTCCTCTTGTTTCTGAGCAAGTTCATTCTCTGCATTAACCTTGTCCTCATATGACTTCCTGATGTCTTTCTCAGCAAAGCTCTGATACTTCAGTGCGACACCAGTATCCTCTACTCCACTCTTCCTGACACCACCTTCCGCTCTCTCAGTGTAGTTCTGATCTATCGCCATCAGGTAAGCTGCATTCTTGAGAATCTCCTGCTGTGCTCCCATCCAAACTGCTCTTCCGGCTCTTGTATAGTCATAATGCCTGTCCTCAGGGCCGGTATACATTGTCTGAAGAAGAGTATCTAGGAATCTGAATCTCTGTGATACATTAAGTCCGTCTATAGTGACTTTATCCCTATCAAATATGCCCAAGTCTCTTAGCTTCATCGCAAGCCACTTCGCATTTCTTTTGCCAGCATCAGCATCTTTACCAGTGAACTTATTTAACCAAGCATTTACCTGATCATCCTGCGAGTAGAACAGGTTATTGACATAGAGTCTCTTCAGAACCTTATCGACATCATTACCATTAAAGAAGTCTGTTGTCTTCTCAGCAATCTTTCCGTCTTCACGATAAGCTGAATATGCCTTGTCCCTGAGAGTCCTATACATGCTTCCGACTTTCTCATCACCACGCTTTACAAAGGCTTTCTCTATTAATGCCCAGTCCGAGTCAGATATCTGATCATAGAGAACCAAATCGCCTTTAACTTCCTGTACGATTGATTTGAGAAGCTCGCTCATCCATACAAGCTCTCCGTCATTGTAGATGGTCTCTGCTCTCTGCTCGGCTCTCGCCCAGTCTGACTTGTCCTTATACCTAGTAAGCTGAGGAGAAGGTATCATCTTACCCTGCTCAAGTCTCTGATTCACAGACTCAAGCTCAAACTCCTGGAAATCCTTCCTGTCAATGATTTTCTGATATCTGAATCTGTCATCTTCCATAGAGAAGTCACCATTATTGTCTAATGATTTGAATTGAGCAGCTATAAAAGATACATATGTTGGTGAATATCCATTGCCATTATAGTAATAGTTATTTGTCACATATCCATCAACATCATAAATTGCAATCTCTGCTTTTCTTACATCTTCATAGAATCTGAATTTATCAAATGTATTAAAGTCTGTATCAACGTAATTATCAAGAACATACGCAAGACCATCCAATATCTCAGATACTTCTGTTGAATTTGAATAAAGTTCTATTACTTCACCTACCTGAGGATAGAATCTATACCCTTGTATTTCCAAAAGTTCTAATACATTTTCTACTTTTGTTTTGCTATTCTCTATGACAGAAAATGCATAGACTGGATTATTTAGCCTAAGGAAACCACCGATAGTATTTCCGTAACCACTTGCAAGTTTAAAATCTGGAGTATAATAGTTTCCTGCACCCTCACTACTATTTAGATTTATACTTCCATCGAAATAATCAAATGTTCTTTCTGTTCCATGATATACAACCAAAGGCTCGCCATTCTCATCTACAATCTTTGATGCATTCTCAGGATCATTCTCCCAGTCACCGAACCAGTCCTTGAAGTTGTCTGTCCTGACAAGCACCCAACTTCTCTCATCAAGATTTGAGTCTTTGCCATTAGGAGCCTTTAGCCACTGGTCAGTATCTTTATATCTATTGACAACATCATCATACTGCTTCTGAGCTTCAGGTGTTACCTGCGTATTCAATCTCTGATATCTGTAATAGTCTCCGTACTCATCATAGTCAGGAACATCAGCATCATCAAAGCCATAGTTGGGATTCTCTTCGTAATAATCCTCGATATCCATGTCATCTTCAGATTCAGATATATGCTCCTGATTTTCGGCATTTTCTGCCATATTTTGCGAGTTTTCCGCAGAATCAGTGCTTATTTCTACGTTTTCATCTCTTGTTACATCAAAGAGCCTGTCATAGAACTCAAGTTGATCTTTTGTGAGAGAGTTGTAAATCTTATCGAAGAAAGCCTTGGCAGCTCTCAGGATTCTTCTGAAGAGATTGGCCTGTTCCTTACTGTCGGCAACTCCTGTATCAATGTATGTCTCAAGCTTTGATGCGAATGCCTCATGAGTATCATCACCTATAGTCCACTCATTCTCAGGTTTGTACTGGACATTACCATTCTCATCTTTTATGACATTACCATTCTCGTCTTTGAGCTTGTTGTCTTCCATAAGCTCATTTCTGAATGCCTTGCGGAACCAGTCATCTGCAATGAATTTCTCCTCGCCAAGAGAGAGAGCCATATGCCCTATCTCATGGATTCCTGTTGTCTGATTTACCATATCTGATACTGAGATGTTGAATGTCACATCCTTTCTCTGATTAACAGGGATATCGAGATAGTTCTTATATTTCTGATCACCGACAGTCCAAATAGACTTACCACCTACTGTCTTGTTCTCACTGTCGATGAGTTTGTCTGCGAGTACAACATGGTTCTTTGCCCACTCAGAGTCAATGTCTGCGATTGTCTTGAACTCTGCTACCATCCCTGAGATACCATATGCAATCTGCTCAGCCAAGTCAGGATCAACATTCTTCTTATTTGATATATCCTGTGCAAGAGTCTGTGCTGTAGGATGCAGATTCTGTGCGAGCTCGTTAAAGTCATTAACTGTCTTATTCAGCTCATCTCCTTTAAGCCCTCTCTTCTCGAACAGGCTTGTGAGATTCTTCCTGAAGTTATCATTGATATATGATATCTTGTCACCTTTCTGAGATAGCATCCTTTGGAGCGTCATCTTATCTGTGACTGACTCAGCCTCAATATTCGAGTCTGATGTGAATGAATATGTTGTATCTCCTACAGTCACATCAAATGACTGGATGTCTCCATTGCTTGTCTCTCTTATTCCATTGTACTTGTCATAGTTCCTGACTATGAAATCACGTACAATCCCTCCTATCTTGTTCTTTGGGACAATGATAGTTCCGTCATCAGCAACAGCTATCCTTATAGGATTCTTGTCGGGCATGTCCGAGACTGCATCTACCGCTTTATTCTTATCTGCCTTGTCCTTCTCTACGAAATCATCTGAATCCTCTACCTGCATTGCTGACAGTCTTCCGAGATTTCCTTTTTTATCGGTATCTGCTTGTCTTATAGCTCCGGCTTTCCTGGCATTATTCAGGTCTGCTGGCAGATAACCTATTGATGTCTGTTTGCCTCTTACTGGAGTGAAAGGGTTATCCTTATCAGCATTCATGTCACTCTTTACTCCCATGACATCACTTGAGAGCTTCATATATGAATTCTGAGTCTTTGATGTATATTTGTTTGAGTTCACAAGTTGTCTGATGCTACCGAAACTTGCATCAAATCCAAGTCCGCCTAAAGCGGAAAGAGTGCTGATAAGAGTTTGAGTAGTCCCCATCTGCTTGAATGTCTCAACAAGATCATCTCCTATCTCCTTAGGAGTATGAGTCACGTAATCAGGAAGAGCCTCCTGACCATGCTGTTCCCTGTAATCGGACAGGAGATTAACTGTCAGGTCTTCTGCCAGTTGCTGAAGAACCTCCTCACCAGTCTCAGATACCCAATCTGTACCAGCCTTTATGAACTGACCTGCAACTGCCTTTCCGACTGAGCCATAAACCTTTCTTGTGGCATCTGTTACTGCCTTTACACCTAATCCTTTCTGAGCATGGTACAACTGTAGGAACTCTCCTGCTGGTCTTGCAAGTAAGTTCTCAGGTATCTTGTCGAAGTTGTGCTCAATTGCAGTAGATATTCCAGCGTAAAGCAATGATGCTGACAGGATCTGCTCAGGAGTTGCATTTGTCTCCCTGAGAGTCTGTACCAACGAGCCGAATTCCATAGTGAAGTTAAGTGTATCTGACACACCTTTTCCAACTGCGTAGAAAAGAGGCACTCCTGTCGCAGATGTGGCTGCTGCTCCTATGAATGCAGGAGCACTATTGAGAAGAGATGGAAGAGTATCACCCAAGCCAAGTATGGCTTTCTGCACGAAGTTGTCATACTCATTGTAATAATCTGTCCTTACTTTTCCTGATATTGAGGAAAGATATGCGTTCTGTCTTTCCTGTCTGAGCCTCTTCTGCTCATCACTCTCAGAATATTCTTTGAAAGAGTCCTCTATTGTATATGCTATCGCATTGACGCCAGCCCAAAAGCTCTTATATCCCTCAGCTATCTTCTGCCCGAACACATCCATAAGCCCAGTTGCGTTGAGTTTATTCCCTGTGGCCCTATGGATTATGTTCTCATAGTTGTCAATTATGTATTTCTCGGACACGCCTGGCATCTGCTCATGGATTGAATCAGCGATGAGCTTTGCATTAGCCCTTTCTCTTGGGTCTTCAGCAGTGTAATATATTTCACTGGCATAATCGTTTATCCACTGCGCATATGCTATTTTCTGAGCAAGACCGTTCTTCTCCTGATACTGTGTCTTGGCTCCGAATATATCAGAACTCATTGTCTTCTGAAGATTGCTAGTGAATGTGTTGAAAAGCTTTGTGTTGTCCATATAAGCCCCTTACATCGTATAATTCCATGTCGGCATCACAGGAAATGCCTCATCTATAAGCTCAGCCGCACGGCCTGTCTTGCTCTTTGACTGAGATTCCTTGTACTCATATCCGCTGAGTGACTTCGCCGCAGATTCAATCACAGGCAGTATTACGTTTACGTCAACGTATCCTGTTGTCATCGGATATTTGCTTTTGAATGTGGCATCGCTGTTAAGAGATAAATCATACCTGAGGTCTGTGCCGTTAAGTGATATACCTGAATACAGTGTCGGAATATCATCGAGATACTGTCCGAAATACTCAGGATCAAGTTGTATACTTCCGTTCTCATCCTTTACAAGATGAAGTCCGTCAAGGTTTATGTTGTCACCCGCATGAAGACCTGCAATCATCATCGCTTGCCAATAGAATCTGTCATAAGTATCTGAGCTAGGTGTTCTTCCTCCAAGAGAATTCATATAACTTTCATCATTCTGCATGGTATCATATGTCGGATTAACCTTGCTTCTTGAATAATTCCCTTTCGCTGTCCTGAATGTCTCATCCTTTGATGCACGGCTTGAAAGCTCATTTGACAACCCAACGATTATCTTGTCCATACTTAGTTCAGATATATCCATTCCACCGCTTCCACCCTTGAGGTCTTTCGGCACTAATGTTATTGTCTGCTTGCCATTCTCGTCATATCCTACAGACAGTCTTGCTCCCCTATTGGTCACTATTGTTCCATCACCTTCAACTCTCTGCGGTGTTCCGATGAAGCTCTCGTAATTCTTTGTATCTGTATTACCCCAGTTTGAACGGATAGTACTTACTGCAACAGATTCATTATAGATAAGAGATGCGAGAGATGTGATAAGGCCATATTCTGTTGCATTCTGCTCAGCCACAGAATTTCCTTCCTTAAACTCTCCGATGGTATCACCTGACGAATAGAACATGCTCTTCATCATCTCGTCAGTGATTGCCTTTATGGTCTTGCCGTCATACATCTTTCCTGACTGTCCGAGAATAGAAGCTGCCACATTCAGAGACATCTTTATCCTCTCGTCATCATCCGTGTATTCTGATATTGAGAACAAGTCCACTTCATTGAGATTGCCTGTAAGAGCGATGTCACCATTTACCCATCTTGTGAACATATCAGACAGACCATACACAGTATTCACGGGAGAATTGAAGTCACGCCCTGCTGTCTTTATGACATTCTTATAGTCATTTGAATACTGCTCACCTTTTGATGATGCGAAACTTATTGCCTGACCGGAAGCATCAGTACACATATCAACGAACCAGTCACTTGAAAGCTCACTGGCAGTTGACACATAATTGCTAAGCTCACGTGTCCATGTCTCATAGTCATTGCCGAACCTTCTCTCATTCTGTTTGACGAATTTCAATAACTCAACAGTTGCACTGTTCTGGATAACTGGAGGAAGATCCTTTAGCCAGTCTGACACGATTCCATATCTGTCAGTATCTCCCAATACTGCTTTCGCTATGTCACTTCCAGTCATCCACTTTATCAGTTCCTTCTCCTCCGACGTATACTGGTTTGATGACACTACGGCATTCCTTATTGCAGTATAATCAATAGGTGTTCCATCAGGATTAGGTGTTCCCATCTGATCCAAGACACCTTTAACTCCAAAACCTGCATAATGAGGAGTGACAGCATCGGCACGATTCTGAATCATCTCAGCTATTTTCTGCGTCTTGTCTTTTATGCCTTTCTCAACAGATTCCTTGATGTTCTCTGATTGGATGTTTTTCCATGCTGTTGAGCTGAAGTCCTTAGGCAGTCCATCCTTGAAAATGTCTCCATTGTATATGGCTTTCTTCTGCTCTATGCCCTGCTTATACGAGCACATATCATCGAGATATCCGTTATTGATATAATAATGAGCCATCCCATTGATATACTCATCAGGGCTGTTGTACTGAGCACCATCAGGAGTACCTGCAGGCCACAGATATGATGCGACATTCTCCATCATCAGATGAGTCATGTCATACTCATTCTGTGTCTTGTCGCCTATTCCACCAAGCAGTGATATATACTCCTCATAATATGTTGTGCCGTTTTTCTCAGCATTGGATGTTATCTCAGCAACAACATCATCATACGTCTTCTTTGTACCCTGAATGTAATATTCTATAAGTGCAAGAGGATCCTCGCTTATAAATGTCTTATAGTCGAAATCCGCACCATAATATTGTCTGTACAAGCTGTTCATCTCAGCAAGAGCACCGTTTGCAGCTTTGTTTATTCCTAATGATGCTGTTGAATAACGCTCATATGTACTTGTAGTCGCCATGACATATTCCGTCTCCATAGAGTCATATACCTGTTCATCAGCTATTATCTGCTGGCCAAGCTGTGATTTCTCATCTTCTGAGAGTTCCTTTGACAGCTTAGATGCAAGAGCCTGCGAATCATCATCTGATGATTTTCTTTTCTTGAGGCTATTCGCATAAGAGGATATTATGTCATTCTCAGTGTCAAGGTTTCTACCGGCACCTGTGATTCCATCACGAAGAGTAATCATATTCTCAGATGCCTCAGCCTCTATCTCCTGTCTTACCTCGCTTATCTCCTCCTCCGTCATTGAGCCATTTACACGCATGTCATATTGTTCCTGATATCTGTTGCCAGCTTTCGGATATCCGTATATGAAATCATAATACTCCTTAGACATCTGAACATATGGTGCTACCTGTTCATCTGCCTCTGACAGAAGTGAATTCACACTTGCCTCTTCCAATGCTGATTCCTTGCGTGTAAGAGAAGCCTTATAAATACTGATATTGTAATCAGCCATCGACGAGCTCACGCCAAGATTTGTGGCATTCTCAAGATGCTGGCGAGCTTCTTTCTGATACTCTAATCTTGCCTGTTCTCTCTTATCTATCTTCTCATCATCAGTCTCATCGCCAGTAAGAAGTGCCTTATATCTTCCCTCAATCTCATCATTGTAATCAAACAAGTCGTCGAGAAGAGCAATAGACATTCTCTCATACTCAGCGAGCTCACTCTTGGCATACACAGTATGCTGTGCATCCAATTCGGCATTGAAGATATCCTGGTCGATGTTTATCACGCCGCCGCTTATAAGCCCCCATCCTGCATTACTGTTATATGACCACTCCCCTTTCTCATAATCAAACGAAACATATTTCTTCATCTCAGACGTAAGTGCATCAGAAGGTGTGCCATTTTTAAACCATTCACGGAGATCCTGCATTGTCTCATTTCTCCTGAATGTGTCTGAATATGTCTTCTTTATTGAATCAACGAATCTTAGGTCTATGTCGTTGTTCTCCAGGATTGTATCAAATACTTCCTCTGTCATCTCAATGTCAGCATTCTGAGCCTCAATCACTTTAGGGAGTACATCTGCATAGAACTTGGCACTCTCCTGTTCCACCTTCTCAGCCCACATTGTATCAATTGAAGAGTCAGCTATGCTCTTGTAACTTACGACCTCAGATGCTGTCATTGTCCTGTTGGTATAAGGTGTCTTATATCTGAATGCCTCATCTTCTGACTCAGGCCCATACATTGACTTCACTGCATTCTTTACCTGTTCCTTAGACATATCAGGATCTTCAATAAGCTTGCTTGCATAATCAAGCATCTCATTCTTCATAAGCTCTGACTCAATTGACGGGATATTCTGAGTAACATAAGCCTTCGCCTTGTCCATGTCCATAGTAAGAGAGGCGGCTGCATACTGGATATTCAGGAGAGTGTTGAACTCGTTTGTCTTCTCGTCATCTGTATCAGTATCCCAGAGGTTATTAAGGTTGACCTCTTCCTCAACGACATGGATTCCGTTCTCGTCTGCTACAGTCTTGTATATTGAGGTATTGTTGTACTTTGCAAGTCCGTCTATCCCCTCAGACGCATAAGCGGAGATTGAGCCGTTCATAATCTCTGTGGCATTTGTAAGGTTCTTGTTATAAAGAGATGTCGTGAATTTCTCGTCAAAGTACTTATAGGAAGAGTCCTCATAGTTGGATCTGAACTGTTGATTGAACATCCCCTTATATATCGCACTCTTATCTCCGAGATACTCGTTGAAATAAGCTTCTCTTGCATCAAGGAAATCCTGATATGCGTTCGGGTTATCAGTGTTATTATATTCATCTGCGAGATTCTGAAGCCCCTTCTCAAGCATAGGAGCGTCCTTACGCATCTGTGACTGTGCGTAATTATTCATGGCTACCTGAGCCACCTGAGAAGCTCCATTGAATGCAGAGGTGATTATATTGGCTGTATTAGCACCTCTCTGCTCGATTCCCTGCGCTCTTATGTTACTGGCCTGAATGTCATACTGCTGACCTTTTCTGCGTGCCTCGTTCATCTATGTCTCCTTACATCCCAAGCCCTTCAAGAAGGATGTCTGTCTCATCGGCATCCATTCCCTCAAGAACCTTGTTTATCCTTTCCTCAGTTACTCTCGCATTCTCTATTGAGAGATTCCTCTGTCTCTCAGCTTCCTGTGCTGTTCTTCCGACACTGTTTGTCGTATTGATCGCAGAGTTGAATGCGCTCATCCTCATCTGCTTCTGCGCAGAGCGGTAGTTATAAGCAGTTGAGCTTGCATTTAACTGCTGTTGCCTCATACTTGCCATCATCTGCGTCAGGGCGCTTGAGGCGCTTGCTAGGCTTGAGATTCTGTTCAAGTCAGCAGACAACCTGGCCAATGCGACATTTGCTCCTGACGTCCCTCCTCGCAGTCCTGACGAGGCTTTCTGCGCCTCTGCACTTCCGATTGACTCAACAGCGTTTATCTCATCAGCCCTACGATTGGATGCAGTCTGTGCGAGACTTGCTCCCAACTGTGACATTGAGGCTTCTGATCCAGTTATGTAATTCTGGAACATCACATTCAAATCGTTCTCATAACCTCTTAACTGCTCACCTATCTCTGTGTCTCCTGCAAACAATGCCTGAGTAAGAGATGTCTTTATCGACTCCAAGTCATTGGATGTCAGTTGGGCATACATGTTATTGAAGAAGTCAGCACCCTGAGTCAGTTCATCAAAGAGACCGTTCTCTCCTGAGCGCTGTCCATACATGTCCCGCTCATATGTCCTGAAGTTTCCGGTCAGCAGAGAGTAATCATCAGGAGTCATACCGCTCTTCGCAAGCATCAGATTGTAGAACTGGTCGGTAAATGCGCCTCCGTATGTCTGCCTCATGCCAGTAAGAGAACCGAGAATTGACTCACGTGCATTATTTGCGATTATGTCTCCCTGAGAGAGATACTCTGAGTAATCAAGGAAATCACTCATAGTCTGCTCAAATCTTGTTGCTTTCTCATCAAGTTTAGATGTGTCGTTGTCAGATGCGATACCAGTTGTTATCAGCCCTCCAGTAGCACCGACTATTGCACCGAACACAGGGTTTATAGCAGTTGCTATAAGAGAAAGTCCTGATGTTATTCCACTAGCCCAAGCTGTCTGTCTCTTGACCCTGGCCGATTTTGCTGCAGACCTCTCTCTCATCTGATTGCTGAGAGTCTTCATGTTCTCTGATAACTGGTTATATTTTGAACTTTTCTTGAGAGATGATGCGAAAGTGGATAAATCTGTCTTTACCTTCTCCACCGCAGGATCAGAAGCAGTCTCAATATTACCGCTGTAAGTATCAGTCTGACCTGATGATGGTAGCGTCACAGTAGACTTATGAAGAGTAGTATACCCTGAGTTCGGAGCATATCTCTTATCAAGTGTTGTGCCAGCATCACCAAGACCTGATGTCTTAAGCTGAGTGGCATTCTGCGGAATCACCATATTCGGCTCGGCCATCCTTGCACCGCCTGAAGTTGTTATAGTGAACTCACCTGACGACTTCTCTTTCGTATACAGAGGAACATTCTTCTTTTTCGTATCACTATTTACAGTAACGACATTATTCTTATTGAGACTCTGTTCGTATATCTCATTGCGTACCTGTTTTATGCTCTTAACCGCCATTTCTGTTAACCCTCAACTCATATGCCATCGCCAAGAGAGTCATAGGCTCGTCCTCATATGACTCAACCGCTATCATCAGATCCCTCGTTGTCCCACCATTCACGTTCATGGAGAAATCTGCCAGTCCTCCGATATAATCTCCATTCCTGTCACAGCAAATCGGAGTCCTTGAGATATTCCGGTCCTTCTCGTTGTGCCAAGTAATGACTTTCCCTGTGTCCAAGCATCTGAACACAATCTTCGACACGTTCTTTGCCTCACCCAATGTGACGCTTCCGTCCTGTGTCTGCGTGTCAAATGGGAGAGCACGCATTAATGAGTCATACACATGAATATGGTTCTTGAACGAACCGTCATATCCGCAGTCACTGTATCCGATGTCATTGAAGTCGAACTCGGCTATCATATACTTCACTGTGTTGTTGTATGTGTCACTGCAGAGAGCTGATATCTTCTGCTCGCCGTTCTTCTCCACAGTGCAGATATCGAGTATCCAAAGATCTGTAGTCCATCTAGAGAACGCCTGAACTCCGTTAGCCCTGTCAACTGAGAGGAACACGATGCTTCTCTTCTCAACATTCTCTATTGTCTCGCTCTTCAGTATGACAAGCGCAGGCTCAGGATCCATGACACCATACATGTTCAGTATGTTTCCGCTCATAATATCGGGGTTGGTCAGTGTCAGCTCTATGTTCTGAAGTCCATAGTCATCCTTGTAGAGAAGTCTTAATTTGTTTCCTTTCTGAAGGAAGATAAGGTCTGTTCCGATATATGCGACAAGACCGTTCGTTGAGCCGAAAGCGGAATATTTTGATGCCTTGCTCTCAAGTGCGTTTATGGCTGTGTCCATCCTCCACTCTGATGATTCAGTCCCAGCCATTATGTAATCGCCCAATGCAATCCATGAGATGTGGTCGTTTCTTCCTGTGGCAAGCTGAACCTCGATTCCTGTTGAAGCTGTCGCAACCCTGTTAACGTCAGTCCGCTCATCATATATGTTTGAGTCTGAGGTGAGGTCATACTGATAATACGGTATCGCCTTGCAGTATATTGTACCGCTCTTTGTCATTGACATTATTCGTCCGTTGACATCGTCATACTCAACATCGAAAGGTACAGTGTCGTTCTCAAGCGTATAACACCCCTTCTGTTCATACACCTTTGTCTTGTAGTCATCCGAGAACACGACTGTTCTCTCATAATACAGGCCGAGTGATGCCTGCTGTGGGTCTGAGACGAAAGTGTACACATACGGGTCTTCCTGTGTGCCTGCACCTGATCTCGTGTAATACTTTGTCTTTGAGTTTATGTACACGTCATCAGTTGCCACATAGTTGTATTTGAGTCCGTTAGTTCCGGCATTATCGACTGTTATGTCAGTATATACTCCGCTGTTCAGATATCTGTATCTTGATGAGTAGTAATCACCGTTGGCATCCTTTGAGAGCTTTGAGTAATCAACCTCATCGTCATCGGTTATACGGAATATTACTTTCCATACAATTGTGAAATCACCTGCCAGATACACACGTATCACTCTTCTTATAGCAGTGTCATCAGGATATAGATGAGCTTCTCCCATAGTGACATCGCACTCATATTGTCTGAGATAGGCGTCATAATCATTCTTTGTAGATATCGCCTGAATGTCGGCATCAATGAACTTCCACAGACGCTGGTCATGCGATGTGCCCAGATACGTGTTCTCGCCATGAGAGTCAAGGAAAGCCGTCACTGGCATGTCTCCCTTGTCCTTCATCACCTCTGTGTCTGTTGACACTATCTCGAACTGCACGAAGTCAAGTATCGTGTCATTTGATGTCGGAGGATAGATTATCTGAGATGTGCCATATGGTCTGCCCATGTATATCCTGCACGGATTACCGTTCACTGCAAGCACCATCCTCTCTGAGATTATGTCTATGTCTGATGCATAGTTCCCTTCAGTGTTCAGGCTCATGTCAAGGAAGTCATCCTGTGCGAAGACAAGCCCCTGCTCATCAGGGGCTACGATACGTGAGAACTCATATGAGAACTGCATTCCGGATGTCGAGTTTATATAAAAGTCATAACCGCTTATATTTGTTGACTGCGATGAATTGCCTGATGCAAGCCTCCATTGCCTGTACTTGTCATCCTCATTCTCAGCTATGAATGTTATTTTCGATGATGAAAGCTGCGCAGTCCAACCGTCATATGAGACATCGGTTATAGCTCCTAGAAAATCAGTCAGAGTCATGTTCTCTGTCTTCATGACAGTATATTTCTTCCCTTCCACGTATATGTCATACTGTCTGGCAGGAGACTGTGCGAAAGATGATATGGAAAGCTGTATGTTGTACCGCTTCACATCCTGATTGACCTTCAGTGTCGGGAATGCCAGGATCAGCACTGTGCCAGTGTATCTGACAAGAAGCATCGGACAGTTCTTATGGACTAGATAGAGGTCATTGTAGTAATTTGCGAATCTGACATCACGCAACTGTGATTCTGTGAGCACCCCCCAAGTTGTATGATACTTGTTGCTGAATGTCTCATCAGTGAAATTGAACGGATATATATTTGTCCCTTCGGTATATGCGATGCATGAGTTTGTGTTCTCGTCCTTTTTCGGCCCAATCAGTATTGTATATGCGACATTTGAGGATATATGAAACGGTATCTGTCTAGTGAAATAATTCCTCCCTGATATAGGCGGAATCTCAACCACCTTCTTCAAAGGCGGTCTTCTTGATATGCCGCCCTGACGATGCACGTACATGTTCTCAAGTCTCATGCATCCTGCGGTGTAAATGTCAGTATCGAGTCTCCCTGTTATCTTAGGTGATACCTCTCCGTAGAGCCAGTTGTTTACCAGCCTTCTCATATCTTGTACCCCCAATAAGCAGAGTCGATGTCGATGTACTGGTTCTGCGGAGGATTCTGAAGCCTCAATGCCTCATCATCCTTTGCCTTCAGTATCGTGTATACCTGTGTCAGCGCACTTGTCGCTCTCTGAAATGCAGTCCCTTCAGGGTCAAGATGGTTTGCCATCTCAATCGCACATCTGTATGCGATCAGATATCCGAACTCCAGAGGAACTGAATTCATCCTGTCTGATATATAGTCAATGAACACTCCAAGATGGTTGCAGTAAAGCACATTCCCCTTTATGGCGTATCCGATTCTGATGTCGTCATTGATGTATCTGACCTTCATGAAGTCAGATGGGAGCCTGTATCCGAAGATATAGTCCTTATATGTCTTATAGACATGGACGTACTTCACTCCGTCTATATCGAATGTCTTTCCCTTGAAGCAGCCTCTTTTATCCGTATAACTGTCATAAGGCACAGGCTCGTCATTGTAGACGTCCTCCTCATCATATTCCACTGTATCCACGAGGAAAGACCAGTCTGACATTGATGCGCAGAAACGCTTTGCTATAGGTAATACCTGCTTGAAGAGTATGACCTCTTTCTCTCCTGCGTCCTCGTCAATGTCTCTTGTGAGGTCAAAGAAAGAGAGGGCGACATTCATAACGCCCTGCTCATTAAGTATACCTCCGTCAACCAATGGCTCCGAGAGGTAGTCATAACTTGTATTGGTCGTGTCAATCATATCGCCCTCCTAAAAAGACGGCCTGCACCTTAGTTACCGAGGAGAAGGAGGCAACCTCTTAAGGTGCAGACCGAGAAGAAACTGAAATCAGATGTTCGGATTCATCTGAATGAGGATCTTTCCTCCGGTGAACGGCTTTGTCTTGTCATCCAGCACGATTGAGGCTACCACGTTCTCCGCGCAGTTGCTCGGCATGGTGAACTCCATCCAAGGCTGTGATGACGGAACGATTGCGTCTGCTGTTGCGATAGGAATGACAATAAGGTCTTTCACGTTTGCCACTACAGGGACTCCGCTTGATGACTTGCAATGCTCAAGACGGATCTTTGCGGATGCGCCTGAACCTGCAAGAGCCTCAAGGATGCGGATCTCAACACGGATCTTCTGCACATGAGCCTGCTTCTCGGCCTTCAGGTCGATAGGCATTGTATGTGTTGAATCATCTGTGGTGGCTGAAAGGTTTGCGACACCGCCCTCGGCTGAGCCGAAGTAAGACTTTGACGGTGTTGTTGTGTCGAGGTCTTTAAGCTCGAAAGGAACCTGACCGAAAACGTACTGCTGCTTGTAGTATGATCTCATGTTCCACCTCCTCAGCTTACGAATGACTCTGTCTGGAGCATCTGGAACTCAGGTGTGACCAGATAGTTGTCATTGATATAGAATTCATTGGCCATGATTCCGTGAATCTGACCAGCCTGCTCAACACCTCCGATTGAATAGAAGATGTTGCTCTGAATCGGAGTTCCGCTTCCGATTGCACGTGCGGCTCTCATCTTCCTGATAAGAGGAACAGGTGCATAGAACTTGACTCCCTGAGCCACACCCTTCTTCTGAAGGAGTTCCTCAACGAATGCCATGTTCTTGCAGAGTCTTGCGTACTCCTCGACACAGTCATGTGCGCTACCGCCTACTGTGGCATCCATGTTGATGTTTGCGATACGGATGAGACCGAATCTGTCTGCGACGTTGACTGCAGAGCCCTTTCGGAATGCGATGAACCTCTGCTTGTGCCATCTGTTGTTGGCGGCGTTGTAGACGATTGTCTCAGGAGAGACCTCAGTCTCGATTCCGTAGGATGCGCTTGCCTTCGGATAGAGCTTGGAGACATAGTTCGGACCCCATACAACTGCATAGATTGAGCCGAACACATTTCCTGCGGCGGCTGTAAGTGCAGATGTCGCACCATCCTGGTTGTCCAGTGTCAGACAAAGGTCGTCACCCTCAAACGGATTCTGTCCCGCATAGTACTTTGTCTCAAAGTTGGAGCGGTTTGTCTTCTTCCTTGTGTAGTAGGTGAAGCCGTTCCAAGCCTTCGGATCTGTCATCTGATTTCCGTAGACTGTCAGATAAGCGTCCTTGCGGTTGAGTGTCTCGATTGTCTTTGTGATGTCCTCTCTCTCCAGTCTGACAACGTCCTCGTTTGGTGCGTTGGCTTCCTGAAGTGAATCGAACTTACAACCGTTTGCGATGAGTCCGAGCTCGACTGTGTACTCAGACTCGTGTGTTCCTTCTGTCCACGGATGTCCCTCATCCGATGCGACAGTCACTGCGTCGTCCTTGAATGACTCGTCACGTCTGCCACGATGCCTTGTATCCTCATTGGTAGGCATATAAGTGGCATCCATGAGGAGATTGGACTTGCCCTCAAGCTCCTTGGCGACCTGCTGTGCGAACTTTCCGTTCTGGTCGTCCTTGAAGGTGAACTCAAGAGGGCTTCTCACGATTCTTTCAAAAAGTGCCCTTCAGCTACTCCTTATTATTTTCCCATCAGCAGGTCAAGGAAAGGATCTCCTGACCCATTCTTAGGTGTCACCTGCTGTCTTCCGATGTCGAGATTGGGTGAATCACCTAGATTCTTTCCCACAATCCTCACGAACTCGAACACCACAGGGTCGTTCATGAGCTTCCTCATCTCACCCTGCATGACCTTGTCGGTGAAGATACTCCCGACTGCCTTGCTGAAATCGCTCTCAGCCTGTTCCCAGTCAGCGCCGTAAATGTCCTTGAGCTCCTCTTCGGTGTGCTTCTTCGGAATCAGCTTAGAGTAAGCCTCAGCTATGCCCTTTGCCTCGTCCTGTGAGAGATCAGCCTTGCGCATGGCCTCCTCAACACCTTCCTGAATGCCCTCGTACCTCTCAGGCGCCTTACTCTTCGGATTGACTATCGACTCCATGACATCCTTCATCGAAGCGAAGCCCTTGAGCCTCTCGTTGCCCCAGTACTCCTTTCCGATTGACTTCTGCCAAGCAGGATATTTCTCCGAATCCCAAGTCTTGTCTGCGGAAGACTCAGACACCTCTGAACCGTTTTCAGGCGGGACGACGTTGTCTTTGTCAGTCGTTTCCATTGCTTGTCTCCTTACGCTCCCTGTCCAGCACCGCCGGCCAGTAAAGCATCTCATGTATTGCCTTCCGAATCTTGTCCTCCTGATTGAAGCCAAGCTCGGTAAGTCTTGCTACCGCATAATTCCTCAATGCGAGCTTGTCAGTGTCCTTGATTATCTCAAAGAACCCTGCGTCAACCATCAGGTTGAAAAGCTCTGCCTCACCTTCCTCACATCTGTAGAAAGCCAGCTTGCGCTCTATTCTCTCTATCTGCTCGGTAGATATCTTCCTGTCAGCAAGTATCATCTCAGCCTCCATACTGGTTTGAGCCAGTAGAGTTGTTTAAATTCGACGCACCTGCGTTATTTCGATTCACCTCACTCTGAGTAAGCTCAGCCTGCTGAAGCATCTGTGCCTCTTGTATCTGTTGCTGATAAGCCCTCTCCTGAGCCACGACGAACTTGTCCTTTATGACTGTGTACTTGACTCCGAGTCCGTTTGCGATTCCTCTTATGACCTCATCGAAGTTGATGTTTATCAGAGCATCAGGAGCGACCTGACCGATTACGTTGCACTGCTCCAACAGAGCGATGTTGGCATCCCTGTTGGTGTAAGCCCTCAGCTCCTGTGCCATAGTGGAATCTATAACCACACGGATCTTTCCTTTCGCCTTAAGGAGAGACTTTGCTCCTTTCGGAAGCCTTCCGTTCTCAGCCATGATTGCAATGACCAGTTTTATGGTCTTCTCAATCTCCTTCTGGAAGTTGCCGTATACAGCACTCAGGAGAGAGAGCTGCTCTGCCTTTACTGCATTCACCTGAGTGGCGGTGTAGACCTTGTTGTTCTCGTCCCTTGACAGGTAGTTGAACATGTCGTTGTTGAACATCTTCTCGACTGCGGCTTCCTGAGTCTGCTGAAGAGTCATCGCACCGTCAATCGTCTGTCCTGTCTGAACAGCCTGAGGAGCCATGTCCATAGACTGCACGACATTCCTTGAGCCAGGGTCGTCACTGAATCTCTCAAGTGAGTTGGCAACTCCGACATAGGCCGGATGGTTTATCTTCTGAACGGAGAGCATTGTCTCATATGCGAGAGCATCCATTCTCTTCAATTCAGAGATGTTCCTTATTACAGGACAAGTCCCATATGGGTTGTCCCCGTCCCTGTCCCATGAGCCTACTATGGCAGGGAAGTAGTCACTTCCTGACTCGGTTATGATCTCGTTGACCCCTGAATCGGCGGAGGTCGTCAGACCACTTGAGAGATACATCCATACCACCGCGAACTTCTTCTCCTTGGCGAATATCGTCCTCTTGGAGGAGTAGATCTTCTTCCTAGGATAGATGCAGAGAAGGAAGTCATGGTACATCGTGTACGGGTCTCCCTCCCTCACGGCCTTCTTAATCCACTCAGGACACTTCTCCCCGAACATCTCATAAGCCTTGTCGAGACTCATGGTCTTCTTGAAGAATAATGTGTCAACCTCCCCGTACTGGTCGGTGTCTATCCACCAGTTCCAAGGTGTGAGTGTGTTGAATACGCAGATGTTCCTCTCAGGGTCATTGACGACAAGAAGTGCGGAACAGGCGGAGACATACTTGTCCTTCGTGGCCATCCTGTGCTCAGGATAGAAGTTTGACGCAGCCAATTCAGATGCGACAGCCTGCTGGACTTTGCCGAGGTACTCATTCGCACCTGCCATGTCGTCCTGCTCTGTGAGGTCATCTGACTCGTACCTCAGAGAGAGCCACGGCATGTTAGGTGACACAAGGTTGCCCTGAAAGTAATTGACGAAGTTGTCGATGGCGTTCTTCCCGACTGCCGTATGTCTTCTTATCTCACGGACAGGAGAATCTGAGAGGGATGCAGACTTGGTGCGGTGGTCAGCCAACGCCATAGCCTCCCATCGCTGTTCCTCATTGAGTCTCCTTATGTCCTGAAGTGACTGGAACCTCCGAAGAAGTTCATTGACAAGTCTCTCGTTTTCCCTTCCGCTCCACCTAGATACAGTGTGGTAGTGGAGTCTTGTACACTGTATCTAGTGTCATTATTGCACTGGGAACACTATATGTCAACATCAATAAGGCTGATAAATCTCATCAGAGAAGTAATCTATCTCAAAACCGCCCTTCCTCTTCGGCTTTATCTCCGCCGTGAGGTCAGGGCCTGTCATCTGGACACCGACATCCAAGTCAAGACATCTTGACAACGCATCAAGCACATCATCATGCTCTGAGTTGGGATATTTTGTATATTCCTCATCGAAGAAAGTCTCAATCGTGTCCTCTTCCTCGCCTCTCCAGTTCCTTATCGGCTTGTTGTCTATCACATGGCCTTTTGAGAAGCCCACATATGAGTGATCCACGAAGCGGAACATGCCCGCCTTGAACGCCGGCTGGAGGACGGAGATACGCAAGTCCTTGAACTTCATGTTGCTTGAGTTTGATGCCATGCCGAAGTTTATCCTCGGCTTACCTGATGCCTCAATGATGGTGAACATATTTCCGTTGGAGTTCATGACAGTATTATAGTGCTCGATATCTGACTGCATGGAGACTCTCTCGTAAAACACTATCGGCTTCCTGCGTGTGTTCGTATACTCGTTCACCAAGGCGAAGAGACGTTTCTGCTTGTCCTCAAGATTGACCTTGTCAACCATCAGATCCGCTACAAGGAAATGCCTGTCAGCTCCGTTCCCTGTGACTCCTACGACTGCGAAGACAGTGTTATCCGCATCTGCTGAAATCTTCCACGCAGGGTCACAGATGATGTACCAGTTATACATCTCCTTGTTTATCTCACTCCTAGGTACTCTCGGAGGAATCCAAGACGGATCGAAGTTGAAGCTTCCCACAGCCTGAGGGTCGCAGTACATCTGAGTAGCCACAACACTTCCGTGCATTCTTGACAGCTTCCATTTAAGCACAGGCTCGGAGTATAGTCTTGACCTGCCTTCCTCGTCTACACAGGAGTAAAGCCTTAATTTCACTGTCCCGTTCTTTATCACCTTCTCGTAGGTGTCATGGAGATGATAACGTGTTCCTATCATCCTTATCCTGAGATTGGCTGTTGAGCCAGTGTTCAGTGACATCTCGAACTGACTCGTTGTCTTGTCTATTTGAGATTTAGTCGCCACAGATTCAGGAGTGACTGTGTCATCGTATATCAGGAGGTTATAGTGTCCTCCGGTCTTCTGACCAGTGACTAGTCCTGAACACTCAAGCGTATGCTCTTTAGGATTTCCCTTTCTCTTGACTGTGAAGCCGTCCGAAGACCACTCCATCTGATGTACACCACCATCGTCGTCCTTCCATGTCTGCACGTTTGTGTTATCGAAAAGGATCTCAGGGAAGCAACCCACCAAAACAGGATTCTGTAATGCAGTTCGTATCTGAACTAGCATCTTCTGAGCTGTGGAGATGTTGTATGAATAGATACAGATTGTCACCTCAGGGTTTTTCAGGATTTCCTGAATCGTTAGTCCGTATGTTATTATCGTTGACTTATAGTGGTCACGGGCCCAAATGTCGAGATAGCCGTCAGGATCTTTCTGCACTTCCTCGCATCTCTCGAAAAGAAACGGTCTGTACCATCTCCACTTCCTGCCTTTCTCAGGATCAGAGACAACCTTCCCTCTCTCCTTTACGAGGACATCTCCCTCACCCTTTGGGACTTTCACACCCTCTATGTCAAGTGTCTCGTTCTCGTACCACTCCTCATAGCATAAGTCAGTTCTTCCCAACACGTAGTAAAGGAGGAAGTAGACATCAGTGGTGACCATATGACGGATGAACTCAGTCTCACAGTTGTCCTTACGTGCCTGATTCCATGCCTTCTCTATCGAGTCATGATACTTCAAGACGCGGTCAATCCTTTCCTTTCTTGTCATAAATCCTCTTATACAGCCTCATGCCTGTTATCCTGTACTTAACGTTCACGCAGAAATCCTCGAAAGTGTATGCGTAGACCTCGGATATAAGCTCAGCGAAAGACACCTTCTCCTTCTCGCATCTGTCCAACACCATGAACATCATGTGCCAGCACTCGTGCGTCATTATCCTGTCTGTCATGAGTCCGTTGAACTCCATGATGAAACGCCCATCTTTATCCTCGATGCATCTTGCGCTTCCGTCACCGTCATTGAGCACCAATATGACCTTATGGCCTAAAAGAATCACTGATGAATACTGTCTCATTCATATTTCCATTTTTGGCAGGGAAGGGACTCGAACCCTTGACCTCATGGAAAGGAGCCATGCGAGCTACCGACTGCTCCACCCTGCTATTGCTCATCAACCACATCAGCCCTCGCAGAGCCGATGAGTGACTGTACTTTTCCAGTCAATGCCTTGGATGCCTTACGTGAGGTGTCCTTCTCCCTCTTCTGAAGTATCTGCACAAGGACCTTACCGGCCTCTATCTGATCCCTGAAACTCGGTTTCACATAGTACATCTGACCTTTTATCAGCACCTGCTGCTCGATGTTACCGCTCATTATCAGGTTAAGCCTGTCAGTTATGTCCTTCTCGTCTATCTCTCCCTCACGATGGATGTATACAGGCTTGTTCATCTCAACGAACTGTCGTACCAGCGGATGAGAGAGGATCTTCATCGCCGCATGATACGCCCTGTCCCTCTCCTTCGGGTCACTGTGGTCACAGTCAGCCTTGTACCCTGCGGAGAAGTAACTCTCTATCGCATCCCCTGTGCAGAGATAGTTCTCCACGAACGCCCTCTTCATCGGTGAGAAATCAGAATATTTTGTGACAGCCCTCATACAAGATTCTCCGTATCACTTACGCTAAATATGTAAATCTGTTACCTTTATAACACTAAATGTAGCGTATGCAACACCTGATGTCAACATCATGATCGCATGAAATACTGCTTCAGACACCGATATGCATTAAATATTCATCACTTCTGATACAACCTCGGTAAAATCTGAGCCTTCTGCATAATTATTACTGCCGAATACAACGGATATACAGTAATTGGCCTATGGGAATTTTGAGAAAATCCGTACTACTAAGACGTACCGCGCGCCCTGGTGAACGGTCGGGTACCCCCTCTGCCTTTGACCTCACACTTAAAACCTAGTGAAATGGTAGGTTTGTAAGTGCTTATGGTGTAAGGAAGAAAGGATTGTGCCAAAATGACCGGATTGTTGGGGAAGCGTAAGAAGGGATTAAGTTGTGAGGGATGAAAACAGATAGGTTTGTAGCATTTCAGTGTGTTTGGTGGCTGTTATGAAGTGTCTTGTTTGGTGTGTTTTTACTCTTTATTTATCTAGTGTTAGGCTATTGAAGTACTAGCCCTGTACTAGCCGATTAGATGTATTTAACTAAACGTTTAGTTGTGCAATCCCTTATTATGATAATTATATATTAATATTCTTGTGATAATACGTGTGTGTGATTGCGACAATATGGAATTTTACCTTTAGTGATATATTATATATTACTTGATAGATACTGTGAGACTAGCCACAAAACAGAGAAGAAAAAATTTTTTGACACTAGATGTAGTTATACTAGCCTCTTTTCATTGTCTTTTACTGCTATTTAGTGTTTGTAACCGATATTGATAACAAAATTCGTAAAAAAAACGATTTAAAATGGGTTGTAATGGTTAAACCATTGTGATATATTCCTAAGTGTGAAGTGGTTAAACCACTAAACAAGACATTAGGCGGTTGTAGACGGCAACTGTGAGAGTAACGCACTCACTTAATCCGTAGGGGCCATTACATCATGAAAAACTGGTGGGTGGTAGGCGGTAAAAAGTCCCATAGGCGGCGGGAGGCTCGCACGGCATAGAGATATGCAGGAAGTAAGCGACTAGCGCACGGCACTAATGGCGTACACTTGATAGTGTATGTACCAGTCGGGTATGGGTACGGTCAACAGTAATGACTGGGAGTCCACTACGGAGGATATCGGAACGTTTTTCATGTCATGCATGACTCTTATGCATGGAAAATGATTCAACACACTGTGTACTATCCCACAGTGTTAGCGCAACTATCTATACTCAATAGTTCGCATGGGTATATAGGTGTGCCATGTCTGGGTGAAAATTCATGGCACACTTGTTATACCTATCCGTATGGATTAGGTCATTTTTAAAATCATAGAGGTATTACTATGGCAAACACAAAGATTACAGCAGAGGAAAAGGCAAGAAAGGCAGAGGAAAAGAGGATAGCATACGACAACACGCATGTTTATATTGTTTTCAATGAGAGGAACGGGGCCAAATTAGTTGAGAGAAAAGACGCTCTAAGTGGCAGTTTCACATCAAATGCAATAGTGTTGAACACAGACATGTACAACTATACTGTTTTGGTCAGAAACATTGATGGCACAATTTTCGTAAACTCATACACAAAAACCAACCCAAAATCGGTCAAATATGGCAGGAACAACACATATGCAAAGGATGTCCGCAACCATTCAAAGCAGTTCACTATCCAGGCTACAAGAGGCATGATGTTTGATGACCTTATGGCAATCGTGACAAAAGCAAAGTCATTCAAGGAATGCACAAACAAGACAGCACTCACTTGGATTGATTCTGCACTTCAGAAAGTTAAGACAATTGCAAAGAAACAGGAGGGAAAGGAAGAGAAGAATGAGGCCGCAGCATGATTGACGGTGACAGAATGCTCATTATAGAAAAGGTCAACGGTGGTGTCAGAATAAAGTATGGCACTGCCGTTGAGCGGTACATAGGATACTCCTTGAGGAATGCGGAGATCCGTTTCAGGGAAGAGTATGGGTTAAAGGGCAAAAGGCTAATAAGAATTTGCATATGAATGGATTGAAAAATGGGTTAACCACTGCTAAACTCTACACGGAGGGCGCAATGGCTAAGACAACAGCGAAACGGCTGAAGTGGGAGAAGGAGACGCAGCGATTATTTGCAATCAAAGTGTCACGCATATCGGAGCCGGATATGGTTGAATTTCTTGAATCAAAGGAATCATATAACGCTTACATCAAAGGACTAATCCGTGCTGATATGGAGAGGCACAAGGACTAGCACGAGATTATCGAATCAACAACAAGCCACCGAATTAAAGGTGGCTTTTTTATTCTCACAGGAGGAAAAATGCTGACATGGTTTGACATTGTGGAGCTGAACTCAAGGGACATGGCACTGACCGAACTTAACGAGGAGGAATTTGAAAGTGAGGGAGTTCTTATATCGGATACTGGTGAAGAGGATTCACAGGATACTGGCACGCATTGACAGATGCGACAGGGGCAAGGAGAGGATTGACGCAAAGCGTGACAATCTGATAGACAAGCTGAATGACCTGTACCTCACACAGTCATGGTACAACTCGCATTTGGGAATTTACTGACAGATACAAAGTCATAGGAGAAGGGATTAGCGTTGCTAGTCCCTTTTTTCATGCCCTTGTATGAGGAGCAGAAGATTACGTGGCAAGGAGAATACTATGCCGAGAGATTACGTTCTGATGTCAGAGAAAGAGTTGAGAGAGCTTCTTGAGAGGATGCAGATTGCACTGGCCCAGGTCGAGCTGGTTGTGGATGGAGCAAGGGAATGAAGTACAGATATCTGATAACTGAGTATCTCAGAAGGACTGTGGTTGTAGAAGCTGATTCACAGGATGATGCATATGACAAATTAATAAGCAGTTATGAGGGAGAGGATATCGTACTTGGCTGGAACGATTATGACGGAAATGATGTCGATTTCTTGGAGGAGACAAACGATGAAGCGGATATTCGCTGAGATCAGCGAGAGATTGAACCACAATCTAGAGGTTTATGAGAGGAACGTGAGGAACGGATTTGTTCCGATGAACTACCCTACTTCCTCACTGGTCATGGGTAACGGCACGAGAACCATGCAGTACACGCTTCAGCATGGTGAGTTGAGGAGACTTATATGACAATTACAATCATCATGAAAGCAATGAGGAATTTCGGAGCGTCAACCTTCAAGATTGATGCTGGAGTCATTTACTTCAAGGCTGAGGGATTATATATTCCTGTCAGCCCTGAGAGCATCATGGAGTGGGCAACGAAATGAAGGTGAATGTTTTTCTAGATATGGTCTATGAGTGGTTGGTAGAGCCTATGAACAGGGATATTGAGGACTTGCACTATCATTGGGCTGAGACACTGGACGAGCAGGACTTCAACCAAAAGATAAGGGAGTTCCTTGAGCAGAGATACATTCAGATGTTCAACAGGAAAGCTGATTCAAGGTTCATCATCTATGCCACGAAGCAATACATCAAAGAGATGTTCAGTTGAGGAGGGACGAATGAGAAAGGTTGAGTTGAAGTACAACGATCTGAGCAGATGGAAGTGGAACTCAGACAAGCAGGCTCATGTGAGCGTGGACGGTGCCAGTATCGGCACGTTTGTCGGAATGAGACCTAATGAGCTTCTGACGGTAATCCGTAAGAGGCTCGGAGTAAGGAAAGTTAAATCAACTGTGTCACAGTTGGAAAGATAATCATAGGAGGAATTCATATGGCTAAGAAAGAAGAGAAGAAAGAGTACAAGAAGTTTGATGCAGAGGAGATGCAGGTCAACATCCTGTTGGAGAAGGTGATGCCACTTTGCTTGGCAGAGAAGAAGCTGATTTATGACTGGTATCTCATAAAGTCAAGGGATGGCAGACCTAAGAACTGGTACACAGGAGATTATTACAATGGAAACAACGAGTTCTTCCTCGGATGTTTCGGAGTCACCAACACGATAACTGACAAACAGCTAACTAAGGTAAAGGATTCGATTGTCGGACTCCCTGCCGACCTTCCAGTTGATTTGTACAAGATGGTGAAACAGGGGAAGATGACACAGGCAGAGGCGGATCAGATAACCGCCATGAGAAAAGAGGCGTATCTCAAGTATGAGACAGAGACAGGAAAGAAGTTACCTGAGCCTAAGAGATATCCTCTCAAGAAGGACGGAAAGCCGAAACTCCACAAGGATGGAACTCCAGTGATGGTTCCTATCACCTACCCTATCTCATTTTGGAAGGTCTACGAGTACAAGGACAAGGATACAGGCGAGCCTATCCTCGATGATAACGGAAAGCCGAAGGTCAAGTTCACTTCCCTCTTCTATGAGGTCTACGATGTCAACGATATCGAGAACTATGACTTCAATTTAGACCCACCTGCTGAGTTGAAGCCATTCACAGAGGATGAAGAGGCAGAGCGTGTGATTAACAATTACATCGCCGGAACAGGCGTGACAATCAATCATGCGGAGAAGTACACGGCTAGCTGCTACAGACCTTCTACTGATTCCGTACACCTATCACTTAAGGGATGCTACACAAGCTCTGAAAGGTATTATGAGGTTGCACTTCATGAACTGAGTCATTCTACTGGTGCGAAGGGAAGACTTTGCAGAAAGGGAATCGTAGAGCCTACAACATTCGGAACAAAGGCATACGCCTATGAGGAGATGGTAGTTGAGTTCTCCGCCATGTTCGGCATGAAGGAACTGGGGATCAACGGAGTGTATGACTACCCTGTCGCTTATGTTAAGTCATGGTGGAAGAACGCAAGCGAGAATCCGAAGGATTTGGCAAAGGCTTGTAAGGATGGTTACAAGGCTTATGAGTATCTTTTCAGCTTCAGCAGAATCGTTGACGGTGTCGAGGAGGAAGTCGCATGAATGTATCGACAAAATGGTTTGAGAACAGGATTGAGTTCAAGTTGGATTTTCAAGACGAGAATCCGATAATCTTGAAGTTCTACAAGTCTGAGGAGAACATCTTTACTGACGAACGTGACGGATGTAATGGAAGTGCCAAATGGTTCTTCTTTGTACCTGATAATGAATGTGATGAGGACGGCTTGTTGTTCCTCAGCCAATGGTTTAGGGAAAGCACATACATTGATGTGGTTAAGACTCTGAATCTGTGCGAGGGTACTTCACCATCAACGCCTGGGCAATCATTCAGAAAGGAAGATTTGTGGCATTACTGGAACAATGTTCTGATAATCGTCATTAGGGCGGCTATGGACATATGAGTTTTTTTGCACTTAACCACTTATCATTTGTGAAATATCATCTGATAAGTGGTATAATATAACTTGATAGAGGAGAAAAAGTTATGACGTATAACAATTTATGTAGTCCATACTACGGAAAGGAGATTGTAGGTATCAGACAGTATGTTAGAAGAAGCATCGAGGAAATCTTAGATGATATCGACAACAAGAGAGGTGCATGTTTCCTAATCACATTCAAGGATGGTACTGAGGTTATCGGATACCGAAATGAGATTGAGGCTACATTCGATGAACTGCGGGATTATTACACCAAATGGCTCATGAATGTGTCGAAAGACAAGCAAGAGGCGGTTGAGGCTATCGAGAGATGTAATGCGGTTGAGAACATGTTCGATATCGAGGAGACACAGTGCCTCTGCTACTGTTGCAAGCACAGCGGAGACTGCGAAATGGAAGACTCACATAACACAACAGAAGGTACGTTCTGTACAAGGTGCGGATATTACGATCCGTATGAGGAGGACTGAATGACTGTTATTGAAGGCAAATACATCAAGAAGGAACAGATGGACGAACTTGCGAAGTACTTAAGAGAAGATATCATTCCCTGCCGTTTCTCAGAGGTAAGGATGATGGTTCTTAAGGTCTTGGAGATTTTGGATATTGAGGTGACTTGCAGATGACAAAGGCTGAAATCAGTAAACACATATTCAGGAGACTTGATGAGTTTTCGGACTGGATTCTTGAGAACGAGTACAACATGAAGTGTGCAGGTACTACCGACTTTGCAGAGATGAACACGGAGAACATCATGCTTGAGATGTTCCGTAAGGAACTGACAAAGATAAACAACATGGTCAATGACATCAAGGAGGCAGAATGACATTTGATGAAGCCAACAAGACCGAGGGTGTGTATGAGGTGCTTGATGCGTTTGACATCTCCGTAAAGGAGAATCTGTGTGCTAGCTGCATCCACAAATTTGACTGCAATGCAAGGGAAATACTGGCTAATAACTGGGATTGCGACAACGTTGTTGAGTGCAAGTTCTATGAGGATGGCATATGACATTTGAGGAAGCCAATGTATTGCCGAGGTTCAATTTAATAAGTGCTTTCGGCATAGACTCAGCAGATTGTATATGTGGCAACTGCAAGCACTATGACGACTGTCGTGCAAGAGAGGTATTCGAGTATTTCAATCCGTCCGACACGATAACTAAGTGTGATTTCAAGGAGGAAGAATGACATTCAAGGAAGCTAACGAGAAAGAGGACACAAATGCGTTCGGATGTGATTTCAAGGTCTCAATCTGTGATGGTTGCAGACACAGTAGTGAATGTTTCATGAGCGACTTCAAGAATGATGATTACTTTGACTTGGAGTCCCGTGGTGTGGTTGTTGTCAAATGCAACTTCTTCAAAGGTAATTCGTCTAAGGGGGGCAGTAAATGACATTTGAAGAGACACAAAAGGAATACGGATGGGATAGCGAGATATTGGATGCGTTCGATATTGATTTTACGAAGTGCATCTGCGACAGGTGTGACAGATGGGAAGATTGTAATGCATATGATGTATTCTTTGAATTTCACCCAACTTGCACGATTACAGAATGCAAGTTCTACAAGGAGGCAAAATGACATTCAAGCAAGTTAACACAGAAGAGAATGTTTGGATGTTCCAGTGTACGTGCAAGTTCAGTCTGTGTACCAGTTGCAAGCACAGAGATGAGTGCATAATTAGCGACTATCGTGAGTTAAGCACAGCAGAGATGTTTGAGGAACGTGGAGTGATAACAGAGAACTGCAACTACTTTGAAGAGGACGATGATGCGTTATGACACAGTTTGAGGTCTGGTATCAGGACAGGAGAAGCAGAAAGATGACATGCATTTATGTGTTGGCTGAGAGCATCAAGGATGCGATCAAGGGCGTGAACAAGAAGGACAAGCCAGTTGATTGCAGGAGGAGATTCAAGTGACGGAGAAATTCATAACAATAACGTTAAGCGAGAATCAGGCTCGTGAGATACATGACCTGATTTACCACAAGGTCGGTTCAATGAGGGACTACCAGTGCCTTACAGAGGACGAGAAAAGGAAGATGAGAGCAAGGAGAGGAACGCTTCAGAGGATTGACAACAAAATCGTCAAGAGACTTATGGGGAACATGCTTGATGAACGAGAGAATCTTTCGTGAGTATGTCAGTGAGTTGAGGCGGTTGGGATTCAAGAGGAAACGTATTTACAAGTACTACCTAGAGAAAGAGAGGTTCTTCAAGATAACTAGACAACAGGCGATAGAGATAATAAATGCCAGTTGAAAGGAGAATACGATGATTGAGTTAATCATTAAGGGCAATGCGGATGCAGATAAGATTGTTGATTATCTGTCACAGAGAATCGAGATTGATGAGTGCCTCAGAGAGGCGGTGAACAAGCCTAACAAGACAATCGAAGGTGTCATGAAGTATGTCAAGGACAAGGCACTTGAGACTATCGCAAAAGCGGACAGGCACGGAACAGTCGTGAGAATTATTGAGGACGAGGATGTATACGAGTGGGCGGTTCATTACATCCTTGAGGACTCCATTGACTGTGAGCCTAAGGCTGAGCAGAAGAAGGCTGAGGACTACATATCCAAGTGGAAGGAAGAGCATAAGGTGGTCGAGCCACCGAAGATCAAGGTCGGTGACAATCCGCAGTTACTTTTTGATTTCTGAGGTGCTTATGAGTTTTCTAGACTGGGCAAATAAAAACATCAATAAGATTCCTACAATGGTACGTGAATATGCTGAGAGAGCATACAAGGGTACTACGTATTGTTCTGTAATCGGAAAGCACTACGGATTGTATGAGGATGTCTTTGGAGTCAGGAAGAACAAGAAAGGCATCTTCATTCAGAAACTTGCGGTGCTGAGGGAGAACGGAGAGGGTTACATCCGTAATGTGTACTTCAATGAATGGGGCATGGCTGCTGGCGTTTACAGTTTCGGATATGACGGGAAAGCCAAGTACTTCAATTACGGCTGTTCACTCCCCTACGAGCCTGTCTTATCACCGATTAAGGACTGGTTTAAGACTGAGAGGTTGTACAGAGACTGCCTTAATGTGGACGAGGTTCCGAAGCTTGACCTATCTCTTAAGTACTGGAATTACAAGCCTTTTGTCGAATCAATGGAGTATGTCCGTATTTATAGGGCATACCCTAGACAAGCAGAGATGCTCATGAGGTTCGGTTATTGGAGAATGGTGAGCATGAGGAACTGCAAGACATTGTCTGAGAATCCTAGCTTTCATCGGTATCTTGAAAGGCATCATGAGGAGCTGAGAAGCAAGCCTTTTCAGACTGTGTTCAACTCTTGGAAGAAGAATCCTGAAGGGTCTGTAGATGACTATGAGAGGTCACTTTCATACAGGATTGAATGCGGTAGGAAAACTGCTTTCGATAACAAGAGGGTCTATGACAAACTGATGCGTTTCACGACACAGGAGAAGCTCTCCAAGTGGTTGGAAGATAACGAGATATCCCAACACAGTTATGGTGATTATCTCGTGGCTTGTGACTGGCTGAAGCTTGACTTCAATGACACTAAGGTTCTGTTTCCGAAGAACTTCAAGGAGATGCACGACATGTATACCAAACAGTACGGAGATTACATGGCTGAGCAGGCAAGGCTTGAGCAGATTAGAGCCGAGAAACGCAAGGAGAAAGAACTTCAGACAAGAGGTGCGAGGATGCTGAAGACGGCTCAGAAGTTCTCTTTCCTAGCCACCAAGCGTGACGGATACATCGTGAAGGTGGCACAGAATCAGCTTCAGCTTATTGATGAGGGTTCTGCACTGCACCACTGTGTCGGAAGGATGGGATATGACGAGAGACAGGCTGATGGTAAGTCAGTCATCTGCTTCATCCGAAGAAAGGAAGATCCTGACAAGCCTTATGTCACGGCTGAGGTGAAGATAACACCTACCCAGTTGAAGGTGGTTCAGAGATACGCAGACCATGATAAGCCTACTCCTGAGTTACAGGAGTGGTCGGATAAATGGATGGCATATGCCAACAGGAGGTATAAGGATGCTGTTTGAGGAATGGACGAAAGGCACAGGATGTGCGAATGAGAGCGAGTACAAGCTCGCAGAGAAGCTTTACTCAGCGATGCCTGAGAACTTTCAGAAGAAGGACTTGTACGAGATGAGGATGGCGATGAATGAAGACCACTTCATAGCCTTGTGCAAGCTCGTCGAAGGTAATTACGACAGCTTAGCCAATGTGCAGAGACAGTACGAGAAGCTTAAGGTGAAGGTGGATTTCATCAACGGAATGCTTGAGATACTGAAGGCTGACTGCAAGATGGATGTGATTCAGGTTTATGCAGCACACATGGCTGAGAAAGCTGAGAAGGCTGAGAGACAACGGATAATCGAGATATGGGAGGCTTTGGAATGACAAGCATTGGGATGATCTCAAAGAGCGATATGCTCGAACTTGTGGATGAGGCAATCGGAGACATAGAGGAGATGCGTAAGGAGTACAGGAAGTTACCGCCGAGGGCTTCGGTCATTGACTCGATGTACCGCAAGGGCAAAGGTGACGGGGCAAAGGATGCACAGAAGAGGCTTGAGAAGCTTCGGCAGATGCTCGAGGTCTACTAGCGGAGAGGGCTACCTTTCTTTTATTTATTTTCTTTGGTAGGGAGAGGAAGGTTATCAAGTAAGAGGTTATACCTAAGTTAAGGTTAGTATGATATGAGTGATTTCACTCTAAGTTTAGGTTAATACTGATAGGGTCAGATAAGTTTCAGTGTTCTCTGTACTAGAAGCTTGGTCAGGTTATCAGACTTCTTGTACTCAACAACAACCTCATTGAGGTCTTCACTACCCTTCTCCACAACCTTGCCTAATACAAGCCAATCTAGGCTTACATTAAGATACTCAGCAATCGCTGATGTGTCAGCTAGACTTGGTAGAGTGTGCCTAGTACGGAAGTTCTTGATAGTTCCTATGGGAATACCAGTTCCCTTGGATAACTCATCCAGTGTTCCTTTACGAGCCTCGTCTACCCTGTTCCAGAAATCCATTATACCGATTTGTTGCATGGTCATAGTCTAAATCTCCTTCCAACTTAAAATTAACCAAAAGTTGTTAAAAGGCAACCAAATCTTGTTGACTAAGTTGTTGGATTGGACTATGATAAGTAAACGGAGGACGTAAATGACAACAGACCCAAAAGACAGAAAGCCGTTCCAGTTATGGGTCGATACCTCACAAGAGGTTGTCGATAAGGCTAAGGAAATCGCAGACAGAAAACGTATGACCTTCCGAGGATATCTTGGGGAGGCACTTGAGAAAGCTGTGGAGGCTGAGGATGACGAGAACCGTTCTTGAAGGACAGGCATTCATCATCATGCCTGAGTCTGAGTACGAGGAGCTGAGACAGCAACTGAGGCCTGATGCAGTGAGGCAGCTTAACAGAAAAGACATAGCCAAACTGCTGGGAATCTCAGCCAACCGATTGAGCGAGTGTCCCTGGCTGCTCCCATACTACGGCAAAGGCATGAAGCGCAAGAGGAACGTGACTTGGTCAGAGCGTGAGGTCATGGAGTGGCTGAAGAAGAGCCCTGAGAAGTTGAAGGAGGAATATCTGCATGGCAGTTGTACTTGATACAGACATCGTGAGGGATTTCACAGAGGCTATTGATGTTCTAGACCCGACCAATGAGGCAAAGATCCTCAGGTACGTGATTGAGCTTCTGAAGAATCTCAAGAGCTACGAGAACAGGCTCCATGAGAAGAACATGCAGATTGAGTGCCTGATGAAATCACTTGATGAGTTGGACGAGCAGAATCGTTCAGAGGAGGAAGTCAATGAGACTCAAGGATGAGTACATGGACGAGATTGATGAGCAGTTCGACAGAATGATTGCTCCTCAAGAGGACAAACTGGATATCGCATCATTTGATGACGATTCGATTGAAGACGGACTTCCGTTTTAAGAAGGAGATTCCAATGGTAGACATGGCAAAGGTACATGGGTTGGAAGAAGCGAAGAGAGAGGTCATGAAGGCTTGGACTGATGCGACCAAGGAACTTGATGAAATCACAAAGAGACAGGATGAACTTACAGATTTGTTCATAGCATCACCTAGCAAAAGTTCTGAGAGATACGACCTCGAAGAACAACTCAGGGTTGTCCATGCTGAATGGGCAGTCTCTTATGGAAAGGTTCAGATGTGTTCTCAGCTTGCCAACAAGCTTGATGACATGCTCGATGCCGAATACGACGTTGACAGGGAGGCTTCATGAACACATCGAATAAAACCAACATGCCTAGATTCCTGTTGGACTGGGCCAGTGCTAAAAATAATGGACACGCAGCTCCGTCACTTGAGAGAGCAAGCACCACCTTCCTTCTCAAAGACCCTACGGCTTGTGTCCTTACGTTGAGACATTATAACGACATCATCTGTGATCTGCAAGACACGGCTCAATCTAATACAGGCACTGCCCTTCACGATTCGGTTCTGAGCTTCGCAAAGGAACGTGGCTACATGATTGAGCAGTCACTCGCTAAGTCAGTAATGGTTGACATGCATGATGTCGTTATCACTGGGCAGATTGATGCCTATGACCCTATTACTGGCACACTTGCAGACCTGAAGTTCTCAAAGCTTGCCAACTATGACAAGCAGAAGTCACTTGCGGATGATGAATGGTTCAACCAGTTGTCGGTTTACGTTTGGCTTCTTGAGAACGTAAGACCCAAGTGGTACTTCGGAGTCAACAATATCATCAACTTGGTAAACATCCGAGACTTATCCAAGGTCAAGGAAGCCAAGGCAGGTAACTCCACAGACCAGTGGAGACTGATTGAATGGGATGTTGATAAGGTCAAGGCTAACATTCCTACTGCGGTTGAGAAAGCACTCAATACATTCTCTAGGATTCTCCAGTTAAGTGAGACACCTGACGAGGAACTGCCGATATGTTCTGAGAAATACCGCTATGCCGAGTCAGTGTACAAGATTTACAAGAAAGGGCTGAAGAAAGCCGAGAGAGGACATGCCAGTTACGAGACTGCGGAACAGGCGATGGACGGATTCAACAAGGCTGGTTTCGACAAAGACAAGTACGAGATTGTCGCAGTCGGCGGTGAATCCTTGAAGTGCAAGTACTACTGCGAGTTGAAGGACTTCTGTCCGCACTACAAGAAGATGATGGAGGCAAATAATGGCTGAGTTCAGACTGCTTAATGTAAGAGAGGTAAACGCAAGAGTCAATCAGGTGTTCAAGACACCGAAATGGACTGGCGTTTCAATCCTGTTATACAAAGACGCAAGAGTTGACATGGCTCTTCTCGATGAGGTTTACGGAGCAAATAACTGGCAGGTCTGTTACTGCACTATCGGCACTTCCCTCTTCTGTCAGATTCAGGTGTGGGATGCTGAGAAGCAACAGTGGATCAGTAAGATGTCAAACGGCACAGAGTCAAACATGGAAGCCGAGAAAGGACAGGCATCAGATGCCTTCAAACGTGCAGGGTTCATGTGGGGTCTTGGTCGTGAGCTTTATACAGCACCTGACATCATGGTCACTCTCTCTGACGATGAGGTCTATACTGACGAGAAGACAAAGAAGTGGAAGACAAACGTCAAGTTTACTGTCGATGAAATCTCGTACAACCAGTACAGGGAAATCTCACATCTAGTAATCAGCAAGCAGTATAAGGGCAAGTCAGAGGTATGCTTCACTTGGAATGAGAAAGGCACAAAGCCAAAACCAGTGGCAAAGACAGAAGCCACAGAAAAGCCACAGGGCAATCCTAAGCCTCAGACTACAACAGATACCACCAACAATGAAAACATCGTCATAGGCTCTCCTGATGCATCTGACGATAAATGGAAGGTCTATTGGGCTGAGCTGAAGAAGATTTGTCCTGACGAGCAGAAGCTTAAAGAGGTCTGCATGAGTAACGGAGTCGATACAGTCAAGAAACTGAATGCGTTCTACTTCAACGCAATCAAGAACATCTTAGTGGCATGAGACACGAGCTATTACTTCACAAGGGTGATACAAGCCATGAGCTTCTGAGGATAGTGAAGGAATACATCGACTCATATCCGAATGGAGTTGTGGTGACTGTATCACCCTACTGCATGACAAGGACGAAGAAACAGAACGGATATTACCAACAGCTTGTAAGGCGTATCTCAGCACAGACAGGCATTCAGACTGATTTGCTGAAGAGGATGGCTAAGGAGAAAGCCATAGGCTACGGATATCCTGTCGAGAGGGACGAGGACGGAGAGCCGATAATGCGGTACGGCTCGTTAGTCCCCAAATCAACAAAGGACGTATCAATCAATCAACTGAAGATTCTGATAAGGGTTCTGAGGGAGATTGCACTTGAGCACGATGTAATCATAGAGGACGAGAAATGATCAGTTACATTATTTCAGGAAGACTTACGGCTGATGCCGAAGCAAAGACAACTCAGAACGGACTCTCATTCGAGAAGTTCTCAGTTGCGGTCAACATCTCAAAGGAGAAAGCCAAGTTCTACTCATGTGCTTGGTTCGGTCAGAGTGCAAGCAAGATGCACGTCTATCTCACAAAAGGCATGCCTGTCACTGTCATTGGGACTCCGAGGTGGTTCGTCGGAAGTAACGGGCAGGAGATGGAGAGCGTGACAGTGAATCAGCTTGAGATTACCGGAAGTAAGCCGATGTCTGAGAAGGCAGACAACGATGACTGGAAGCCATACGAGATGGACGGCAAGCAGTTCTCAACAAGAGAGGAGCTTGAGGCTTACAAGGAACAGGTATTCGGCAAAGAGGACAAAGGGCCTGAGACTTTCACCGATGACGATATTCCGTGGTGAGGTAGATGATGGAGAAGAAGAAACCTAAGCAGCGTTCATCGCTGAAGCCAAAGAAGAAGAAACTCCATACAAGACAGGAGTGCCTTACGCTTGCTCAGAAACTATGCAAGCTTAGAGTACTCAATGAGTACGGAAAGATTTGGTGTATCTCCTGTGGCAAGCCGTTGGAATACGGCTCTCGTGAGACACAGGGCGGTCATTACATATCCCGAAAGGATGTGGCCACTGAGACAGAGCCTGACAACATATGGCCTCAGTGTTCAGTATGCAACGTTCTGATGAACGGCAACATTCCGATGTACAGATACAACCTAGTCCGTCTCATTGGGGACAAGCGTGTAGAGAGGCTTGAGCTTATGTCTATGGCAAGGAAAGGAGACGAGGAGGCTTACATCCAGCTCTCTACTGAAGACAGGGTGAAAGCCACTATGAAGAAGTCAGCTCGTTACTATGACGATCTGTTTCACGAACTGGAAGAGAAGGTCAAGGATGCTGAAGACCTTTGGACTGAGAAGAATTTCTGAGGAGGAGAATATGGCAAGATATTACTCAATAGACACATGGTACAACGATATCGAGGAAGAGGACGATGAGTTCTCTGTCGGATGCTCTGATTATGACGAGTATGACGCTCACAAAGAGGATGACCTTACAAGGTAAGAGGAGGAGAAACTATGACATTCAGCAAGCTCATGAAGAAATGGATGCATGACAATAACATTGAGTCATCAGTTGGATATGAGAGGTTCGGCAAGACAACCTTCTGGAACTGGATGAGCAACAAGTCAGTCCCAACAGACAACAGGATTCCTGAGATATCAGACAAGACAGGCATTTCAGTGAAAGACATAACAGACGCTATAAACGAGTCCAGGGCAAATGCTATGAGAGTCAATGACCGTCCTGCTCCAACGGGAGATACTCTCGGCAAGATGCTTGGCAGATGGATGAAGAGGAACGGACTCACGAGGAAGGACACACGCAGTTTATTCGGTTTCGGATTCGACAAGTGGATTCTTGACCAATGTGTTCCTGCTGAAAGTAAAATCGGAGAAATCTCAAAGATTACAGGATACCCTGTAGAAGAACTCAATGATGGTATCATGAGAACAAGGGAACACATGCAGTTCCTGAAGGACGGCAAGAGTCAGGTTGACAAGTTCAACAGGAAATACGGCAAGGTTGAGGAGCATACCCAGCAGGAGCTTGAGGAAGAGGCTGATGCCGTGAGGAAACTGAAGGAAGGCCTTGAGGGGATTAACATGAACCATTCTGATGATTGCGACAAGGATACAACAGACAAGCCTGATCCACTTATGGAAGAACGTACAACAGTCGAGAATCCCCTACTCAATCCTAACATCATTATGGAAGTGCCTGGACCACAGGATAAGGAGAGCTTCGATAATCTGTTGGTCAAATTTGCCGAGACTTACAGACAGATAGGAGATATTGAGAGACAGATAGTCAAGCTTCAGGCATTACAGTCAGATTTGGAAATGAAACTTATGACAATCAAGAAACAGATAAGGAGCGCAGCATGAACATAATCGACCTGATTCCATTTGACCATTACGTTACAAGAGACGAGCTCGTGCAGATGACAGGCTTCTCCGACAGGGCCATCCGTGAGGAGATTCAGAGACTCAGAAGCGATTCTCCTGAGACGCTGATAATCTCTTCGTCAAAGTCTAAGGGGTATAAGAGACCTTCAACCTATGACGAACTGATTCTCTGCCGTGAGCAGTCAATCAAGAGACTCAAGGCCGAGAAAGCCAAGATAATGCAGATTGACATCGTCCTCAACAACAGGGATCAGAAGGGCCTTGGCTTATGACTTACATCATCAAGGTATACAAGTGGAAGGATGCGAAGAAAATCCTGAAGGGATGGGACGGCAAGATGCCTGTCTTCATCTCACAGGGCGAGTACAACAAGGGCAATACGGCAGTACAGGAGTATGCCAATACAAGCACAGCCATGCGTGACATCGACAAGATAAAGGCAGTACAGCCGTGGAGACACTACGAGATAGTCAAACTCGTATAAGCATACATATATATTAAGGAGGAGAATATGAGTGATATGACCACCAAAGATATCATGAAGGCCCTGTACCGCAATGCTGAGATGGCATGGGAAAATAATCATACAGGCCAGTCAAATAGTGCCAATGCTATCTATGACGAGTATGAATATATGATATTCGCAGATGACAAACAGCTTCTTGAAGAGGTTGAAAGAAGACTGAAATTAGCGGAAGTCAAGGGAAATCAAGGGAAGATTTCCCCTATTTGGCACACATTCAAGGACTGGAACGATGCACCTGACTGCGAGTGCGTGCTGGTGACCATTGAAAATAAGTATGGTCAGAGATTCGTCACGGATACATGGTGGGCAGTTGATTGTGAGTGCAGATGCCAGTGGTACACGAACAACTTTGAATATGCTGAGGATTGGGAGGATAGAGACTTCCATCTGAGTCATAACTGGAATGTCATAGCGTGGGCCGAGAGGATAGAGCCTTTCAAGGAGGAGGAATAAATGAGATTTATACTAGCGGTTTTCTCTGTTATTTTCGGAATAAGCCTTATTAAACAAGTAATTGACTATGAGTGCAGAGGAAAGGAATTGAAGGGATTAGACGGCAAAGATATTGACCACCCTCATGCGATGTTCGTTGCGGAGGTGCTTGCGGTAGTAACTGCCATTATAATTCCTGCTGCTGCTATAATCGGATTTATTAAACATAGGTGAAGGAGAAAGATGATGTTGGGACTAAATGATATTCTAACCTATTCAATCGCATATGGGATTGGAGAGGAAGAAGCAATGGCAAAAGCAGAAAGGGAGAAAAAGGCTAGTAGCAACTGGCATACTGGCACACCGACTGTCGAGGAAATCGACAAGGCCAATCAGTACTGTTACGCACTCTGTTTCTATTATGACGGATGGTGGTTGTCTGATTACCTGTTCAAGGCTAATCATGAGGAAGGTTGTTTTGAAAATTCACCGAATAATTGGCAGAAGGTTTGTAAATTCAAGTTCTGTGAAAATATTGCATGGCAGAAGATTGAGCCTTTCAAGGAGGACGAGTGATGGAGCAACCTGATTACATCAAGAAATTGTTTGATGTTTTCCCTGATGCATATATTAATAAGAACAACGAGGTAATTATATCAGAGAAGGGAAATGTCTTTTTCAGCCTGTCAGATGTGGACAGTAATGATGGATTAAGTCATAAGATATTGTCATGGTGTTCAAGGGATGCCTGCAAATCTATGCCGTATAAAAGCGAAAAGCATAATGAAAAACATCATGTGTTCATCAGACAGGGGTGCAATAAGATTCTAGGCAAAGAACTGACTGAAGATGATTGGTGGAACATCTATGCAAGGCTTGGCAATAATATCAATCCCGAATTAGCCAAGCGGTTCATTGAATCAGATTTCGATATGAGTGTACTGAAGGAGGACTAGATGGACATACTTATCAAGGGAATGGAGATGCCTAAGAACTGTTCAAGATGTAGATTTTGGGGAATCTGCAATCTTCTGAACGAATACAAAGATTACGAATCCATTTTGCGTGATGAAAGAATCGGAAAGAATGGAACAAGACACGAGGGCTGTCCTCTAGTTGCACTTCCAGAACACGGAGACCTTATAGACAGGAACGAACTCCCAATCATAGGAATAACCGACTACAAACTTGAGAATCATACTGTTGTTGAATTTGAAGATGTTCTGAACGCACCAGTAATCGTGGAGGCTAGCA
>Ga0247611_10001038_pt1 | contig 51981 bp, 52 predicted proteins | sample 177DNAGHGhighgp2_FD_192422 | JGI IMG/M metagenome (GOLD analysis project Ga0247611, IMG submission 192422) | Sheep rumen microbial communities from Palmerston North, Manawatu-Wanganui, New Zealand - 1770 DNA GHGhigh gp2 | ecosystem: Host-associated > Mammals > Digestive system > Stomach > Rumen... | reverse complement strand
CAATTGTAAATCTTTAAACTCTTCTTTTGTCATGATACAATAACAGTTGTAGTTGTGTGCACTATTGCGACTGCAAAGGTACAACGAAACTACAACTGTTACAACGTGTATTTCAACGAATGCTTACCTTCCGTCTCGACTAACCCGTACAAACGCAGCATCCCCCGACTCAGTCCACGAAGAGACCGAATCGGGGGATGCCATATATCACTTGCAGTGCGAAGCTGGCTATCGCCAACTCCACATCCTCTTTTACTTCATACTTCAGCCATCAGACTTCATACATCTTCCTTTCTTCAGCCCTTTCACAGCCTTTCTCACGGGCATACCTTTCCCATAACCGAGAAAACCTCCGAACCCAAAGTCCATGAGGTAAGCCGGTATTCCCGTGTAGTTCGAACTATAGAGCTGTCTCATTTCTCGTTTTTATTTCTTGTTCTGTTCATGTCATGCCATGACGACTGCCACTGTTCCCTGCGGTTTTCCGCAGGGCTTAGCCTCTATTGATACTGGTTCTTCCTTCTATACTGTTCCGTCATTTCCAAAAGTTTTCTAAACTTCTCCACCCTCTCAGGCTTCATCGTTCACGCATTCATCTGCTTCCTGTTATGCTTCAACCACGTATAATAATCGCCTCTTTCTTCCGCATCATACTTAGACGGATTCCGTTTGTTTGTCTCAATAAACGTCACCACCTCCTGATACTTCGTAAACCAACGTTCATCTTGCGTCATATTATATAATGGCAAACTTACAACTATCCATTTTGCAAAGCAATTAGAACGCTAACAAATGCTGCTATAGCAGAGGTAACAGCCACAACTAACATCAGCCAGTTTTGCTTCACTGCCCGTTTACTCAATTCTAACGTCTTGTCATTCAACTGCTGTGTTTTAAGGTTAAACAGAGCCGCTTGTGCCAAATTAGCATAGGTCTGCTGTCGCAAAGCCGCAAGACCATCTTCTGTAATAGCAAAACTCGGGTTGTATTTATCTTCTTTAGCTATTTCTAACAGCCCTAATGCACAAAGTTTAGCCATACAACCGAAATAATCAGTTATAGGCACTTCAAAAAGGAATGCCTTATCTGTATAGTTGAACACAAACTTATTGATGTCCTTATACTCTTGTTCTACTCCTGTTAAAAAAGATTCCAATATCGCAGTCATCAGCATTGTTTCTACATAGTAACAATGAGCTATTTCCTCTTTAGTGCGCCCACTTTCCAAAGTCACACCGTACATTAGAGGCTTAGCTCTTCTGCCCAATTCTTTTATTTGATTGACAGCATTCTCTATTGTTTTGAGATCTTCTTCGCTTGCTCTCTCTGGATTTTCTGATAATTCCTTAATCGTCATCATCTCCTTTTTATTTTTCAAGCACACAACAGGTCCTTCACTTCATCAAAAGACATCTTTTTCGTCCGTCTCTCCCAATATAAATTTTCCCATTTATCCAAATACCAGTTCAATCCCACATATTTCCTATCTTTAGCAATTAGTTTCTCCAATTCTGTCTTCACCACTATCCAGTTATCGTCATTAGCAGTTGCTATCTGCTCCATCGCATTCAGTAGACACGAGTACTCATATCTTGGCTGGAAATCAATGGTGGTCACATATAGTTTTATCAATAAGGGCAAAGCCTCTAACGAACGATAATTCATGGCATAGTTCCTTCCAAACATACTCAAATGTTTCGATAGATATCTCAAAGCTTTGATACTGCCTTTTGCAAAAAGATAATGAATCGCCCGTCCTTTTTCGTTATCACCCAATCGGTTGAACAGGCGTTCTAGCCCATTCCTCACGAATTCATCCAAGGTGTCATCTGTAGCCAGCAACTCATATACATATTCCTTTTTCTCCGCCGAGAGTCCCCTCAGAAAAGCCGACTTCATCACGATATCTCGTGTATCAGTTCTTTCTGTCATGGCCTTGATAATGCTGTATGCAGCATCACCGTCATCCATAGTTCTCAGCCATTTCTTAATTCGTGGAATCTCCGTCGTTATACCAGTCCTTACTATATACCTTCCCCACAACTTGAGGTTTTCTTCAAAGAGAACTTCTTCTTTATCCATGCATAATTGAAGAGCGCGAATAAATGACATCTCATCATCCTCAAATTGCTCTTTGATATAGTCAAATAGATAGTAATTTCTACCAAAATTTAGCTTCTCTTTTATATAGATGCTGTTACATGAATACGGCAACAGTTTTAGCAGAATTACTTTTTCGATACTTACATCATGATGCAGCAATGCTGTGATAGCGGGACATTTGTGCAAATACATGGGATAAAATGGAACCTCACTTAGATCAATGAGAATCTCTCGCACAGCACTTTCATATACTATTTTTTGCTTCTCATAAAGCGTTATCTCTTTATCGCTTCGATACAGCCGTTCTGCGGTCTTTTCTACAACAAATCCATGATATGCTTTTTCATTACATACAAAATGCCTTACCCCGTCCAGGTCAACACTATCGTCGTTTGAAGTGAAGTCATACAATAAACTAAACACATAGTCATTGATCTTTTCCTCCTCATCATCACTGAACTTCACTTTTACTTTACGAAGCTCTTTGATGTCTTTCTTATTCTTGGGTGACTTTTCTTCTATGACTTTCAATACTGCATCCTTAAAAGTATCGTAGTCTAATAGTTCATCAAAATCACTTTGTCGTTTTAGTTCCCAAGCACTGAGCTTATGCGGGTCTTTCCAATGACTGGGGTATCTGTTCTTAAGTATTATTTCTATTACGCCCTTCATCTCGTCAGATGCCGTCTGCATAATCCATGATAACAGATGATATCCTTCAAAACTATTATTCTCAAAACCAGCACAGATTTCTTCTATGCGTTCTTCAGTCAGAAATAGCGAAGTGCTATAAGCATATGCCTCTAACATCCTGTAATAATCATGAAATTTATCCCCCCATTCTTTTCTGTCAAACAGTTTCTCTTTCAGTTTACTCAAAGATTGTTCAAAAAAGTGTTGTGTATTCCCTGTTTTCTCAAAGAACTCCACAAATGGGTCAGTTCCAACACGCTTCAAATCGCGTCGTTCCTCAGCCATATCTATAAGAACTTCGAAAACAAAATCTGCTCTTTGGGGATATTTCTTTGTCATCTGGGCCACCTTGTTCAGCAAGGAATCCATCATTTCATTATAATCCCGAATCTCACTGTCATACGAATAATGATGTTCAGAAATCTCTTTAGCCAGTTGCTTAAGGACAATCTGAATGTTTTTCCACATAGTAACTGCTTTGTATGCATCATGCAAATGTTCTTTTGTTACGGAGCACCTGGCACTATGCCGCACGTAGCTATGGATATGTTTACTCATACCAATAATCACACCAATGTAATCCTCAGCAAAACCCGATTCATTGAGATATTCCACAAATTGGTTCACGACTTCTGGCTGTTCTGATCCTTTAACCTTTGAATATACCTTATCAACCATTTCTTTACGAAGCAGCCAAGGGTTACTGAAAGCCACAAACAGGGGATAGGCAGTTTCCTCTATTTTGATTAGCCTTCCAAAAGTGCTAATCATCACTTTCTCCAAGGCCTTTCTCTTATTGGAAGGAAGCATTTGCCAATTGAGATAATGCATCATAAACAACAAATTCGCCATGTGACAATCCCTTGTCTTACATGCCTTTAACTCTCTCTCCAAATAAACAACCATCTGCATAGGTTCCCCAAATTCCATCAGTTCTTTATATTGTGAAGTATAAAAGTCTCCGAACCTGACATTTTTCTTCTTGCAGTTTTCCAAAATATCTATAACAACAGAGGTACGTTGCTCCGGACTCAGCATTTTCTGGTCTATATAGAGAACCATTTCCTTGTTATCGTTCACGATCCAGTTCTTTATCGCACTAGAAAGAGCATCTTCATTAGGCATACTGGAAAGCATCAGAGCAACAATGTTATACCAACTGGTCTTAACCGTCTTATTTCCATGATAACAGCATAGTTGCTGTATTTTATCAATATTGCCAAGTGCATACAGGTATTTGGCGACAAAATGCTCCTTGTATGTATTATGAGCAAAACCATACCCTCCATTTTCCGTCACCTCTATGAAACTTGTTCTTAGGGTAACATCCAGTAGTTCATTGTCATCTCCCATCAGATAATACACCTTGTCTTCACAAAGCTGATTCACCTCCAACAGTTGGAGGGCTACAGCTAAAGACTGTAGTGTAGAAAGACTCTTTTTCAGTTTCAGAGCCTTTCTATGAGACATCTTATTCAGCTCCCGTTTTAGTCTCTGATCTATAAAAAAATCAAACAATTCCACCTTATTCTCTGGCAGGGACTTCTTTTCCTGATAATAGTCAGTTATCGCCATCAGCAGAAACGGTGTCCGAACTAAATCCCATAGGCCCTTAGCTTCTATCTCATCCTCCAAAGATACTAGATTTTTGTCGTTCAGGTAAGTCGTTATATCTTCTTGCTTTAATCCATCCAGGTTTAATGGTTTAAAGCCTTCCAATTTACTCTCACCTTTAATATTCGATCGACACGAAAGAACAATCCTTATTTGGGGATGTTCCTTTGCATACCCTTCTATTTCATTGAATAGTTGATACCGTTCCTCTCCATCAAAGCATTCATCCAATGCATCAATAACCAATACGATGCCAGAATCATCCTCATCATCAAATGCAGGAAGGTCTTGAAGCAGGTCTGGATGATGTTTTACCTCAAATAGTATCGGCACATACATACCGTTTTCCTGTATATCATAACATAGCTTCCTCAACTCGGTTGTTTTTCCTGCATGTGCATCACTATACAGTACATACTTCGTACTACTATAATCGGTGTTGCCTAAAACATATTCCACAAGCGGATACGACTTGATTTCCTTATGCTCAAGAAAGTATTTCACGTAATCTTCCGTTTCAAGCTTATACGAACAGTATCGTTGGATTAAATACTCCTTTGGACGATTAAATGGCCCACGCTGTCCCTTATGGTGATTTGAGATTTTCTTTCTAAGATCAAATAGTAACTGTGAGTGATCTTTCATAGTTTTCCGAATCGCTGTCACCTCACTTATCAGGCTTTCCAATCCCATTTCTATCGCTTTTTCGCGCAGCTCAATCAAATAATCATAGGTCGTAGCATCTTTTTTAAGTTCATCTTCAAACAGTCTGAAAAGCTCCTCCATATTCTCGTCACCATGCATATCTACCATGGACATAACGTATTTAGAGAAATCTTCCAATGTATCAAATCGATGCTCTTTATAATAACCTTTCACATAGTGATGAGTGTTCCATTTCTTAAGAGCCTCTTTATAGGCTTTCTCTATAGGTGGAGTCTTTATCTTACCATATATCCATGACACGGCCTTACAAATCCCTTTTTCTGCAAGGAATTTGCATATTTCTTTTTTGTATGGCAAAGTGGCTATGACATAAAGAATGTCCATTATTCCTACGTTTTAATTCCAATTCTTGGCAGATTATCAACTATTTAAAATTTTATTTCACAAACTTCACCACATCCTGTACCAATTTGTTAAAAGGGCGTTCATGCACCTTATCTTCCTCCATCTCATGTCCCCAGAAAAACCTTTCTGGACTTTCAACGCCTTCGGGAAACAATTCCTCCAAACTCTTTTGTAACTGCCGACGATAGCTGGCATCATTAAATTGCAATTTGACAATTGTTTCCTCCACTTCCTTCCTATGATGTTTGTATATGTCTTCTATCAAAAAATACTCTTGATGTTTATTCTTCAGGGTATCATTATGACCACACAATTTAATATTGATATTTTCCGCTTTATAGCCGTATACCCCGTCAATAATCTTTTCTGGTCGCAGTTCAAACCACAATGGATTCAATTCACTTTCATTGTCTGTGTAAAGTTGAAAATAACCATCACGATTGCCTTTATGTAGGTTGCAATTCGCGCAGGAAGGGTGAAGGTTTAAGAAAGTTGTACAAAGAAATGGGAATTTCGACTTTGGCCAGAAATGATCCAATTGATAGAGTGCAACCCATTTCTTCGTTATTCCATCCTCTACGATTACATCTTCCAACGTAACCACATACTGCGCATTGCAATAAACACAACTGTTGATGCCTAATTTTTTCAGATAAGGAATAATTTCTTTTTCACGTAGTTCATCATAACGCATAGCCCATATTACCCATTCATTAAATGGGCGCTTACAAACTGGTAGTTTGTATATCTTGTCATCGTCGTTATTCTCCACTTCTATCTCAAGATGCATGTCGGGTTCATTCAGAAAACTAAAATAATCCCGTTGCCAAACATCAAAATCGTCAGGTTTAAGTTTTAGAATGGACTTATAGTGATAACGTAAATTATCTATATAGTCTGAGAACCGTCTATCATAGCCTTTCATTCTCAGGAAAAACAATAATCTCCCTAATCTCGTTACTGGTTGGTCGAAATTACAGTTTCTATTGCAAAACAGTTGTTGTGAGTATTCTTCTACCAACTGTGTCAATTTATCGTCAATCAGAATTCTTCTCATTCCAAGCCCTCCAGATTACGGATTCTTCGGGCAAGTATTTCTTGCTCACTTCTCAATCGTTCAAGCAGGGTGATTTTACCCTCATTACCCTGATGCCTCACAATCCACTCATCATACAACCCTTCCAACTGTCTACGTACATACGGTTCATCAATAATATTAATCAGTTTCTGAACATCTTCAATAGTCCATTGCTGTGTTGGATGTTCCACTGGTTTATCCCACAAAAAGTTAGCAACCTCCATGATTTTCCGTTGAGCATACCTCCCCATAAAACCGTCTGAGAGAAAGAAACTCTGATGGAGTATGTCATTAACATTTGCTCCAAATGGATTCTTTATTTGTTCAAGCTCCTGATCTTTTAATTGGTGCCCGTTTTCCAAATATATGATGTGCGATGACATAACGTCAGACAGTATAAACGGAGAATGGGTAGTAATCAGAATATGTATTTTAAAACGTTCAAAAAACGGAAGATTCTTAAGCACTTCCAACAGCCTGTCTATAAAAACGCGCTGAAAGTCTGGATGATAGCATATTTCTATCTCATCAAGCAATATATTAATGTTATGATAGCGCAAGTTCCCTGGAGAAACAGAGTTGATATTAATCATATGGTAGGCTATAGTTGACAACTGATACATTAGTTGTTTTTCTCCACTGCTTATTAATTCCATCGGGACGTCTTTCTCCGGTTCCTCCCCTTTAGAGCATCGCTTTAAAATTAACTTTTGCTTAAAAATGGCAGGAGGAAGTGTATCTAAGCACTCTTGGAGCTGGCTCTTTGTATAGTTTGGCAATCCGAGTTTTGTTTTGTATTCCGAGTATTTGAATACGTTACCAAGTTCTGCTTGCAAACGTCTATTATTCACTGCCCAATGATAATAATTGACGGCCTGTTTTACTTTCTGTTCTATATGCGATACATGATTCCTTACTTCTCTAGCCAACCCAATGACAACGATTCTCTTTTCTTCATCAGGAATTACTTGCATCGTATTATTCACCCCTCCCACACTACTGAATTTTGATATATATGATGGGTATGTCGATGCAATGTTCAGTACCTTATACACAATATAAAGTGCAGTCATCCTCTCTTGTTCAGTACTGTCTTCTCTAAGCATACAGTCAGTTATTCTGAGTATCTCATACGCATAATATCGTCGATCCGTCGAGAACTCATAAAAATCTTGAAGCAACTGTTCCTTTGTTCTATTTGCTGCATATTTCAGTTTATGTGTAAAGTTCTCTTTCAGTTCATATTTTACCTCTTTCAGTTCGTAGTCATCAAGGATTTTGTTTCCACATATCATGAGACTTACTAGTCTTTGAACCGTGAGATTGGTTTCGTTTTCCATATCAAGTTTCGCATCATCCCGATATGGATTAAGTACGGCAGGACTCATGTAACCATCATTCTTATGAAATAGACTATTTATCCAGTTTTTAAGTGGAATCCATCGATATTCACCAAGTATATTGCCCTCTGCATCATGTTCTATTCCTCCATTACCATTGTCATTGGCAATAAAGGCATACCTTAGCGAGTTTTCCTCCTCATAGTCTGTAGTTAGGAATCCATACATGGAATAGTTAGTGGCAATCGTATAAAAAAAACGATCTGCAATATTTTGTTGCTGAAGCAAGGTGTTGGTTCTAAGCCATACTGTCATATTCTCCTGTCCAAACTCCTGAACGCAATCTCTATAATAAGGGTCTTCTATTAGATCATGACCTAACAGCAATAATCCACTTAACCAATACACCTGTCTATCACATTCTATCCATATTGCCTTATCCCTACATTTCAAGCAAGCATTTCTTTCCCCTTCTGCCAAGTCAATAGTAAAGAGCAAATCTGCATATATGCCCAAAACATAGCACATATCAGCCGCTGCTTCTCTTGGTTCTTCCTTAACGAGCACTGCTCCCAAGTTGTTCACCATTCTGAGGATTAAGTCAAGCAATGCAGACTTTCCGCTTCCATTCTTTCCAACTATAGCATGAAGGGATATATTGTCTCCATAGAAGTTCTTGATAACAGGCGTACCAAATTCATAGGAGCCGATCTCAAGATTCTTAATGTGTTCACATTGCTGCAATATCGTTATTCTTTTTATACTAAACATAGCCTTAATTTACTTACACTCTATCTTCAAACTTGTCAACCCTATCGAAGCCAAATCAAAATAGCCTTCTGGATCAAATAGGTTCTTTTGATCCTTTTGCTTCATGTCAGCTTGCTGCACTTGAGTCTTTGGGTCAACCATATACCTGATTTCTGCAACACCGCCGTTTTCTTCCAGTTCTACAGCCAAGGAAGGAAACGAATATTTTATCTCACATCCTTCCTTCGTTTTGTCTATTTTGGCATCTGGCCTATTAAAGTCTTCCAATGTATCTGCCAGGGCAATTATATATGACAGGGGATCGGTTTTGAAATTGAGACGTGGGAACACACCACCTGGTTTAGCATACGCTTTCTGCATATCGTGCATCAAAATGGCAAGGCAGCTCCATTCCTGACAGAACTTCACCAGTTCAGAAATGTCTGTCTTGGCTGCAAGTCTGTATTCATTATTGTATGACCAGTATGCCAAAGCACCTATCAAACCATGCGATTTATGGAGAAACTCGTCAAAAAGTTCTTCATTAATATCTGCCTTGTTTTTTCCTCCCCTACCATAATCGTAGAAAGGCCGGAACATCAGTTCATCTTTATGTACTGCTATGTACGTTTTTACCACAGCACTTCCTTTGGGCAGTCTGCCACACAACAAGATATCATCTTTTAGAAAATCATGCATCCTTTCTATAAACTGCCAAGGATATCCCAAGTCATGATACATTGCAGTGATTATTGCCGTCTGGTAAAACACCAAGCGCCATAAATCTCTATCTCCTTGTAATAGGCGACTCCCTGCATCATAATAGGCAAGCCTATCGCGAAGATACTGTGAATCAGCCCCTCCTATTATCACATCCAATGCACTATCAAGAATCGACACCCCACCTATTTGAAAAGATTTTGCAGGGTTTCCACCACCCAAGAGCTTACATACTATATAAGCCGTCAACGGCTGATGAACAGAGTGGTCACGGGAAAATTCTTTATGGAAATCCACCAACGAAAGCCAGTCCTCACATGCAATGTCTAGAAATAACATCTTATATGCCGGAAAAACGAAAGCACCGTATTCTTTGGCTCTGGTTTGTACTCTTTCAAATTCCGAAAAGTAATTCCCGCCAAGACGTGATTCAAGTTCGTTAAAGGTTGTCCTAATTCGTTTCTCAATTCCCTGCTTCTCCATCGCCCTTTCAAACTTCACTTGATCGATGGTTGTAAGCAAATTCAAGGGTACAGTAGGCATCAAAGCGCCTCCCTGCAAGTAGTGATCTCGGAAATCGTCGTAAGTAAATACCATATTCATTTTTACATTCCCCAATTTCTGATAACACGTGTTAAAACCAGTCTATATGCTGCCATATAGTCTGAATCTCTAAGTTCGCTGTACATGCGATCCTTAGCCTCATTGTAGTCATATCGTTTATCTACAATCTTATGATTCAAAAACTCAACATAGTCCACATCTTTCGAATAACTACCCTCGTTATATATAGTGATTATCCTAATCAGATTAACGAGTGTTTTCATGTCCGAAGCCAAATCAACTAATCTTGACACAGCTTGTTTCAGCGTCATTACAAATTCATCGTTGTCGAACAATTCTTTCAGCGAGTTGTCACATCCAGAAGCCTCATTGCTTATCACGTATGCAGCCAGTGATCTCTGTTCGCCAACATACATGTTATAACTATCACCAACACCTATCATCCAGTCATATAGGGCATCATTTACCATATCAGCCCATTTTCCCTTACTGTCTCCCCAAATCTCGTCATTGCTCCAGACCCTCTGGTTATTCCAAAGTATTTTATTAGAATAACTAAAGCTCAACTCACAAGCCACAGAGGCAACTGCTGCTGCCAACCAAACATGTTCTTGTTTTCTCTCCTCTGCATATGCAATCGCTTTTCTAACCATTCCATGAAAATATTCCATTTCGCGCAGCATTCTATTCTGCCTCGGAACATATAACTCAAAACCATCAGAAGCGAAACCAATTCTTTTCAACACATCAATCATCTTGCGCAACGGCTCCACCGGCGACCAGTCTGAGTTAAATTTTGAGGCAATTGTCTCATAGCCACAGGCGATCAGAGCGCCTTTCAGAGTATCTAAGGTTTTATCAAATCCCTCCGCACGGCGCAACAAATCAAACGGCAACTTCTCAGGTCCTAGTTCATCAAGCATTTTCACTTGATATGATATGGTATTAAGTCTTCTTTTCAGTGTAGTTTGACTAGGTTTCACCTCGTTCTGTTTTTCATCAAATACGCCATAGAATTGTGTAAGGAGTTCATTATCAAATGGTACCAAATAGTCTTTAACCCTCCCATTGTATAACTTATCGAATACATCTTTTAACTTATCAGTCAAGTACTTTTGATAGTTATAGCGAGTCCTCCCTTCAATGAAATTTTTAGCCACTTTATTGACGATAAGTCCTTGATAAGATGATAATGTTGCTTCATTCTGTCTCTTTTTATAATATAAATACTCTGTTGTCCCCGACAACTGTACCTGGGCATAAAAGCTCTCATCACCTTTCTGAGTCTCCGGATATCGCGATCCGTTTAGCTTATCTACATACTCCTGATGTAAGGCATACACTGATTTAAGACTTGATTCCAAATCTTGAATATCCAATGATGATACTGTTAAGAACTTCGCTCTTTCTGGGCCTAAATCAGTCATAATATCGTGAACTGCTTTTCCTATCCCTACGAAACCTGGCGAATTATCCAATATGACAACACACTGTTTTCCATCGTCAAAGCAGTTCTCAAACTTTTCACATATTCCTTTTATCAGTTTTGTGAGCCAATAAACATGAAGATTCTCAAGCAATATCGATGGGTCGTATAACAAGTTAGTATCCTCTCCATAGAGTTCCGAGGCAATTACATTGATAGTGTCTGCATAAACCTGAACCTTCTCTTGTTCATGATTGAGGGAGAAATCAAACAAGTCATCTCCTTTTAGGTAGTTTTTGGTAAAGAACTGCAACAGGTTTATAGACTTATTGTTTTTCTCTAATAATTCTGTGTCGTTTACCCAGAATCGTGAGTCACGAATGGCACTAATACTTGTGCCAGTTATATCAATATCCAGCAACAGAACGTGGCATTTGTCTTTCAACAGATATCCAATATTAAGAGCGGCAGTAGTTTTACCTACGCCACCCTTTCTCGACTCTACACTGATAAGTTTGTAATTACTCATAGTTATTTCTTTTTTATTACTATTCTCAGTACATCCAGCACATCTTTCTGTATTGTATGTTGCGACATTGTCGCGACCATTCCTAAGAATCCTTTCCTCACCGGTTCCCCATCGAGTTTATCTCATACTTCTCATCTCTCCCTCCACCTTCTTCATCAGCTGTGGTATCAACTGCTCTATAGCATAACACTAAACCTTACCACCGAAATTCATAGTCTGAGTAGTCGACATGGTTGGCCATGAACAGCAGATGAACCTTCTCTGCCAGTTCCACGCTCATCCCGTTCAACATCTCGTGAAGAGTTTTCTGGGTAATGCGCTTCTGCTTGTTTGCCGTCTCTTGCATCCTTATGCCATTTCTAAAAAACGACAAGCGGCCATATCACCATTGGAAGTTCTTCGACTAGCGAAGCGAGCAAAGCTCGAATTCTCTCTACCAATAGTTCAATGACCGACTTGTCTGTGTATCACTTAAGGGAATCAACAATTCGCCTTTGACATTTGACCTTAGTCCTTTGACATATAAAAGGATGCGTACCACTCCGCAAATTTCCTTAACCCTTCTCTCAACGTTATCTTGGGCGTAAACCCGAAGTCACGTTCAAGGGCTGTGGCATCGGCATACGTTGTTGGTACATCACCTGGTTGCATGGGGACGAGTTGCTTGTGGGCTTCGAAGTCGAAGTCTGGGGGGAGGACACCGGCTCGCACAAGTTCCTCTTGCAGAATATTCACGAAGTCCAACAGGTTCTCTGGCTGACCGCCACCGATATTATATACTGCATATGGAGGGATAGGCAGGCCATCTTCACCCTTCTTGCGCTCGGGAGCCTTCTGCATCACACGATACACACCCTCTACGATGTCATCAACATAGGTAAAGTCACGACGGCAGTTGCCGTGGTTGAATATCTGGATGGTCTCACCCTTCAGCAGTTTATTGGTGAAACCGAAGTATGCCATATCAGGACGACCGGCAGGACCATACACCGTAAAGAAGCGCAAACCTGTTGTGGGAATGTCATACAACTTTGAATAGCAGTGGGCAAACAGCTCATTGCTCTTCTTGGTAGCTGCATACAACGACACAGGATTATCCACTCTGTCATCTGTGCTGAATGGAACCTTCTTGTTGCCACCATACACGCTCGATGATGAAGCATATACCAAATGCTCTACGGGATAATGCCTACAAGCCTCTAAGATGTTATAGAAACCTATCATATTGCTCTGAATATAGGCATCAGGATTCGTGATGCTATAGCGTACACCTGCCTGTGCAGCGAGATTCACCACCACATCAAAGTGGTACTTCTCAAACAGTCCATCAATCAGTGCTTTATCAGCCAAGTCACCCTTCACAAACTCATACTTAACATCCGACTTTTCTGCAACTTTGGCGATTTCTGCGAGTCTATACTCCTTCAGTGTCGGATCATAATAATCATTTAGATTATCCAGTCCCACAATTGTTCCAATGCTCATCTCTTTAAAGGCTGCGTTTGAGCGAGAGGAGAGCGAAGCTTGCTTCGACTCTTCCGAGTGTGAGCAGGCTCGAGCTTCGCTCAACAAGCGTAGCACCAAGTTCGAGCCTATAAATCCAGCACTTCCTGTAACTAATATTGTCTTCATAAATTCGTATTATTCGTGCAATTCGTGTTCGCTAATCTCTCTTAAAAATGTCTCTTGTATAGACCTTCTCCTGAACATCATCCAGAGCCTCGTCGTAACGATTAGCAATAATGGCATCACTCTGCTTCTTAAACTCATCGAGGTTGTTCACAATCTTCGACCCAAAGAAAGTCTCGCCATCCTTCAGCGTAGGCTCATAAATGATGATATTGGCACCTTTTGCTTTCACACGCTTCATGATGCCCTGGATAGCACTCTGACGGAAGTTATCGGAATTAGATTTCATCGTCAGACGGAACACACCGATAGTCACATCCTTCTCAGCGCTCTCGTTCCAGTCACTGTTGGCCGTATAGTAACCCGCCTTGCGCAGCACTTCGTCAGCAATGAAGTCCTTACGAGTACGGTTACTCTCCACGATAGCTGTCATCATATTCTGAGGCACATCCGCATAGTTGGCCAACAACTGCTTGGTGTCCTTAGGCAGACAGTAACCACCATAACCAAACGAAGGATTATTATAGTGTGTACCGATACGAGGATCTAAACCAACGCCAGATATGATAGCCTGACTGTCCAGTCCCTTCACCTCTGCATACGTATCAAGCTCATTAAAGTAGCTCACACGCAGAGCCAGATAGGTATTGGCAAACAGTTTGACGGCCTCTGCCTCGGTCATGCCCATAAACAAGGTATCGATATTCTCCTTGATAGCACCTTCCTGTAGCAGTCCGGCGAACGTCTTAGCCTTCTCTTCTGCCTCTGGATTACCTATCGCAGTAATTGCAGCATTTTCTTCATCCCATTTTCTATTCCTATCAGCAGGCAGAATCTTTGGATAGCCTACAATAATACGAGAGGGATAGAGATTATCATACAGCGCCTTGCTCTCACGTAGGAACTCAGGCGAGAACAGCAGATTAAACTTCTTCCCCTTCAACGTTGGGTCAGTCAAGAACTTCAGTGCGTACTTCACATACAGCGAACGGCAATACCCAACAGGGATAGTACTCTTAATCACCATCACCGCATCGGGATTCACACTCAACACCAAGTCAATCACATCCTCAATATGGTGCGTATCAAAGAAATTCTTCTGCGGGTCATAGTTCGTCGGAGCTGCTATCACAACATAGTCAGCATCCTTATAGGCAGCCATCCCATCCAGCGTTGCTGTCAAGTCAAGCTCTTTCTCTGCCAAATACTTCTCAATATACTCATCCTGAATAGGCGAGATCTTTTTGTTGATTTTCTCCACCTTCTCAGGAATTACATCAACAGCTGTTACTTGATTATGCTGAGCAAGCAGTGTTGCTATACTCATGCCCACGTAACCTGTTCCTGCAACTGCTATTTTCATTTTATAATATATTTTTATTTTATAAATTATCTTTTAATAACTCAAGCCGACCCTTTGATGGGTCGAGCTTACCTTAGTGAAAGAGCGATAGGAGGAGCGGTTGCATCCCCCTTTGAAGGGGGCCTTGGAGGTAGCGCCCCTCTTTTGGTTCGTTTTCTCGGAGCGAGCGAGAAAATGAATAAATCATCCAAACTTCCGTTTGGCCTCTTCGTAGGTGTCGATTGACCCTATGTCGAAACGTCCTGCACTCATAGGCCAAGCATGCATCGTGGTATGCTCCACCATATAGTGAGCAAGATTACCCGGAGCATCCTTACCACAACCATTCTCAACAGAATGACGTACCAAGTCGAGGTCTTTCTTCAGATAGATATAGAATGGAGGCACAGCCCAATGACTCTTGGGCTCTTGTGGTTTCTCTTCCATATTCAGCACCTTCATATTCTCATCTACCACAATCACACCTGTCCTTTGGAGCTTCTCAATTGATGGCTGCTCATGGCACATGATACACGATGTGCCTTTGGCACGAGCGAAGTCCACAAACTCCTGGAACGAGAAGAACAGCAGGTTGTCCGCTGCCACTACCAGCAAATCATCATCGATGTGGAGTTTATCCATCGCAAACAACAAGTCACATACAGCACCCAGACGAGTCTCGTTCGTCTCTGTACCATCATCCACAATGGTGATAGGCTTCTTCCATCTTCCATCTTCCATCTTCCATTTATCGAAAATGGGAGCGAAGCGATGATTTGAGATAATAATATGCTCATCTATCTCAGGAATCCTGTCGATATCATCCAACATCCTCCCGAGAATCGTATTCTCCCCAATCTTCAGCAACGGCTTAGGAAAGTTCCTAGTCAACTCCCCCAACCTAGTCGCATACCCCGCCGCAATAACAACATTCTTCATTATGTCCTTTTGTTCTTATTATCGAAAACGTTATTATGTTACTCTGTCTAGATCTTTCTGTTCTTCTGTCTAAACAAATCTCGCTCCATCATCCGGTTTCACCCAAAACACTTGGAATGTCTTTTCATATTCAGGGAACTGCTCCAGATACTTCTCTGTGAGCACCTTCTGAATATCCTCCTTATATGCAGGATCCACAAGGGCGATGCAAGCACCTTTGAATCCAGCCCCAGAGAATCTTCCACCATAGACACCTGGCAACTGACGCATAATCTCATAGATAGCTATGAGCTCAGGACTACCACACTCATAATTGTGGATACTGCTCTCACACGAATCAAACGACAACTTGCCGAATAATTTCATATTACCCGTTTCCCAAGCAGTCACTCCCTGACGTACACGGCGGTACTCACTATAGAAATGCTCTGCACGACGTGCAAATCGCTGTGGCATAGCAATCCGCGTTTTCTCAAACGTCGTCTTCGGAATATCGCGAAGGAATGTCTTATCAAACGTCTTCAGCGGTTGGTCAGTATATGCCAACATATTCCACGCAGCCGTCTTACATTCATACACACGAAGGTTATAGTCTGAGTTCACAAGCGAACGAGTCAGGCCCGAAAAGAAAATACCAATTTCAAACTCTGGCATCTCAGGATTACGCTTGATGATGCGCCAATCATTCGAATCACAATCTAAGAACAAAAGACCATCTTTTTTACCAAGGGCTATACATGCTTGGTCAAGTAGACCATTATTCAATCCGATGTACTCACGTTCTGCCTCCGACGCAATTTTTACCACCTCAAACGGCTGAAGAGCTATATCATTCGCCTTGGCAAAAGCCATAACGTAGGCAATGAGCACTGCTGCAGATGAAGACAGACCACCAACGGGCAGCGAACCCTGAAGGACTCCTTCTATACCATGACTCAACTCAAACCGCTTCCGCAGCGCATACTTAGCACCCCGCGCATAGTCACCCCAATGCCCTTCCTTCACCTGACTCGGAGCATCGATGTCAAAGTCCACCGTTCCCTCGAACGTCCTCGACTCCAGATACACATGATTCTCAGGATAACCATTAACCATGCCCCCGTCACCATTAACCGTGAATCCTGAACCATTAACCGTGAACCAAAGATCCACGCCTTTGTCTATAGCAAAACCTGTCACCAAGCCATGCTGGTGGTCAACGTGTGCACCCAAAGGGCAAACCCTATACGGGCTAAAAATATGATATTGATAATCCTTCATAAACATTATTTCTTACTTCTTACATCATACATCTTACTTCTTACATCGCTTGCTTCCCATTGAGGCACAAAAAGGTATGAACAAAATGCCCATACCCCTTTAACAATCTCCTTAATCATCTCTTATCCACATTCAGTATTCCATCCACCTCATGCTCAATGAACGGCCCCTCCTTACATTCAAATATCACGCTATCCGCCTCCATCGCCTCTATCGTATGCCATACCCCTTTCGGAATATTCACACCATATCGGCCATCCTCAGCACATAGCACCACGTCCTCGATAACCGAGCCATCATCCCTATGCGTAGTCACTCGCACCTTACCCCTCAGAATTACAAACGTTTCATCTTTGGTCGGATGCTTATGTATCGGCACTTCCGTTCCAGGCTCCACCGCATTCAAAAAACGATGGCATTTCTCATCAAGGCTCTGATGAAAGTTATAGTTCATCCTTAGCCTCGGCGACGCTTTTGCCTGTGCTGTTACTTTGTCAAGCAACAGTCTATCTATTATCATAGTCATATCGTCCTTAATCATATTGTCTCTTCTGTCACTTCATGCCCCGCACATATTATTTTCTCTTCAGCCAGTCTCAGAATCCTTTCCACGCTCTCCGCCGCCTTCGCTTTATCTCCTCCCTTAAGCGTAGTCACAACCTTGACTCCTGGAATATAAGCATCCCCCGTAAACAGATAGTCACCCACTTCGTAGGTCAGGCACGACGGACTGTGCCCTGGCGTATGATACACCTTAGCCTGCACACCGTCAAACAGTTCAATCACTGACCCTTCATCACAAGTCACCACATTCTCCGATTCATACACTATCGGATCGTTATGGTATTTCGAGTAATTCAACTGGATATCCGTCAATGCCTTCTTCCCATATTCGTTAGTATAAACCAGCAATGATGGGAACTTCTCCTTCAGCTTAGGCAATCCATAGATGTGGTCATAATGTACATGAGTCAGCAGTACACCTTTAATTGTAGACAAATCGTCCCCCATTGATGACAACAGATCAATCAAAGGGGGCACATCTCCACAATCTACCAGCCACACAGACGAACTCCCTTTCTGTGTCAGGATATATGTCCTCGATGTAAAAACTGAATTGACAATATGATTTACTTTCAGCATCATTATCGACCTATAATATGCTTCACGAACATCTCAATTTTATGAAACAGCCTAAAAATAGCTTCTCCTGGGAAGAGTGAGGCAATCTTCATAAGGCTCATTGCTTTAACAAAACGGAAAGAGAAATATGTATCCCTCAACCTCTGAACAGAACTGTGATGTCCGAAGTTGCCCCCTTCCAGCATTTTCTCCAACAGCATATTGCCCCTTTTCGCATTTGGCTCAACTATCAGCAAATCTTTTGGCAGTCCAAGAATTTCTTTTTCCACCCACATCACTCCTGTGGCCAGTCGCAACATTCCGAATCTCCGCCATTCTCCAGCAATTACATGCTTTTCAACTTCAGACAATCTTCCTAAGGTTCGCAGCACATAGTAATAATCAACCATGTGTCTCAGTCCGATACCCTCGTCTAACAGATGTATCAAGATATGTCCCATCTGATACACCACATTGAATCGAGCTGTCGGCACACTTACCTTCACACCGTTAGAAGAAAGACTAATCGAATGTGCAAACTGCTCATCTTTCTGAAGGATTATCCACTTCTTTAATTCTTTCTTGTGGCTTGGAGAATATAGTCTCAGCGGTGTGGTATGCACATCAACATCAACATCATCAAACACAGGAAACTTCATATGCTTGAATGACTTTTCCGTGTCTGGATATCGATTCTTCACGAAGCCTATCACCGATTTCTCGTCAGCGTCAATCCACACATCAATGTCACCCGCACATCTTAGTTCTGAATCTGGATACATCTCCGCATTGCCCTGACCCTTTAATATACAGAATCGAAAATCCGCTTCATTTAAGATCTGGCTCAGCTCTTCTATTCGGTCGTTAAGGACCTTATTCTGATTCCTTATCTGCTGTTCATCGCCAATCCACTGAAACAGGACATCTTGGTCAACTCTGATAGAATAAGGCGTGGGCGAACAAACTCCTAAGATTTGCTGTTTTTCCGCAAAATCATAAACAGCCTGCCAATCCTTAATATGTGGAATAGAACCTCCCTTAGGATTCAATACGTAGTGGAGCCACTGGATACATTCATCCATTCTCATTTTAGTTATGCCCATTAAAAGGCTCTATTGTGGCAGACTCACCAGACTCATTATTAATATCAGCCCGCTTAATTACTTTCATAATGGTAATCCATATCACCTTCAAATCTGTCCATAATGTGCAATGATCCACATACCATACATCGAGTTTAAACTTCTCAGTCCATGATATAGCATTACGTCCATGACACTGAGCCCAACCACTGATTCCTGGACGCACTTCGTGGCGACGCATCTGCTCTGCAGAATACAAAGGTAGGTACTTCACCAATAGCGGTCTGGGGCCAATAAGTGCCATATCGCCCTTCAGCACATTAATCAGCTGTGGCAACTCGTCTATAGACGTTGACCTCACGAACTTGCCAACCTTTGTCAATCGTTGGGCATCAGGCAACAACTCACCATCTGCCCCACGCTCATCCGTCATCGTCTTGAACTTAATAACTTTGAAAATCTTCGCATTCTTCCCTGGACGTTCCTGAAAGAAAAACACTCCGGCTCCCTTATTGGCGAAATTCAAAAAAATAGTCACCACCAATAAAATTGGTGATATACAGATTAGAACTGTAAAACTGATAATAAAATCGAGTAATCTCTTAATGTGATTCTTATACATAATTTAATCTTTGAACCTTGATAACCAAAATTATTACTTCATAATACAAATCTTGGTCTTACCATCATTTGAACGAATAATGTTCATTCCCTTCTGCAGAAGACTTATTTCACGGCCTTGCATATCATAGATAACAGCTTTTTGTGAATCTTTAACGACACCATCTACAATAGAAGTGTATTCTTCAGGATTCTGGCAATGGTACATATCCTGTATTGCCAAGCAGGCTGCATACTGAGCTATGAGGGCATTCTCATCCGTCACATTAACTGATGGATACTTAGACTCTTTATCCGATACATCTATACGAGCGGAATTGCCCACTACAGATATTCCGCTTCGGGGCGCTATTAACGATTCGTAATAGCAACAGGCTGCCATATATTCTGCCAATCCATAACCGCAATGGGTCCCGTCGCGTGTCAAGTCATATTCGTTGTTGAGCGAGCTTGTTCTCAAATTCTGAATGGCAGTACCATACGGAATAACGAAATTCACTCCATAATCTTCACAAAAGGATTTAACAGAGTTTGCTATTAGCTGCCATCTATCAAATGATGAATGCTCTTTGTTTCCCGAATGCCCGCTCCAATAGCTATGCACAAGAAGGAAACCAAGTTCTGCATTCGGTTGATGCCTCTTGATGATTGAAATCAACTCATCCAAATAACCCGCTGCACTATCAGTGTTCCATTTTGAATAATAAGGTGCATAAGTACTGACCTGATGAATAATGATTAAATCCCATGTCTCACGTGTCAATACATCTCTGAATAACTTGCCATCTCCCTTTATCCCTTCACCAGTTCTCACATCGATAGACAATCCACCTATAACTTTTGAAAATGAATAGGTTCTTTCAATGTCATTATCATGATATATATCAACCCAGTTCTTGAAGGAGGCTCCACTGCGAATGCATTGATAGAGGCACATCGTACTGAGGTCAGCATTACTTGCCTTTGCAATAAGGGGAAGAAGACGCGTCGCTCCAAGAGTATAACTATTTCCTATATCAAGAACCCTTAGCTCTGCCTTCTTCAAAACAGAATTCTCAGCCGCCACAGGCAAGCTTAACAGGATGCCGACAATAAAACAAAATAAACACCTCATTTCCTAATCGTTCCCATTAGACATCAGAAACATTTGTATATTTTACAAAATTATCGTTTTTGCTTTCTTCCAATCGATTACTTTATCTGCCTCACGGATGCTCACAAACAGATGCTCCGACAGTAGCCGCTGCAACTTTCCATAGGCATCGCCCGTGCCCACATTGCTCTTGGCATATCGCAGGATACGATTTTTCAGAGTTCCTGGTTCTTTGAAGTATTCCTCATATTCAGCTTTACTCATAAACGCAATCTTTTGTTTGATTAAGTCGTTCAGGTGAAAATAGCAGATATTGTAGTCTCTGCGTTTCATTGTTTTATCTACTATCCAATACGGCAACAGACGGAAATAACCTCCACCAGAATAGGCTGTCTGTTTTCCTAAAACGGATGTCAGACTAATGGGATATTCCTTCAACGTTGCACCATCATGACTAATGATGCATGGCGTATCTTGTGGAAATTCCTTGTATCCTCCAAAATCGCGATTGGTTGGGAATATCGAAGCATCGTTCTCTATACCACATTCTTCCAATACGTTCACGGCCCATTTGTTCTCTTGAGTGACAGAGAAAGCTGGTGCACGATAACTAACCACTTTCTGTTCAGAAACATCCTCCAATATTTTGATGGCCTCTGTTGTATCCTTCCGAAGTGTATCCTCACTCATCTTGTTCAACCAAGTATGCTCATTAGAATGGCAACCCACTTCATGCCCTCGCATGGCAATAGTCTTCACTACTTCAGGGAACTCTTTGGCTAACTGTCCCACACAGAAGAACGTAGCCTTAATACCAAGTCGATCCAACTCATCCATCAACCTACAGAATGTCTCATCATACGATTGGTACTTGAAAGTTCTGCCTCCGTGCAGAATTTTTTCAAGATACCACTCCTCTATGTCAAATGTCAGTATATTCATCGTGTTCCTGATTTACTTTTTCGGAATGTAGGATTCATTTGTTGCTTGACATTATGCCAGCTTCCCTCCAAAAAAGGGAGAGGGTCTGATATATCAAGATCCTGATAATATATGTTTTTACCCATTAATTTGAGAATGCAAGGTTTACTCTTGAACCTATTCTTTGAGTAGAAAAACCACAATGCTTCCATACCGAGGTGTTTCAAAATGACACCTTGTTTAAAAGACGGCTGTGGAATAAGTTGGTGCATATAGGCATTCAGTATGATATTTGGCCAATCTGTACCCGAGGCAACTGCTGCCTTTACACACGCGGGGACTCGAGGGTTCAGCTCCATCACCTTCAAGTCACCTTCGTCTGGATCTTCTATTAGGTCAAAATCTGCAAAACCTACCCATCCTATGTCTTTCAATAGCCGATAGCACATATTCACGACCTCATCATTTTTAACTGACGTTGCACAGCAACTGCTTCCACCATTCTCTGGATACCATCTGTACTTATATATTACGGAAGATGCCACAAGTTCCTGTTGCTCATTAATGTATATCTGAACCTCCACCTGCGCACCACCTTGTCTGATGTATCTTTGCAAATGACAAGATCCGTATTCGTTGTAAACTCTCTCAAACTTTTGCTTCAGTTCCTCATAATTACGAACAAGAGTCATCCCTCGTCCACCACAAGTATGGTTTGGTTTTATTAAAAGAGGAAACTGAAGCTTATCTTTGTCAAGTTGTAGAACACTCTCCACATCATTGATTGTCTGAGGGTGAGGATATCCTTTCTCTGCACACAGAATCATTAGAGAGTTCTTATCATAACCTTTTTCAAACACCTTGATATCCGGCATCACAAAGTGTGTAATCTTCAGCAATTGCTCTTTATTCTTACTCAGGAATCTTGCAGGAAGATCACCCATGGGAATGACTGCATCGATGTGATGTTGCCGGATAGTACTTACCACTGTATCAAGATATTCCTTCGTTTCAGACTTCTCTTTTATCTCTATCTTCACGTCTACATATCGTGAATCATCGGCATAATTATGCCTCCCACTAAATAGAAGATAGACTCTATGCCCAGCCTTCTTCAAAGACCTCACAGTTACATAACCCTGAGTGCCGGAACCTATAACCAATACATTATACATTATCTTCAAACTTCATTTATAATACACAAAGTCTAAATCCGAGTCTGCTGATGTCACCAGCATCTCGTTGAGTTTATCTGTTTTTTCTTTTGTACCTACTGCACTATGCAACTTTTTCTTCATCAAAACAGTTAAAGGAGATAACCGATGTCCCCAGTTTCTTGATGTAAGAGTGATCACAAAACCGATACCACAATGTCCTGCCACCGCCACAGCAGCATTCAAAGCCTTCATCTCGTCCTTGCGTTTTTTAAAACGGAAATCCACCAATGACACCATGTCGATTCCTTTATAAACAGTGCCTCTAAAAACCACATAGCCAATAGGAACTCCATGAGAAAAATAATTGTAGATATAATATTTATCGCTGTTGAAAATATTAAAAAAACGCTTCTGGAAATATTCCCTGTTTCTGACTATTTCAATATCATCTCCATTCCATTTTCCGGCATTCGGAAAATGCACATCGTCTATTCCCTTTATGAGAACAAGTTCTTCTTTTCTTCCCAAACCAACATGTTTTGGGAATTTACAATCCTTCAACGTCCTTCGTTTCATCAACCTCCAAACATGACTGGTTATGAATCCTCTTAAACTCAAAGATACATAAACATTGACAGGATTAATGGGAGTAAAGTCCTTCACATATTTGCGCTGGATATTCCATGCAACATCTGTAAACCCAAAAGTTATCCAGTCAGGATAATTGTATCGCTCGTATATTCTACGGCTTAATCCCTTCCCGCGATAATCCGGCAACAATATTGTATTCGCTTGGGCAAAGAACCGTTTTCTTCCATTACTATCGTTTACATCAAGTACATTAACTGTGGTGCATCCTATTATTTTGTCATTATCCAGTACAATTGCACACTTATCCCAACATTCGATATAATTGTCAATATTTGATAACCACCAGTCAAGATATTGAAAATCACGGTGGGGATATATACCCTGCATGAAGGACAAGAGACGACTATGCCATTCGGGATTATAGCTTATTGTCAAAAAGCTCATAGGAAAACAAGATTGTGGCGTTTATTTTATATCCTCAGCCTTCAACAAATGCTTTGGGTCTATTCCGTCTTGGTCATATCTCATCTTCGAACGATCGAAAACCATTCGATGAATCATCCGATATACTGCATAGTATCTCACTTTCAGCATCTTCAAGAAGCCCAACAAGCCTTTTGAGTCATATAAGAACTTTAATGTGCTCATCGAATGCTGGATCATCTCTTTCTTATATTGTGTCTTATAAAAAGCTGTATAATCTTTGTATTGAATACCCATCTTACGAGTCACATTATGATAGCTTTTCAGCATCTTTTCCTTCTCCTTGACCGATGGGTATGCCACCTGCAATTCCTTATTTGTAACTGTTGGCGTTATTTCCCAGTTCTTCAGATGATTGTTTTCGACATTCAGTGTCAGAAAGCATGAGCGTCTTCTTCTATATGAGCCCCCGTCCATCAGGAAATCCCCAAGGCTCCAAAAAATAGGTACACCCTTGTACTGCCACTCGCCACCAAGGCAATGGGAATGCGCTGTAATAACACACCCCGCACCCGCATCAATGGCCGAATGTAGCATATCACGAATCTGTGAATTGGGATAGCGAGAAAACAAACTACCGCAATGAGCAAACAATATGGTAAAAAATCCCTCTGATGCAAATCTCTTTATCGTAGCATTCACTTCTGGAGCATCTAATCTCAGAACCTTATATTTGCAATTACTATCAAATTCGTAATTTAACATATCAGTACACATCACAACCGCAATTTTACAGTCATCCATTTCCACTGTGTGTGGAATATAACGGTCCGAAAACAAACCATTATGCTTTATAGAGTGCTTCTCTAAATTGTCGATTGTATCCGACATACCATTCTCACCAAAATCATTTATATGATTGTTTGCCAGAGAAAAACAGTTTATCCACTCTAATTCTGACAACATATCCTCACTACCAGCGAAAGCAAGGCTATTTGTTGACTCACAATCAGTAATCGGACTTTCCAGATTTGCTATAACATAATCAGATTTCTTAATTTCAGCCAACACGCTTTCTGAAATCAAATTATATTTCTGAGTATGATATTGTTCCTGGACAAATCGTCCTATCATTATATCTCCTATAAAGGAAACTCTCATATATTTCTACTATTTTATTGTCCCATATTTATTCAGAGACACCCCCTGACGTATTACCCTTGCAGGATTTCCTGCTGCAATACAATTACTGGGAATGTCTTTTGTTACAATACTACCTGCTCCTATAATAACTTCATTTCCAATTTTCACTCCAGGCAAAATTACCACGTAGTTGCCTATAAAGCAATTGTCACCTATATATATATCGCCTTTCTTTTTCCGACATGCATCATGAGCGAGTAAAACTGCCCCCCCCCCGTAATTCTTACATATGAACCAATATGAATTCCTTTCGGGTTAGCCCCTGTGTCTAATTTTGCCTTTCTTGAAATCTGTGTACCCTCCCCGATTTCCATATGATATAGTGTTCGATACTTCCAAGCACTAAATTCACTAATCATGCCATAAAGCCAAGCACGTATCTTTGATAAAAAAATCATAACTGTATTTTATTACAAACTTTCTACGAGTACTAAATGACAAGCATTTCAGGTACAACCATAGGTTTTGTTTTTAACAACATCGTACCCCAACTAAGACCAAGGCCAAAACTACTGCCTAGAATCGTTGTGGGTTCCTTTCGAAGTTTATCTGCTATACGAGTCACCATCAGCGATGGAATACTGGCACCACCAAGATTTCCGAATTCCTCTAAATTATAAGGACACTTCTCAATAGGCAACTTCAATTTCTTCACCACTCTGTCAACAATCATCTTATTTGCCTGGTGAATCAGAAAATAGTCGATATCCGTATTGCGATCGATATTATAATCTGCCATAAACTGTTCAACAGACTTTGGTGGTCTACTGATAGCGAACGAAAAGACATTCATGCCGTTAATCATCGTATGATAAGGTGCACGGACGATGCCATTGCCGAAATCCTCATAGATAAAAGATTCAGGAGTGGCAGGATGGCGGAAACCACCATGAGGTGTCATCAGAGCCTCATAGCCCTTACCTAAGGTATGGAAGTCTATGATAATGTCATTGGCAGTCTCGTCATATTCCAAGGCGAGAGCCGTACCACCATCACCAAACAAAGGTACGCGGCTCTTGTCTTTCATCGATCCCATACGGAGAGCAGTATCACCAACCAATACCAAAGCTCGTTTAATCTGACCTGTAGTTAACAGATTGCCAGCCACTGTAATGGCATACATACATCCACAACATCCCATAGGAATGTCTACACAGAAGCAATCTTCGCTCAGTCCCATTCGGTACTGCAACAGACATGAAGTTGGAGGAGTACGATAGTCACCTGTCACTGATTCAAAAATCAGTGCGTTGATGCTCTCCTTCTCCCACCCTAATTCTTCCAATAGTTTCTCGCCTGCAGCCTGACACATATCAGAGGCGCACATCGTATCTGGTGCGATATGGCGACTCTTGATGCCGACAGTCTTGTCAAAGACATCGGCCTCCTCTGGTGTAAACAGGTCTATCTCTGCAGTCTTCACGGTATGCTCAGGCACAGCCATTGCAACACCTGCAATATTTACGTTCTTTATTTCCCAACGCGCCATTATTCAAATTGAAAATTGAAAGTTTAAAATTGAGAATTAAAAGTTCACGTCGTATTTGGCGAGGATTTCCTTACCTTTTGCGTATGAGGTCATTTCCATAATGTCCTCAGGATCGAACATAATGTCGAAGGCTTCCTCAAACTGAGCAATCAGGCTCAGCTGATGAACAGAATCCCATTCAGCTACAGTTTCTTTACCATAATTGTTATTCAGATCTTCGGTCTTAGCACCGAACACTTCAACAAACGCATTGTTGTACTTTTCTAAATTTTCCATATTCTTATTTGTTTTCTAATTTTGCATATAATGTTTTACCAGCTTCATTCTTCGGGATTTCATTGATGATTCTCACTTCAAAGGATGATGCCACCAATTTCAGACGGCTGACCAGTTCTTCCTTGACAAGTTCCTTTTTGCTTTCATCAGTCAGATATACCAGCATCTTCTCATCAGTTCCTACACATGCGCATTCAAGTCCTGGGAATTTACCCTTTACGATGCGCTCACATTCATCCAAACCGACACGCATACCAAATAGTTTCAGGAAGCGTCCCATACGACCTACGATATAATAACAACCATCCTCATCGAAATAAGCTAAGTCGCCGGTCTTGATAAACCCATGTCGCTCGTCGCCAAGTTGCAAGTCCTCACGACTGCGGGCATAACCCATCGTCACGTTCTTACCACGATAGCACATTTCACCTTCTGTATTCGGAGTTGTGATAGGATTACCATCCATATCTATCAATGATAGTTCTGCATTTGGTACTGCATGTCCAATACTGCCAACCTTCTCTATGGCCCACTTTGCAGGAAGCCATGCCATACGTGCCGTACATTCCGATTGTCCGTAGGTGGCAATCCATTGCTTGCCATTGTCTCTACAATACTCCGCAAACTTCAGGTTCAGCTCCTTAGGCATACGTCCACCACCCTGTGTCAACAATGTCAGGTCAGGCAAGTCCATACGGAAGAAACGCATCAGGTTCAGAATCTCAAAGCTATAGGGTACACCTGTAAAGCTGGTAGCCCGCTCCTCTTTGATAAACTTCCAGAAATTACGGTCAGTCATGTTGAGATTGGTAATCAATACCGTTGCTCCGACATAGAAGTGACTGAACACCATTGATAGCCCCATCGTATAATACAAGGGAAGTACCATCAAGGGGCGGTCTTTCTCTGTCAGTTCAAAGAATGTTGAGATATTCAAGGCTGCAGCCTCGATATTTTCATACTTATGACGAACTAACTTCGGACTTCCCGTAGAACCAGATGTAGGCAACAAGTGCGACAACTCATTATTCATCGGACAAGCCTCATGCCCTGTCTTCATCAGCGTATAGCCATAGCAAGTAACGACTTTCTCATAGCCATACTTATCAGCCACAGCCTCTGGCACACAAACAAACGGTGGCTGATAAAGGTCGTACAAGCTATTATATAACCCCTCATCCAAATGAGCATTCAGTATCAGCGGTACATTCCCTGCACAGATATTACCTATTGTCCATGCAATGCCACCCACATTGTTCTCTACCAGCAAGAATATCAAAGACCGTGCAGGCATCAGATGCTCAACCTTCTCCGCAAAGTCACGCAACTCACCATACGTCAATTGCTGTCCCTGCGAGTCAATCGCTGCGATTGCCTCCCTTTTCCACTTATCTAAATTCAGTATCATCTTTTTCTGTGGTCGCCTATTTTCACTTTTCACTATTCACTATTCACTTTTCACTTAAATAGAAGCGCATCCATCAACACCTAATATCTGGCCACTGATGTAAGAAGCTCTATCGGAAGCAAGGAATGCTACTGCATTGGCGATATCTTGTGGAGTTCCGAGTCTTCCAAGAGCAATCTTTTCTATACGTTCGTTTATCTTATCACCTGTAGCTTCATATAGTTCTTCAAAGCGCTCTGTCTTCACAATGCCAGGTGCCACAGCATTCACACGGATTTTCATCGGTGCCAGTTCCTTGGCTGCTGATTTCGTAATTGTAATAACAGCACCCTTTGTGGATGAATATGCCACCTGACCAGGAGACCCTACCACTCCAGTTACTGAAGCCATGTTTACAAAACAGCCGCCACCTGTGCGTGCCATCAAACGTGATGCTATCTGTATCATATCGATGACGGCAAACACATTAACAGCATACATTTTTTCCAACAGTTGTTTTGTCACCATACCCAATTTTTGGTTTTGGATAATGGCAGCATTATTCACGATGCAATCAATACGACCTTCTGCCTTATATACTTGCATCAAACCTGCTTTAAGAGCGTTGCTGTCTGTAACATCAAAAGCGATGGGCTTTGCGCCTTCAACTTCCGGCAAGTTTAAGTCGTTAACATATACTATTGCACCGTCAGCAACAAACTGTTCTGCAATCACTTTACCAATACCACGACCAGCACCTGTAATGATGCACACCTTATTCTCTAATAGTCTTTCCATAATTATGAACTAATACAGCGTTTTTCCTCCATCAATAATCAGTGAATGACCTGTCACAAACGACGAAGCATCCGACAATAGATAAATAATACCCAATGCAACCTCACGTGGTTCGCCATAACGTTTCATCGGGTATGTCTGCATATCGCGTTTACGATCCTCCTCAGAATAAGTGCCAGGTTTCAACAGACCGGTATTGATCATACCCGGATTTACACTGTTACAGCGGATGCCATTGGCAGCAGACTCTAAGGCTACGTTTTTCATAAACACTTGGAGTGCTCCCTTAGAAGACCCATACATGGCATTAGCTATTGCCGTCGTATAGACGCCGCCAATAGACACTGTGAACACGATGGAAGAACCTTTCACCAGCTTCTTTTTCTTCAACAGCCGCTGCGTCAGGAACATCGGTGCCATCGCATTGATAGACATGATTCGGTCCAAATCCTCACGGTTAATGAACTTTACCAATGATGGTTTGGTCACACCGGCATTGCTGACAAAGCCGTCCAACTTGTCTATCTCACCAACCAGCTTGTCTATTTCCTCATCTGCGGTCAGGTTGGCAACCACATAGCGATGTAGCTCTTGGCTCTCAAGCTGCTCAAGCGTTGCCTTGAGCCCCTCCTCATTGATGTCAGTGAGGATAAGGCTTGCACCAAGCTTGGCACACTCAATAGCCGTAGCACGACCTATACCACCGGCAGCACCTGTGATAAGGATTGTCTTACCTTCCAGCGAAAACGGATTGTAGCTTTCCATTACTCTGCCTTTGCCTTCACGGTGTTAAACAAATCCTCAATGGTGACAGCTGCCGACATCTCGTTGGCATTCAGCGTCACACCATATTCCTCATCCACCATACCGATAATCGACAGTGCTATCAATGATGAATACTCGTCCAATTCGTGAAACACAGTCTCTGGCTTCAATTCACTCAGTTCTGTATCATCGAACTGCTCTGCAAAATGCTCAATAAACTCCTTAATTTCCATAATAAATATTTTAATTGTTTTTATTTTTACTCTTTTTGCTTTAAACAAGTCTCTTCGCAGGAATTCCCATTACTGTTGTTCCAGCTTTTACTTTTCTGATGACAAAACTCAATGCTCCCACATGAGCGCCACTCTCTACTCTTACATTGTGACTGATAACTGCTGAAGTGTGTATGTTCACCTCATCCTCAATGACAATGCCTCCCACACAGGTTACATGAGTGTCTATACGGTTCCAGTTTCCAATTTTTACATCATGCCCAATCACTGTGTATGATTGAATCATGTTATAATCACCAACGACAGCATCATTACCAATTACTGTATAGGCACCTATAAAATTTCCTTTACCTAATTGGGCATTAGTGTATATTCGCGCTGTCTGGTGTATCAGTTCCATAAACTCCCCGCCACGGCTGATGATTTCCTCCATACACTGCTTACGCGATTCACCGCCAATGGACGAGACAAACACATCGTCTGCCTGAGGTTCATAGTCCTTAATCGTTCCTATCACTGGAGGATAGTTCGAAAAACCGTCCAAAGCCTGAAGGTTATCGTCGATAAACCCCTTCACTACGAACTTTTCTCCGTACCCCACACTTTCCAACGCATTGCTATATACCGTGCGGCCCATACCGCCCGCACCGATGATAATCAGATTCTTCATTATTCCTTGATAAAATGTTTGTAAAGTAGTCTTATTATTTCGTCGTTAATACTCCCGCCACCTTTTGCTGGCTTTCTGCCATTACAAATAACGACAAAACCATATTTCTCTTCAGGATTAAAAGCCATCACACTATTGATGCCATGAGAGCCGCCTTTCATCCCATATAGACTATAATCTTTCAAAATGTTTGGATAGCGTGAAAAAGCGAAGCCATAATCCCTATCACTTCCCTTCGGTTGCCACATGGATATTTCGCTTTTCTTACTTATGATACGTTTACTACCCAACTGGCCATAATTCATATGTACCATCATCCACTTTGCTAAATCTCTAGCAGAAATTTTCATCCCCCCTGCAGGCGAAAGGCTTGCTGCAGATTCCACTAAGCGATAATCCGATAAAGCGTCTCTAACATATTCATAGTCATATACACGTCTACTGGGCTTATATTGTTTCATTATGGTATCATAGCTACACGATCTTACAAGCCGATTACTATCAATTTTTGTAAGATTAAAACTTGCCGCTAAGCCCAACGGCTCACATATATTCTTATCTATGTATTCGTCAAAGCGCATTCCACTGACAGACTCAATGATAGCTCCAAGCATATTATAGTTTAAATTGCAATAATAAAACTTACCACCAGGTTTTTCTTTATTATAACACTCTCGCCATTTCTCGCCTTTCTCAGGGTTTATCTGATTCAGATTCCAACCATAATGATTGTCGTTAATGCTTGACCGATGGCAGAGAAGCATCTCGACAGTTATCGGAGTGTTATCATATAAAGGATTCCTTACCCTAAAGCCCAGATACTTGCTTACATCGTCATCTAACTTCAGCATTTTCTTTTCCACAAGCTGCATAATAGCTGTGCTAACGAATGTCTTGGATACCGAAGCAATCCAGTATATTCCATTATCTTGTATGGGCTTACGAGCCGAAGGATTGTCAAAATCTGGATTATAGCCATATGAATGGTGATAACAAATCTCATTATTCTTTACCACCACAACAGAGAGACCTATTGCATGATGTTTAGACATCACCGCTTCCACCTCGTCATCAATAGACTCTGATGCCCGCCATCCACCTAAAGCAATTGCAACTATCAGCAGCCCTGCCAAGTACCGTTTCTTCATACAACAAACAGAACTAACTTTTCCAGCCACTTGTATTAATCCACTTGCCACACATCGTCAAAACCAACTTAACCCAACTCACCTTAAACGGCAAATATTTCAAACGTCCAAATCTACATTTTAAACTCTCATAATACTTTCCGGGTGACGAACACCATGCTTTGATAATAGCTGTTCGAGAAAGAGACCTTGACATATATGAGGAAACATTTTTCCCATGTTGTCGATATCTTATCAATGGTTTATTCACATAATCTACTTCCCCTAGTTTTGCACAAAGGAATACTATCAATCTATCATGCTGTCCCTGTTTCCTATCTGGGAATTGTTTCACAAGTAGTGCCGCCTTACGGGCCTCATTATTAAACATCATAGTACAACCCAAGGCAGCTTGTCTATACACTGCATAACGATAAATATCCTTTGCATCTTCAGGGTTCCTATGATTAGATTCCCACAAAGAGTCAAACAGTGTATTCATTCTCGCGTCAACAATGATGGCATCAGTAAAAACCACACACGGCAAATTCCCATGCCCCGTGTCATCATGTTCCTTCATCTTAGCCAAGGTTTCCTCTATCTTGGTAGGGAGCCATACGTCGTCCTGGTCACAATACATGTAGTAATCGGCCTGTGAATGTTCCAAGAGCCACATAAACGACTGCCCACAGCCGAGATTTTCTCCCCCAACGTCAACACGCTTAATCTTTTCCGAATATCTCTTTACATAATCATCTACTATCTCAGATGTTCCATCTGCAGAGCCATCCACGCGAATATAAACCACAAAGTCCTGACAGGTCTGTGCAAGCAAAGAGTCTATCTGTTCCCTAATATATGCTGCCCCGTTATAGGCAGACATCAGTATTGCTATCATCATCTTCTATTTTGTAAACAGTCGCCAAATATACTTCCTCAGCAGCGAATGGAATTTTTCATTGTTGTCAAGCATCTTCTCTGTTCGCAGGAAGAAAGTCTTCTTGCGGGGGTGCTTCTCCAGTTTCAGGCAATCCACATTACGGGCATTCTTTCCTTTACCGAGCAAAAGAGAGGGCATGAAGTCATGCTTCCAATATACATACATCAGACTGAACTGGTCGCGGTGGGTATATGTACAATACTCTTTCCACCATGCCTCAGATATTTCTATGACCATTGGATCATTATGTTTTCTCAATATTACATTATTTTCAAACAGTCCAAAATGTGCCGGGAACCCCTCTTGTTCTAAATGTTTATACTGGCGTTTTGCACCTTTTAAATCTACTTTTCTTTTTCTATAGGCTATCTCTATATCCTTATAGATGCAGTTCCTGAATATATTGGGGACTTGTGCTATCAGGGCGTTTTCTTCTATCTTCCGATTAATCACATCATACAGCTCCCTTCCAGTTATTTGTATGTTGGCATCTATATAAAGACTATAGTCACAGTCAGGAAATACCTTATGTGGCAATATCTTCGGGTATCGCGAAACACGCGTATTGTCTGAATTTTCGAAAGGTATCCGTCTGATAGTCCATACGCCCACCTTTTCATCCGTAATGTCGTTGGAAAAGCAAACGTAATCAAATCTTTCGTCAACTGCTAAAGGCTGCATCAGACTATCATAATTTCCAACCAAAATTGTATATATAACATTTTTCATCTTAACTTCAGCAAAGCGATTCTCTTTTTGTCATCATGTTGGCAGCTCATGGAGATACAATAACCTAAAGTTATACTCGAATAAAGATTATATTCTGTATATGACATTGAGAATATTGTTTTCATAAAATAAATAAAAAATAAAATTATCAGGCAAGCCTTTACATCTGGAGGGGTTTTCTTCTTAAAAAGAAGCTTTATAAATGTCACCCAAAATATAAAGTATAGCCCCATACCCAACAATCCCTGATTTATCGCTAATTCCAACCAGTCACAGTGAGCATAGAAATTTAGAAGTTCAAGTGTGGCATTAGCCCCACCACCCAAGAGTTGTTCTTTAAGAGAATACTGATTAATATAGTAGTTAAGAAAGAAACCTTGAATAAAATCACGTCCGTTCGTATCACCCTCCAATGTGTCATCAAAACGCTGTTGAAAATAGTAGCTACTTGTCATCATTCTATCAAACAAATAATAAGCACCAAACAATCCAACGACTAAGGCCAAAATCACTCCTATACGGGATGTTCGTTTTGAGTCTTTAAAAAGATATAAGAAATATATTACAGCAACGACTAAACTGATCAAAATAGCTCCACGTTTCATCGATAAAAAGATTAGAAGGAATAGTCCTGCAAAAAGAGCATATTGTTTAAAAGACTTAGGCTTCAAAAATAGCAACATTGGGACAAGAGACAATACAAGATAACCACCATTATTAGTAACCTCATCCTCATCGTGTTTTTCCATGACAATTAACCTCATCAAAAAATAACACGCCATTACCACAATTAAGAATAATGGAAGCCACTTTGTCATAACTTGCCTATTTAAAATACCCTTTTTTGCATAATCATAAAAAACAAATATTGGCAACAATGACCATGAGACCTTTACAATATAAGATATAGTCACAACTTTCAAAGACGCTCTAGTTCCAATAGCAAAAGTTTTGCCTTCATATACCACAATAATGCCATAGATAGCCAACAATATATAAAAAATTGCCAATGCTATAATAATGGCAGGCTCTCTCTTAATATTAACTAATGTCCTTAGAAAAAAATAAAATGACCATGCAAAAATGATTGCTCTAAACAACGTGAGAATGGTACCTGTCACTATTGTTAATTCTAATAACGAACAGACCATCAACAAACAAACAAAGATATTTAAACCTATTTTTGAATTAAGCATATGAGATTCATCTTGTTTAGTTGTAAATCAGTATATCCGACCCAATGGTAGAATCAGCCAGTCGCCAAAGATTTTATCCCACTCAGCAGGGACAAACGGATTCATGCCACACGCTGGGAAAAAAGTTAACTCCCCGAAATACACTTTATGATTAATCGTATAAAAGTCAGTACGAATAAAAGGGATGTCTTTGGCAAGTCGTTCAGACAATGCAAGCATTTCTTTTAGTTTCTCTGGTTTTTCAGGAATAGTATCAGCATTAGAATGTCCTGGGCGCGCTACTTCAAGATGCTCCCAATTTAACGAGAAGAAATCTTCCGTCAGTCCAGTTTCCTTATAACGATCTTGACAAACTAAAATCACCTTTGGAGTTCCATTAAAATTATGAACCTTATAGTCTGTGAGTTCACTTTCACCCTCGTTTGTCATGTACTGCTCAGCAATAATACGAGGTCTTACATTCTTATAAGGCCACTCACGATTCTGATAATAGTAATTCTTCTTTAACCCCCTTTTTAACTTTTCGACAGCAGCTTTCCTGTCTAATATTGTCTTATCCTTACAAACAACGATACCACCGCTATCATGCGAACACTTCAATACGAACTGATTTGGCAGAGCATCAAAATCAATGTCCTCTGCCTTTTCATATACAGCAAGCGTTGGAATAATATGTTCCTCGCCTATGATGTTTGCCACATATTTCTTTGCCTCCACTTTATCTACCATAATAGAATATTCCGGACGGCGGTCGTACAATTTTAGCCACTGTAACTTCTCATTGAAAGTCTGTGGTTGTTCCAAATTTAGAGGATAGTCCATATAGACCTTCCACCTCATTCTCAAATATTTGACATCATCCTTGATGAATGGTGCAATTCGAAAAACGAAACTACGCTTTAATCGTTGCCAAATCTTCATTTTTTTCAAATTGAAATATAATACGTTCTACATTATGCTTATAGCTCTTTACGTTTTAGAATTTTTGCTGGAATTCCACCAACAATGCAATTATCAGGAACATCCTTCGTAACGACAGCATTAGGAGCAATAAAAACATTATTCCCAATAGTCAACTTCCCAAAGCATTTAGCCCCAGGTCCAAACGCCACATGGTCTCCTATCGTTGGCCTGTTTTCTTCTCCATCTTTTGTACCAATTAGTACACCAGCATTAAATCCGCAATAATTACCACACTTCTTTGCTCCAATTCGAACGCCTCCACCTCCTGAGAGGTGCATAATTCTTAATCCATAGCCACAAACATTTGGACTAATTTTTATGTTATATTTTAATCCCAACTTATAAAGGCGGAACTTGTAGTAATAATAGAGCAATTTGTGTAAAAAACCATCTTTTATATTATTCTTATAAAATTCACAATGACGCAAGCATCTAATATATCTATAAATATGTGCCTGTTCCTCACCTATAAGAAGTCTCATAAAATACCCCCCCCAAGCCTTTGGAATATGGTTTCTCTTCCTATCCTCCTCCAAATAAAAACTGAGATCTTTTTTTGTCTTAATCATTTTATCTTTACATTATTCGTTATCTATTTTGCAAAAAATAGGTTAGAATGTCTCGCTGCGATTCACAAACAAGCATGTTTGTAAAAAACTTCTTTTTCTTTTTTGACACAAATGATGGAAGTATGCCACGCATATAAAGACTTTTAAATAATTTGTTACTGTATGGCTCTAATGACAAAGCAACTCTTTTCCTTTTTTTATTATAATAGCATTTCGTTTCTTTAATCAAAAGCTCCTCGTTAGATATCACATCATTAAGTTTTCTGATTTGTTCTTCGAATATAGTTTTGTCATCTAATAGATATACTGTCGGATTTTCACAACACTGTTCATACGGCAACAAAGTTATTGCATTCGTCTCAGTTTCAATCTCAACCATATAACCATACTCCCAAAGTCCCCTGAAATAGCCAGGCTTATCAAAACAAAAATTGCCCAAACCATAAATTATTGGTCTGTCTTTATAAATCTCATATCCACTAAAACAATGCTGATGATGATTGACCACAGCATCAGCACCTGCATCTATGAAGAACTGATAGGTTTGCTTCATTCTCGGACTTGGTAGTTGCCACATTTCATGCCCTCCATGAACAATAACAATTACGTAATCTGCTTTATTACGTGCTTCTTTAATGGCATAATACTGATCAATGGGGTTTAGAGGGTTGCTTCCTGCATTTTGTTCAGTGGCAATTGAGAATTCATGTTCACAACAATTAATAATAGCTATTAGTCTTCCCTTTATTTCCTTATATAGGATGATAGCTGCTTCTGTAGAATTTATTCCTCCACCCACATAATCTATACTACTAGCTGCAAGCTGCCGCAAAGTATTTTCACACCCTTTATCTCCAAAATCTCGGAAATGGTTGTTGGCCAAAGTAACGCCATCGAATCCAGCATACAATATCGCTCCTATAGCAGAATCCGTACATTTGTGACTCGGACCAGACTTTTCAATAGGAACTTCTCCACCTTTACATATAGGACACTCAAGATTTACTATTGAATAATCAGCCTTCTTTATACGTTCTCGTACTTGACCAAAGACTATTTCATATTGTTTCCGGTCAAATAAATCAACTACTCTTCCAGAAGGAAGAAAATCACCTGCTACAAGAATTTTCATTATCTGAAGTGAATAATGTGCTGTGAAACATACCGAAGAAGGTCTGACCAAATATACAAACCTGATTTTCTAATGAAAAACAAATATTTCTTTAGTTTTTCACTCAGATTTAAACCTTTAGAATACTTAGATTTGAACAACAGCTCAAACAACGTAGGTAATGGTTTATATCCAACTTCCTTGTAAAGAGCTATTGTCCTGCATCGTACATCCAATAAGCCATCTATCATTAAATAATTTCTGTTTTTATCTGTTTGACTTCCTTTACTTGGCTTATAATACCAATATACTTGATTATTCTCAACAGTCATTTTAGCAGCATATCTACTACAAAACAAACAAAACATTTTATCATTTCCTGCAGGAAGCTCATCAAATTGAAGATGATTATCATCTACGACCTTCCTTTTTACCATCCGAGACCAAGGTGTCCACATGCTAAATCTGAGTTTTAATTCGGAGTTTGATACATTTGCCAGATAATCATTAATCAATTTGTCCGATTTATACAAATAAGAGTTACCACATTCATCAAAAACTCGAGCATTTAAATATACAATGTCTGTAGTATCATCATCTATATACTTGTCGAGTAACATTGGTAAATAATCCGCATAGTAATCATCAGCATCTGCAAAAAGCAGCCATTTCCCTTTGGCATATCCAAGGCCTATGTTTCTAGCACGTCCAGCCCCTTTCGAGCGGTTTGCATCAAGAAGGACAACCTCAACATCAGAACGCTCCAAGTCCGGTTTTTTCCCACTATCACTATTATCATCTATAACGATAATCTGCACATCATCTCGTTTGGGTATACTATTAACACATCGTTTTAATAGCTCTGGGCAATTCTTATGTGGAATTATTATTGAATAGCTAAACATTTTATTAAAAATTCGTTATTTGTTACTTTTCTTAAATCGTAAGAGAACTTTATATGAGACAAATTCTTCATATAATATGAAGGGAAGTTGTTTGCTCGAATATACCCATAATACTCTATTGGAGGGCGTTTGCACACAAATTTCTCTTTATCCAAGACTTTTACAATTCTTGCAGGATTACCTGCCAAAACACAATAGCCATCTGGAAAACTCTTAGTTACCACGCTACCTGCACCTACAATTGTCCGAGGACCAAGTACAACACCTGCGAGAACAATTGCAGAGCTGGCTAACCAGCAATAATCACCTATTATAGTTTCTTTTTTTATAACATCATCTTGATTGTACAAATCATGGTTCCCGCTGACAATCATACAATTAGGACCAATTTCCACATAGTCTCCAACAAAAACTTTACCTCTCCCCTGTATTACACATCCTGGTCGATGGCCTACGCGCGCCCCTTTACCTATAATTATTTTACCACGGACTTCTGATCTTGTGTGAACAGGCCAATATATGTTTTTATAAAAAGCAGGGAACCATCTTTTTCGAACAAACTTACATAATGTACTGCACTCGTGGTAAATCATATAAAAACACAAGTAATCCTTTACAATAGGCAAGTTCTTAACAATTTTTTTTATCATATTTATCTACTATATTTAGATAAGACTTTTTTGATTTGACTCATAAGGAAAGTTTTTTCATATCTATTAAGCCCAATAATGTAAATGCTACATATTGTTAATAATAAGCTGATACTTCCTGCAATAATAAAACCATCGAAAACGTATTTATAAAACAACATAGAAAGAAGAAATGCAGAAGCAAATGTTATCCAACATGGAATTTCAACACGGATAATATTCTTACCTGCATTATAATTCAACAACTTCCTAGCATAATATAGTTCTACCCCTCGGCAGCAAATATCTAATGCAATATTGACCCATATCCCTGTAAGTGGACTTCCACCCATATTAAGTACTAATAGTGCTATAGGCAAAGCCAACAATTTTGTGCCCCCAGCAAATATTTGAAAAGAACGTATATCACCATTAGCTAATATTGAATCTATCAACAACCTTGATAGAGTGTTACTCTGAATATATAATAATGAAATAGCTACCATCTCTACTGCAAAAGTCGGAACTTCTACAAGCCATAAATTCAAAACATCTGATGTAATAACCATCAAGGGAACCGTAAATACCATCATCATAAAAAAATACATTCGACTTCCATGAAAAATAAGGCTATGGGTTCGAGGATAGTCATTCTGAGCAATTGACATTGTTAATTGTGGACGGATTGAAACTGAAAAATTACCTGCAAAATGTGTTACCGCATGCTGCACTTGATTACTAATTCCTTTTGCTGCATTCACAGAAACGCCAAAGAATATATTTAGTAAGACATCAATACCCTGATTTCTCAAAATCATCGACCCTTGCCCAAGCAAATTCCAACCCGCGAAAGAAAACATTTGCTTAAACAAGTTTTTGTCTATATGAAATGTTATCTTTCTTGCTTCGATAAAATGCTTTCTGCTATAAAATGAATAAATCATTCTAAGAAAGACTGAAACGAATAGATGCAAAAAAGCAAAAACTATTAATTTATCATCTTTACACTGTAAAAGGAAAAGTGCTATCATTAATTTGAGAGTACCTTCGATAATGCTGATATAGGCAAATGCCGACATTTTCTCATGCGCTATTATCAATGCATTATAAGGAACAGAAATCATCCCGAAGAATAGAGTTATTATACTACATTGCAAAACAATATTTGCAACGCCTTTACGATCAACTGGAATATTTAGCTGACTATGTAGCATCCATATTCCCACAACCTCCAGAAGAATAACAACAATTATGCCCAATACTATATGCAATGTAAGACTATTCGAGAAGACTTTCTTTAACCTTGTATTATCGTTTTCTCCTAATGCATATGTGATAAATCTTTGTGAGGCTGAAGCCAAAGTTCCACTAATAATAGTGAAAAGGCTTACAACTCCACCAACTACATTATAAATACCATAATCTTCAACTCCTAACGCCTTTAAAACAACTCTTGATGTATACAAATTTATCAAAAGTAAAAGAGTTGAACGAATATATAAGAACAATGTATTTTTCGCTATACGTTTATTTTTATTTGAATTACCAGGCATTAATTTATAGTACTGAATAAATTTACATTTGATTATAGAATAGCACAATTACTTTTCTCCAATTCTTGTATACACAAATCCATGCTCTTCTAACTCCTGACGGTCGTAAATATTACGTCCATCAACAACAACATTGCCAGTCATAACTTTCTTGATGACGTTCCATGATGGCATACGGAATTGTCTCCACTCAGTCATCAATGCAAATACATCTGCACCATCAGCTGCATCATACATATTGGTGCAATAAGTAACCACATCGCCAATACGACGCTTGCACTCGTCCATGGCAATGGGATCGAAGACTCTTACGGTTGCACCGTCGGCCAGCAACTTATCGATTACGATAAGAGCTGGAGCCTCACGCATATCGTCGGTTTCTGGCTTAAAGGCCAAACCAATGATAGCGATGGTTTTGCCACGGACATCACCAACGGCCTTAATGATTTTATCGTAAACGATGCTCTTCTGCTTCTCATTAACGCGCTCTACAGCCTCAATGACTTCCATGTGGTACTCATTGTCGAGACCTGTGTGAACCAAAGCCTTTACGTCCTTGGGAAAACAGCTGCCACCATAGCCACAGCCTGCATATAAGAACTTATTACCAATACGACTATCAGTTCCAATACCTTTACGTACTGAGTCAACATTTGCGCCAACTCGCTCACAGAGATTGGCGATATCGTTCATAAAGCTGATACGAGTAGCCAACATAGCATTGGCTGCATATTTGGTCATTTCTGCGCTAGGAATGTCCATGAAGATAACACGGAAATTCTGCAGCATGAGGGGGCGATAGAGGCGCGTCATCACCTCTTTTGCCTTCTCGCTCTCAGTACCAACAACTACACGGTCGGGCGACATGAAGTCTTTGATTGCTGCTCCTTCTTTCAAGAATTCTGGATTAGAGGCAACGTCGAATGGTACATCAACGCCACGTTTATCCAGTTCTTCCTGAATAGCAGCCTTTACCTTTTTGGCAGTGCCTACGGGCACTGTTGACTTGGTGACGAGTATGGTATATTTGTTGATGTTCTGACCGAACTGGCGGGCTACCGCCAAGACATACTTCAAGTCGGCACTACCATCTTCGTCGGGAGGTGTGCCTACGGCACTAAACACGACTTCTGCATCGTCAAGTACTTCTGTCAAGTCAGTTGTGAACTTTAGCCGCTCGAAACCTACGTTTCGCTTTACAAGCTCTTCAAGGCCTGGCTCATAGATGGGCATTATTCCATCCTTCAACTTTTGAATTTTCTGTGCGTCAACGTCAACACAAGTGACATGAGCACCCATTTCTGCGAAACATGTTCCGCTTACCAGACCAACATAGCCTGTACCAACTATTGCTATATTCATTTTACAAAATCATTTATTACAGTTGAGCCTTTCTTTATTTGAATAATCCGAATATGTATTATATATTATTGCTGTCAGATAAATCAATACCAACTTACGTTATTAATATCAAAAGGACTATCGAAGTCCTTTAAGAGGGCATGTCTTGTATCTTTTTCAGATAGTAAAGCCTTATCTGTTGGAATGCACCAATCAATACCAAGGCTATCATCTATGATATTAATTCCTCCATCAGCCTCTGGGTGGTAGAACTCATCGCACTTGTACTGGAAAACAGCAGTTTCGCTCAGTACAGCAAAACCATGAGCAAAACCTTTAGGAATAAAGAACTGCTTATGATTATCTTCTGTCAGTTCAACTGCTACATGCTGTCCGTATGTTGGAGAGCCCTTGCGAATGTCCAAAGCCACATCAAGAACAGCACCTTTAACACAACGCACCAGTTTGCTCTGGGTATATGGAGGGCGCTGGAAGTGGAGTCCTCGCATTACGCCATAACTTGACATACTTTCATTATCTTGTACAAAGCAGATAGGTGCAACCTTTTCGTCAAATTCGCGCTGCGAGAATGACTCAAAAAAATAGCCCCTTGAATCCTCGAAAATGCGTGGCTCGATGATTACCACACCATCTATTGATGTTTTTATTACGTTCATAATACTACATTAAGTTCTTCATACATATTTTCAGTGAATCAGTCCAATAAGGAACCTTGATGCCAAAGGTTTCTTTTATCTTTGTTTTATCTAATACCGAGTATGATGGACGCTTAACAGGAGAAGGGAACTCAATTGAATGACAAGGCTGAATATCACAGTCAGTATAACCCGCTATCTCTGCTATCATCTTTGTGAAATCAAGCCAACTGCAAACGCCCTCGTTGCTATAGTGATAAATTCCTTCAACAGGATTCCTTAATGATGCAACAATTGCAGTTGCCAAATCGTAAGCATAGGTTGGAGTGCCCACCTGATCAAAGACCACCTTCAACTGCGGCTTTGTAGCTGTAAGTTTGAGCATGGTCTTGCAGAAATTCTTGCCAAACTCAGAATAAAGCCAAGCTGTGCGTAGTATCATGTACTTACATCCTGTGGCCATGATTTTCTTTTCTCCTAGAAGCTTTGTTGCTCCATATACGCCAGTAGGAGTTCCCTTTTGGTCTTCTTTACAAGGGGTATTGTATGGTTCTTTTCCAAATACGTAGTCCGTAGAAATCTGTACCAGCCAGCCATCAAACTCTTTTATTGCCTTAGCAAGATTCTCAGGAGCTGTAGAATTCAATTCCTCAACAAAAGTGTACTTCTCTGGATATTCTGCTCCATCCACATTTGTCCATGCGGCGCAGTTCACTATAGCATCTATCTGTTCACGTTTAACCACCTCTCGGATGGCATCCAAGTTTGTGATGTCAAGATGCGCTGTATCTGTATTAATATCTTCACCAGCTAACTTTTTCAGTATGGCAATGGATTCCTCAGACGCATCTACCACATCCGTGAATACATATTTATCTGCGCTATTCATAGCCAGGATACGCATCTCATTGCCTAACTGCCCGTTTGCCCCCGTTACAAGTATATTCATATTTTTCTTTTTTATCACACATGCTCCAGCGTGCCGCTATTTATCTCTTCTTTCATCTCGTCAATGACTTTCAAAAGATACTGACCATACTGATTCTTCAACATTGGCTTAGCAATTTCACGCATACGCTCTTCTACAATCCAGCCATTGCGATAAGCAATGCCCTCCAAACAAGCGACCTTCAAACCCTGACGCTTCTCGATTACCTCAACAAAGGTTGATGCCTCTGCAAGACTATCATGTGTACCTGTATCTAGCCATGCAAAACCACGACCAAAAACCTGTACTTTCAATTCTCCATCTTTCAAGAACTCCTGATTGACCGTAGTTATCTCTAATTCTCCTCTTGCACTGGGTTTGATATGCTTTGCGACATCAACCACCTTATTGGGATAGAAGTAGAGGCCCACTACAGCATAGTTTGATTTTGGCTCTTTGGGCTTTTCTTCTATTGAAAGACAATTTCCTTCCTTATCAAACTCTGCCACACCATAACGTTCGGGATCTGATACCCAATAGCCGAATACCGTCGCCTTGCTATTTTTATCAGCATCTTCAACAGCATTTCTCAACAGTTTGGTGAATCCTGCACCATAGAAAATGTTATCTCCAAGGACCAAGCAGGCGGAATCATCACCTATAAACTTTTCACCTATAATGAATGCTTGGGCAAGACCATCAGGCGAAGGTTGTTCGGCATATTCAAAGTGAACGCCATAGTCACTACCATCACCAAGCAAACGCTTAAATCCTGGCAAGTCGTATGGAGTAGAGATAATGAGAATATCCCTGATGCCAGCGAGCATCAGCGCACTGATGGGATAATAAACCATTGGCTTATCATAGATTGGAAGCAATTGCTTGCTCACACCCTTTGTGATAGGGTAAAGTCTTGTGCCGGAGCCTCCGGCTAATACTATTCCTTTCATATACCGACTATTATATAGATTTCAAAAAAAGGAGCAGGATCATCAGGATTATTGAACCTTTAATTTTATGAGAGACCCTGATGAGAGCCTGCCCCATACATAACGATTTTTTATATTTGCTGCTTCACAGCAGTATAATTTACTCAATAACTATTTTATCAATTATATAAGAGAAATGAACTAAGATAAGCTCAGTAAATCTGCCAAGCATTATCTTGTCATCAGCAAGACCTCTCTCTTTCCAAGAATCCCAGTAGTAGAAACGAACTTGAAGTTCATTACGTGGTGCATTATGATGCAATGCTATGCATCCCTTTTCTGCCCACTGGTCTTTGGTATGAACAAATACCTTATCACTGCCAGCGGTCTCTACGCACTGCCACGTGGCAATGCCATTGCCATTGGCATCTATCTTCTCGGAAACACATTTTGTTATTTCCTGTTTCAAGCGCACCGCGCTTGGAGTATGTATAATGTAGTTCATATTATTATAACTCATCTGCGTATAAAAGATATCTTTCGAAGTCCTTTTCTACAGGGGTGTTATGTTTTGCAAGCGTACTCATAAGGAGTTGCTTCGCTGTCTTATATAAATCTTTTTCTTTATTTAACTTCAATGAGATTAGCATTCCATTTTTTAGATTATAAAGATCTTTATCAATGACCTCAATATCTTGTGGGTTATTATTGTATGTCAGCGCAACCTTTCTTTTTATCACATTCACCTCGGCTCGTATATAATCAGAATCATAGTGATACATGAAATAAACATATTCAGGTTCTTGTGATGTTTGTGGCTCAAACTCTCTATAACATGTAATACCATGAATTAACGGATGCTGGTGCAACATTATCGGCGGGTTAGTGGCTTTTGCTATGAATATTCTATTATAGTCCGCATAAGCCATTGATCCGTGACGGCCTACGGACTCATACTTTGTTGGAAATACATTCATAGGAATTAATAATGAGGCATAGTTAATAGTAATAAATGTAAATCCCATCACTGATGTTGCACAAAGGTAATTTGCTGTCAAATGCCTGTATTTGAGAAGCATATCATCCCACTTCTGAATGTCCTGCTTCCCAGCTATCACCTCAATATTCTCACTTGCTTTCGGATATTGTTGGAGTATCTTACCATTCAAATAAGCATCCAACTCATCCATTTTGGTTTGCGGGTCTATGCCATCAGCCTTTCGCAAATAAACTAATCGCACACCGCTACCATCAATATCATAATCATGTAAATAATATGTATCCATAAACATTGTTCTTTTTACTTTCGTTCTCAATCAGATTGACAATCTGCTTAAATCAACTTCAATACTGTTAACTTTTAAACGTTATAAGGGAAATCACTGCCAAAGATTTCTCTCCATTTGCTTTTTGCAGTGAACTCATACCCCTTATTATCGTCATCAATAGCCTCAACTGCTTTATCGTATGCTTTCTTTGCCTTGTTTTGGAAAGTATCGTAGCAATAGATATGATGATTACTACCTACCATCTGCCAATAAGTCTGGCTTATGTCAACTTTTGAAAGATACAAGAAGAAGTCACGACACATGTAATCGTAATACACATAGGACTTATCCTTATATTCATATTTCGTTAAGAAGCGGTAGGCAAGTGTATCAAGCAAGCAGCTCTTAATGGGAACATTGCAATAAGATTTCCAAGAGCGCATCATTCGGCATAATTGATGAAGATTATTGTTTGTAATAGCATCACCATCTTTAATCGCTTTTATTTCAGCCTTGGGATTCATTACTTTCCAAGAACCACCACCATTGCTATCAGCATAGGTATATGTTGTACTATCTGTATTTAGAAAGGCTGGAACAACCTCGAATTTCATGCCATCAGAGAATGTTACTACAACAACCTGTCCGTCACCTTTTAACTCGGTGTTGGGATAAGTCACCTTGATTGATGCCTTTACTGCCTGCAGGAATGCAGACTGACCATTATACTGGTAAGCATTGTATTTATGATATACAGAAGCTGGTAGTTCACAAACCATATCAATGTCACTAACTCCAATGTTAGCCGTGTTGCGTCCTACGGAGCCTGCATAAAAGCAATAACCATCATAGTCAATGCCACGAAAATCCTTGTTGATTCGTTTGGCTATTGACTTTCTACGCAAAGACATAGTACTCCTCTTTGTCTGTGGAATTGCTATGTTGCTACAGAACTTCTTGAAATATGCAGAGACATCGAGAGCTCCCATAGTACTACACTTTTAAAAAGTCTGGTAAGATAATCTGTTCTTCCTCTTCCGTGGTTGTTGAATCTTGATTTCCTTTTATGGCTTTACTTGCCATTTTCAATGCTTCATCAGAGGTAATAGGCGTTTTTTGACTATAGAGCTCATTCTCCATTTGCTCAAGTTCATCGCGCCTTGCCATTATTGTCTGATCATCTATTTTTTCAGCTACTATATCTGTCATCAGTGATTCATACAGGTTCCTCAAATGATGCAGCTTTGCTGCATAACTCTTATTCTCCTCTATTTTCTTTTCAAGAATACCATCTTTATAACGGAAGTTGAGATAAGAGAGAATTAAAGCAAAAACAGCTGTAAGCCACACTCCAACCTTATCAATATTTTCATTCTCAAAAGGTATCAGAGCCGCAACTGTTCCTGTTGCAGTTAGGGCAGTTAAAATGCCTATCCACATTTGTACACGCTCCAAATGCTTGTGATAAATATCAGCTTGGCATTCATGTATTTTATGTGTCCATAGCACCTTGATATATCTGCCTGTTATTTGCTTATATAACTTTTTTGTTCTTACTTCTAACATTGTTCCTTTTTTTCTTATTTATGCGTCCTTGCCACTCTCTTCTTCCAACTTCGGGCTATCGCCCTCGCTGCTCCAGCCACTGTGCCCTGCGCTTTTCCGCAATGTGCGGCTCCGCCGTATCAGTCAGGAGCCCGCCTTCTGTCATTAAATAATTGCTTCCTTGATACAATCCACGATATACTTCACATCCTCATCGCTAACGTATGGTCCTGCGGGCAGGCACATGCCAATCTTGAAGATGTTCTCTTCTACGCCATTGGTATATACGGCGGCACCCTGATATACGGGCTGCTTGTGCATGGGCTTCCAAACCGGACGGCACTCCACCTTCTTGCCCAACATAAACACGCGCATGGCCTCTACGTTCTCGTTGGGCTGGCAATCGGTTACAGGGCTGTCCACCTGATGGATCACGCCTGCAGCACCACCCACGGCGGTCTTAATCACCTCCTTGTAGGCGTTCTCCTGGCCCTTCACCTTCACGCTTGGATCCAGTGTCATGGTGCACAGCCAGTAGTTACTGTCGAAGGCTGATGGCTGATGGCTGATGGCTGATGTGGGCTGACAGTGCAGGTGAATGCCTGGCACATCAGCCAATAGCTCCTCGTACAACTTCTGCACGTGTTTGTGGTGTGTGATATGCTGATCCAGTACCGTCATCTGACCACGGCCAATACCCGCGCACACATTACTCATGCGGTAGTTGAATCCGATAGCCGTATGTTGATAGTAAGGATAAGCATCACGTGCCTGTGTAGCCAACCACATAATTTGGTTCGCCTCTTCTGCATTGCGGCAAATCAGCGCACCACCGCCACTGGTGGTAATCATCTTATTACCGTTAAAGCTCAAAACGCCATACTTGCCGAACGTACCCAGCACCTGACCGTTAAATCTTGAACCCATACCCTCGGCAGCATCCTCTACCACAGGAATCTCGTAGCGGTTCGCAATCTCCATGATTTTGTCTATCTGATAAGGCATACCATAGAGTGCCACAGGCACGATAGCTTTGGGCTTCTTGCCCGTCTTGGCGATGCGGTCTTTGATAGCAGCCTCCAGCAATTCTGGATCCATATTCCAGGTATCTTTTTCTGAACCAATGAAAACAGGCTTCGCCCCACAATAAGTAATTGGGTGCGAAGAAGCACAGAAGGTGAAGCTCTGCACACACACCTCATCACCAGGGCCTACGCCACAGGCCAGCAAAGCCAGATGTACAGCACCTGTGCCGGCACTAAGGCACACCACCTTAGTATCTTTCAGCGCCTCGTTCAGATGCCATGACGCAGGAATTGCCTCTGGCCAGCGTGAATCACCATATACAGCACTCTCCGCGTTGCTTGTTACAAACCTGCGAAGATCTTCCTCAAATGCGTTAACGTTGGGGCCCATCGGCACCACCCAGTTCGTATCGAAGGCCTCTTTCACGTATTTTTGTTCCCAGCCCTCCTCGCTCATGTGAGCCAAACAGAGGTAAATCGTTTTTCTTTCAGACATTCGCTTATTATATTATTATTAATTTCTTGTATTATTCTCTCGTACTCCCGACGTATTGTCAGGAGACAGCCTCCTGTCATTACAGAAGCCTGTCGTTATTTACTTTTATAAATGCACTTGGCGAACCAATAAGATTACGATGATGGTACAATCGTAAAGATGGCTGATGGCTGAAGTATGATGTCTGATGTTCTAACTGAGGACGAAGAAGTTCTACTATCATATCCATATTGCTCATTTCATCACAAGAGACTTTACTCATCACGAACTCACGCAAGATAAAATTGATTGCCGCATCGTTGATAGCATCACTATATCCAAAAGGGTTCAGCCATGCCTTCATCTTCTCTATCGTATGAACATCACCCTTCAGAATCTGCTCCCTCAGTGGCTCAGTCACTTGACTATCGTCGACTTCCTTCACACCTCGGCAAATCGAACAAGCTCTTTTGCACTCGGTTTGGCGTCAGTTCACTGATATTCTTAATTGGCGGCGTTATAAGTGGCATACTAAATATGTGGATACATGAAGCCTAAGGTTTTTTATAAAGATAAACCCACTTTGAGTCTTCTTTAGCACCATTTGCTTCGTGAGGAGGATTACCAATATCGAAGTCCTCTCCATCCATTTTTGTTTCAACTTCAGCAGCAGTATCTTTGTCCTTACATTTAACTGCAAGCATTTTAGTTATTATTCTTCCACCATGATCCTGACTTTCATGTTGAGTTTTACGCTCATCAGGGTCATTGGTAATACCACAATAGAAATCAGATTCTTCATCAAAGAAATTCTTCTTTGCATTATACCAATCTATTAGTGTGTCAACTATTGAATCAACACTTGCCGTGGTCATATACTTTTTCTCCATATCATTAAACAATTATTTCATCAATGACACTTGCTTTCCAAACCTTCCCAAGTTGAACCGTAAAATCCTTATTTTCTCCAATTCGCCCCGAATAAACTCCAACAAAACTCATAAAAAAACGACTAAATTGTTGCTTTTCCTTATTTATCATAGAAATACCCCTTCGTTGTCTGTAAACGACAGGAGATCCTGACATACCTGAGCGTGTTGCAGTATCTACGTATATCAATGGCAATCCTTCTGCATCAAGTATCGGTTCCGAAGCCACGCTGGCTCTTTTCCATATAGGGAATTTGTCTGCAACAGAAAGTCCAAAAGGATAACCGACAACGAAAACATCATCTGCAATGCCAGCCTGAGTTTTTTCATTAAAAGGTTCGATACAGTCCTCTACATAAGAAATTGCTAAGCCATCAGGAATAACAACCTCAATTGCAACAACGTCAACGTTTTGTCTATGTATTGGATGCTCTCTCCACAAAGGTGTACCACCCTTTGCGTAGAGGTCAACAAAAAAATCGGCCCTTTCTACATTATCTTGATCCTTAAATACTTCAACCTTCATTTGGTCAGGACAAACACCTTGAGGATGTTCTATTGCCAAAGTTCTAGGATGCTTACCTGTCACAACGTGCCAGTTAGTAATCAAATAAGTCGTATCATGCCTTTTTACAAAGAAGCAAGTAGCAGTTCCCATGACTCGTCCTTGGTACAACTGCTCCACATAATATGAAGCATAGGATAGTGGATCCAAAAATATCGGGTCAGACATAATCACGATTTCCTTTTAATCATTGACCATCTCACATCTTTCAACTTACAAAAGATATGGAGACTTATGATTTAGTTAAACAATCTTTCGAAATGTTTGTTTTTGTTTTCTCGTCAAACAGCAGGCTTTTCAATTTTACTCGGATTTTATTCTTACACCTCCGAGGGCCGTTTTTTCGTCTTTTCTCCTCTTTGCCTCCGTCATCATCCCTGCAGCCTTCGTCTCAACCCTCTCTGGAATTAACACTTGTTCACCCTTTTGGAATAAAGAATCTTAAAGCTCTTGCGTATTTGGGTAAAAAGTACTACCTTTGTGTAGAAATGAGCTGGAAAGGCTTAATTTCCCGGATGTCTGATGAATGTCTGATAGCTCTGGAATAGGTGATTCCGTTTTGCATTGACTGTCAGGCCGTTATGCGGAAGTTCACATTAGCGGGGAAAGCTACCAGAAGGTACTTTGCTCATCACGAACTCACGCAGGATGAAATTGATTGCCGCCTCGTTAATCGTATCGCTATAGCCCAAAGGGGTCAGCCATGCCCTCATTTCGTCGATGGTATGGACATCACCATTAAGTATCTGCTCCTTCAGTGGCTCTGTTACTTGACTATTGTCGACTTCCTTCGCACCTCGGCAAATCAAGCGAGCTCGTTTGCACTCGGTTTGACGTCAGTTATCTTGATATTCTTGATTTTTGTTTCCTTGAATACCATAATACGCAATTCTCAGCTTTAATATCTTGTCAGTTGGCAGGCTCCTGTCATTGTTTCTATTCCCTCAAGTTGCCTATTTATTCTCCCACATGTCCACACCCTGGCCAAGGGCATTCCTCACCTTCGGGCATGGATGGATGATAGTCATTATCGAGCCATGCATCATCTCCACCAAAACTATGATAGTCTATACATTCTTGACGTATGGCTTCCTCGTCTGTTTTTGCTGCATCAAAAAAGAAATAATAATCATCATCAAAATAATGATCATCATCCACATTAAGATTTTTGAATGTTTATTTTTGTTTTCAACAAAATTCTTATCTCTTTTGCCTCGCCTCAAATTTTATCTTGACACCTTCCGACCCGATTTTTCCGATTTCCGTTCCGAAACCCTCATCACTATCGTCAAAGTCCCTTTCCTAAACCGCCTCTTTCTTAACACTTGTTTACCATTCCGTATAAAACTTTCTTAAAGCTATTGCGTGTTTGGGTAAAAATGGCTACCTTTGTATAGAAATGAGCTGGAAAGGCTTAATTTCCCGGATGTCTGATGAATGTCGTTAAGATGGCTGATGGAAGATGGCTGATGTTTGTCCGCTCTTACTTCTGACATCAGACTTCGCAGAAACCACCTCTGTATCTATCGGTTGTTACGGTTATAGGCCATATATGTTTGGTTGTATTGATCATGTTGGGGTCAAACAGATTCAACCTTTGTTCATCTTGGCAGGGATTATTCGGTCTACTATGACGAAGGATGCTTCAATATGATAGACGTACACCCATTTACGGTTATGAGATACCATCCGGCGTGCCTCGGGGTGTA
>Ga0247611_10001037_pt1 | contig 52000 bp, 44 predicted proteins | sample 177DNAGHGhighgp2_FD_192422 | JGI IMG/M metagenome (GOLD analysis project Ga0247611, IMG submission 192422) | Sheep rumen microbial communities from Palmerston North, Manawatu-Wanganui, New Zealand - 1770 DNA GHGhigh gp2 | ecosystem: Host-associated > Mammals > Digestive system > Stomach > Rumen... | reverse complement strand
TTTTAAACCCATTTTTGCTGGTGCATTGGCAGCTTCACATCCTGCATGTCCGCCACCTACAACTATTACGTCATATTCCATATAATCACCTACTTTCCTACACAAAACTTACTAAATATCTCATCTAGTAATTCTTCTTTATATGTTTCACCTATAACTTCGCCTAATAAATTATAAGTCATTTGAATATCATCTGCAATTATTTCAAATGGTAATTCATTTTTAGTATTATTTATTGATTCTTCTATAGATTCTACTGCTTTTTTAACTAATGATAATTCTCTTGCATTAGTTAAATAATTATAATTATTAGAATCTAATTCATTAAGGTTAAACATCTCAACAATTTTATTTTTTAAATTATCTAATCCTTCAGGAGTTGTAGTATTACCATATACTACTTCTTCTTTAATATCAGATAAATCTATCTTACTATCTAAATCATTCTTGTTAACAAATATAATCTTTTTAACATTATTTAAAGAATCAAGTAATTCTTTTTCTTCAGAAGTCATATCTGTATTGTTATCTAATATAAATATAACTAAATTAGCTTTATTGATTATATCTTTAGATTTATCTACACCTATACGTTCTACTACATCATCAGTTTCTCTTATACCTGCAGTATCTATTAGATTTATTTTAATACCATTTAAACTTATAGATCCTTCAACTATATCTCTTGTAGTACCTGCAATATTAGTTACAATTGCTTTATTTTCATTTAATAAATGGTTAAGAATAGAACTTTTTCCTACATTAGGTTTTCCTACTAAAGCAACATCTATTCCCTCTTTTATTATTTGTGAATTATTATAACTATTAACTAAATCTTTTAATTCTTCTTTAATACTAGTTAATCCTTCTAATACTTTATCATAAGTTATTTCTTCTTCTATTTCTTCAGGATAATCAAATATTACTTCTAATTCAGCTTGTAGTGATAATAATTCTTTTCTATGCTTTTTAATTAATTTAGATAAATTACCTTCTACCCTATTCATAGCTAATTTACGTGATTTTTCAGTTTCAGCTACAATTAAATCATTTATACCTTCTGCTTCAAGTAAATCAATTCTACCATTTAAATAAGCTCTTTTAGTGAATTCTCCTGGTTCGGCTAATCTACAACCATTTAAAAGTAATAATTCTAATATCTTATTTGTAGTTGAAATACCACCATGAGAATTAATTTCAATAACATCCTCCATAGTAAAAGTTTTAGGAGCATCCATTTTCATGATTAATACTTCATCTACTACTTCTTCTTTATCTAATATATGGGCATATGAAATAGTATGTGATGCTTTTTTTGTTATATCTATATCACATATTTTATTAACTATATTAAATACATCAGGTCCTGTTGCTCTAATAATTGAGATAGCACCAACACCTAAAGCAGTTGAAATTGCACAAATATTTTCATTCATATATTTCACCCCATATAAGCAATTGTATTATATCACTTTCATAATATAAAACAAATAAAAAAGAGGACTAATCCTCTTTTGGTTTAACAACTATATGTCTATTAGGTTCTTCACCTTCAGATTCAGTATAAACTGTCTTAAATTTTTCAGATATGTAATTATGAACAATTCTTCTTTCATATGAATTCATATTTTCCATAATAACAGGATTTTTAGTTTGTTCTACTTCTTTAGCTATTGTTTTAGCTGTTCTAATTAAATATTTTTCTTGGTTTTCTTTATAATTAGATACATCTAATAATACATATGGATAACAACCTGTAGCATTCTTAACTACTTGTTTAACTACTGTAGTTAATGCTTGAAGTGTCTTACCTTGTTTACCAATTAAAATATTATTATTGTCTGAGAACATTCTAATTGTAATTTGTTTTTCTCTTACTTGAGTTTCAAATGAAACATCTAATCCCATATCTTTAGTTAAATTTTCTAAATAATGTTTAATAAATGCTAATACTTCAGTCATTTTAAAAACATGTAATTTAACTACTTCTTTTTTTAATAAACCAACTTTTTCTTTAGTTACTGAATAAAGAATATCATCTTCTTCTAATTTTAATTCATCTAAAGCTTGTTGTATTAATGTTTCTTTATCTTTTCCTTCATATAAATATTCTTGCATATTACTTACCTACTTTCTTTATGATTAATGTTTGTATTACTGAGAATGCATTTATAACTACCCAATATAAAGCGATTGCTGAAGGTAATTGGAATGATGCAATACCAATAAATACTATCATCATGATCATCATCATCTTAGATTGTCTTTGTTGTTCTGAATTACCTGACATGCTACTCATTGAAGTCATGAAAGTTAATACAGTAAATAATATAATTAATACAAGTAATATAATATACCAATAATTACCATGAGTTATTCCATATAAAGGAGTTGTACCTAATTGGAAAGCCCATAAGTTATTTTCAAATATTGCAGGAGTTCTATTAATTGCTTCTAAGAAAGCAAAGAATATTGGTAATTGAACTAACATAATTAAACAAGATGATAAAGGATTAACTTTATACTTTTGATAAATCATCATAGTTTCTTGAGATTTCTTCATCATACTGTTTTGATCATCTTTACCTGCGTATTTCTTTTCAAGTCTTTCTAATTCAGGTTGAACTTTTTTCATTACTTCTTGTTGTTTAGTAGATTTAATAGTAAATGGTAATAAAATAATTCTAATAATTATACCTATTAACATAACTGATATACCTATGTTACCTACTAACTTACCAACATTAATTATTAACCATGATAATGGTTGTACAAATAATTGAGTCCAGATTCCTTCATAAGGATTCTTCCAAGCACCCATTTCATCACATACAACTAAATTATCTAGATTAGTTGGATTTTTACCACTATTTATTAAATCTTTATTTTCATTATATTTATTTAATAATTGTTCATCTTTTGGTAAACATAAAATATTAGCTGTTAAAGCTTGACCTGTTGCATCATTAATAATTCGTTGTTTATTATTATCAACTAATGTTTGAGTACATCCTGTTAATAAAAAAACAAACATAACTATTAATACTAGTTGTAGTTTCTTTTTCATTTAATCACCCTTAATAATATTCAATATATCTTCTTCCAATGCAATATACTTAGCTTCTATTGCATTTCTCTTCACTATTATAATATAATCATTACCATTTTTAAACATATTTTTATATTTATTAAGTATCATCCTAGTTACTCTTTTCATTTTATTTCTGATAACAGCTGTACCATTCTTTTTTGAAACAGCAATACCAAATCTATTAAAGTTTAAATTATTATCCTTATTATATATAACAAAAAAAGTACCCTTTTTATATTTACCAGTATTAATGATATTATCAAAATCTTTATGTTCTTTAACTATTTCATATTTTTTCATTAATACTCCTCCATAAAATAAAAACCACTATAAAAAGTGGATTATTTTGTAATTAAATTTTTTCTTCCTTTAGCTCTTCTAGTTTTTAATACTTTACTATTCTTACGAGCGAAGAATCCATGTTTTTTTGCTTTTTTTCTATTATTTGGTTGAAATGGTCTTTTCATAAAATTACACCTCCACATCTCAAATGCAAGGTTATTATATTATATTAATTTTTTCAAGTCAACCTATTTTCGTAGATTATGGCACTTTTCAACTGTTTGAACGTTCATTGTTAATAAATTATTAATAGTTTTCAAATACTTTTAAAACAAATTTGTTGAAACTGTTGAAAACTTAATTATTTCCCTTTATAATAGGCAATTAAATGTTGATAAGTATGTTGATAACTAAGTGAAAACTTTTTTATTAATATATTAACTTTACTTTTTCAACATGGATATATTAAACTTTATTTAGTGTTAAAAAAATAGACAGGGTGGTTATATGAATGTTGATGAACTTACAACTAATTTTCAGGCAACGATACAATCTAAAGTATCCAACGCATTATATAACGCATGGTTCAAGAATCTACAAATATTAGATATAGATCAATCAACTATAGTAATGTATATAGATTCAGACTTTAAGAAGAAAAAGATACTTGAAAATAGCAGTTATATAGATATTATAGAAAAAACTTTAAAAGATATAACTAAAAAAGATTATAATTTTGAACTTGTAACTGATTTTATGATAAATGAGGAACCTACTCCTCCTAAAATCGAAAATAATAATAATAATAACTTTATAAATAACTTTAATAATACTAATAATACTATTACTCAGGAAGAACAAGCTGAATATAGAAATATTAATAGTAATTTAAATCCTAACTATAGATTTGATAACTTTATTGTTGGAGAATCAAATATGGTTGCTCAAGCTGCTGCATTGGAAGTTGCTAAAAATCCAGGTAAAACATTTAATCCATTCTTTATATATGGTAGATCTGGAATTGGTAAAACACATTTAATGCATGCAATTGGTAATTATATAGTAGAAAATAGTAATAAATCTGTATTATATGTTACATCTGGACAATTCATTGAAGATTTTACTGAAATGACTAGAAAATATAATAATACTGATAATACTAGTTTAATTGAACGATTTAAAGATAAATATCGTAATATTGATGTATTAATAATAGATGATATTCAAATGTTAAAGGATGCTAGTAAAACACAAAATGAATTCTTCCAAACATTTGATTTACTACAAAATAATAATAAACAAATAATTATATCTTCGGATACATCACCAAATGACTTAAAGATGTTTGAAGATAGACTTAAAACTAGGTTTAATTGGGGAATGACCCTAGATATTAAGCCTCCTGAATTAAGTTTAAAGATAAAAATATTAAAAAATAAGATATTAGGTATGGAAATAGCCAGTGAAATAGATGAAGATGTATATGAATATATCGCAACTAATTCATTATCAGACGTAAGAACGCTAGAAGGTGCTATAAATAGACTATTAGCCTACACTTCTCTATTCGTACCTGATAGAATTACATTAGACTTTGCTAAAGAAGCTTTAAAAGATTACTTAGGTAATAACCAATATACTACTAATGATTTAGCTAAAATACGAAAAGTAGTAGCTGAATACTATGATGTTACCGAAGATTCAATAAAAAGTAAGAAAAGACAAGCAAATATCAATAAAGCAAGGCAAGTTGGTATGTACTTAGCTAGTATAACTACTGAAGAAACAGTCGAAAAGATTGGTATTGAGTTTGGTAGAGATCATGCTACTGTACTACATGGTGTATCTAAAATAGAAGAACAATTAAAAGAAGATAAAGAACTTAGTCATGAGATATCTGAACTAAGAGATAAATTAATAAGTTAAAAAGTAATTAATTATTAACATATAATACTAATAATTATTTATAAAAATCAACGTATTTGTGTATAAAATAACACTTTTCAACTTTTTCAACAGCCTATAATAATACTAAATATAAAAAAGAAAGAAAGAAGGAATAAACATGAAGTTTTCAATAAATAAAAATATTATATTAAATGAATTAATAAATGTATCTAGAGCTATATCTTCTAGAAATATTATACCTATATTAAATGGTATTAAATTTGACTTAAATAATGAAGGATTATATTTAACAGGATCTGATTCAGATCTTACTATTAAATCTTATATACCTAAAGATAAGATAGAATCTGTTGAAAAAGAAGGAGTTATTATTATCCAATCTAAATATTTATTAGATATTATTAAGAAAATGCCTGGAGAAATTGTTAACTTTGAAGTTGTAGATGACTTAAAGATAATTATTTATTCAGATAATTCAGAATATAATTTAAATTGTTTAAATAGTTTAGATTATCCTGAAATACAATTAGAAGATAATACTACTCATATTAATTTATTATCTAGTGAATTAAAGAAAATGATTAATCAAACATCATTTGCTGTATCAAATCAAGAATCTAGACCTTTATTAACAGGTTTAAATATTAAAATTAATGGTGATATTCTAGAATGTGTTGCAACAGACTCTTATAGATTAGCTAAGAAAGTTATTACTTTAGCTACACCATATGAAGAAAATGTTAATATAGTTATACCTGGTAGAACTATATGTGAATTAGATAAAATATTAGAAGATAAAGAAGAAAATGTAGAAATACACGTATTTCCTAAAAAAATTATGTTTAAATATAATAATATAATATTCCAAACTAACCTATTAAATGGTGAATATCCTAATACTTCTAACTTTATTCCTACTGAATTTACTCATATAGTTAAAGTTAATTTAAATAATTATTATTCATCATTAGATAGAGCTGCCCTACTTACTCAAAGTAAGGAAAAGAATATTGTTAAGATGGAATTATTAGAAAATACATTAATTTTATCATCATTTGCTTCAGAAATTGGTAAAGTTGAAGACAAAATACAAGTAGAAAGAAATATTCAAGATCCATTAAGTATTAGTTTTTCATCTAAATATATGATGGATGCCTTAAAAACATTTGATTCAGAAGATATTACTATTAATATGACTACTGATTCAAAACCTATTATTTTAAAGGCTACAGATGATGATTCACTTGTACAATTAATATTACCTATTAAGACATATTAAGAAGATTTTATATCTTCTTTTTATTTTTGTTAAAAAATCGACATTTTTCGACATTTCTTTTTGATATATTACCCATTGAAAAGGAGATGTATTATGAAAAATTATGTGATAACTGGGGATACTTTAGCTATTTTACCCTACTCTACTGGATCTATTATATATGAGACTAATCAAACACTTATAATTAATAAATTACCTAATAATATAATTAGTTATAACTGTTTATTATTTGGTTCTTCCTATAAAGGCAGAGTTAAAGGTTCTAAGAATCTAATTGGATTTAAGTATAAAAATCCTATTAGTATTAATGATAGTTTAATATTCTTTCCCACTACTTCACCTAGATTAAAGGAATGTAGCTGGATTAATTATATTAATGTTAAAAAAGTTGATTTTATAAACAATATAAATATGACTAAAATACAGTTTATTAATGATTTAGAATTGAAATTTCATATATCAAAAAATATAATAAATAATCAAATTAATAAATCTTATATTTTGAACAGCAAAATTCACATGAATTTAGGCTATTTTGTGTAATTTATTGTTTTTTAACCCTTATTTTTATGATATAATATATTTGTGTATAGGAGTACATAAAAGGTCTAATTTTGCCTTAAAAATTAATTTAGGGGGATTATTATGAAATTTATTAATATTAAGTTAACAAATTTTCGTAATTATAAAAAACTTAATCTTTCATTCAATCCTACTAAAAATATAATAATAGGTGAAAATGGAGAAGGTAAGACAAATATAGTAGAAGCTTTATATGTATTAGCTTTATCCAAATCTTTTAGAGGATCTAAAGAAGATGTAATTATATTAAATGGTGAAGATTCTACATGTATAGAAGGAACTGTTAAAGATAATTACAAGGATAAATATAAGTTAGTTTTATCTAAAGAGGGTAAGAAAGTATTTATTAATGATACTAAAATAGATAAAATATCTGATTATTTATCCAAAATAAACATAGTTTTATTTACTTCTGAAGATTTAAAACTTATTAAAGATACTCCAAATACAAGAAGAAGGCTTATTAATATTGAATTAAGCCAATATTCTAATGAATATCTTAAGTTATTATTTAATTATAATAAAGTACTTAAACAAAGAAATGCATTCCTTAAAATGTTATATTTCAATGGTAATGCATCACGTAATTATTTAGATATATTAACGGATCAATTGATTGAAATAGGTTTAAAACTATATAATTATCGACAAGATTTTGTTAATAATATATCTAATTATATTGAAAATAATTACTATAAAATAGCTAAAAAGCATGGATTAGTACTTAGTTATAAGTCTGATTATAAAAATAAATCAAAAGAAGACTTATTAAATATGTATAAAAAGAATATAGATAAAGATATAACTCAAGGTAAAACAAATTTAGGTATTCATCATGATGATTTTATATTTGAATTAAATGGTAATAATTTAAAGGATTATGGATCAGAGGGTGAACAAAAAAATGCTATTATAAGCCTTAAAATGGCTGAAATAGACATATTTAAGAATGATTTGAATATTATGCCTATATTGATATTAGATGATTTATTTTCAGAATTAGATAAGAAGAAAATAAATAATATATTAGATTTTATATCTGATGATATACAAACTTTTGTTACAACAACAGATCTTACAAAAGTTGATAAGAGATTAAAAGTAGGTAGTAAAATATTTAAAATAAAAAATGGTAGCATTAAGGAGGTAAATTATGAATAAAGAACAAATAAAAGAATTAAACGCTAAAATCGATGAATATGATGATAGTGAGATTCAAGTTCTTGAAGGACTAGAGGCAGTTCGTAAAAGACCTGGTATGTATATAGGTACTACTTCTGAAAGAGGATTACATCATTTAGTTTGGGAAATTGTTGATAATTCAATAGATGAAGCTTTAGCTGGTTTTTGTACTGATATTCAAGTAAAAATAGAGAAGGGGAATATTATATCTGTTAGAGATAATGGACGTGGTATGCCAACTGGAATGAACGAAAAAACTGGAAAATCTACAATAGAAACAATATTTACTGTATTACATGCAGGAGGTAAGTTTGGTGGAGGAGGATACAAAGTATCTGGTGGACTTCACGGAGTAGGTGCATCTGTTGTTAATGCATTATCTACATGGTTAGAAGTAAAAGTATATAGAGATGAAAAAGTATATTTTCAAAAATTTGAAAATGGTGGACAACCATTAGGAGCTACTACTGTTATTGATTCATGTGATAATGATATACATGGTACAGAAGTAAGATTTAAAGCTGATCCTACTATATTTACTGAAACTACAGTATATAATTATGCAACATTAGAACAAAGATTAAGAGAATTAGCTTTCTTAAATAAAGGATTAAGAATATCTTTAATTGATGAAAGAGAAGATGAAATAAAAAGAGCTAATTTCCATTATGAAGGTGGTATATCTGAATATGTTAAGCTATTAAATAAGAATAAAACACCAATTCATGATGTAGTTGCATTTGAAGGTGAAGAAGACGATATTTCTATTGAAATAGCTTTACAATACAATGAAGAATATAATTCAGCTATTTATTCATTTACTAATAATATTAGAACACATGAAGGTGGAACTCATGAAGATGGTGTAAAAGCTGCATTAACAAGAATTATTAATAAATATGGTAGGAATACTAATATTTTAAAAGAAAAAGATGAAGCTTTAAAAGGTGAAGATGTACAAGAAGGTTTAACTATGGTTATTTCTTGTAAACACCCAGATCCACAATTTGAGGGACAAACTAAGACAAAATTAGGAAACTCTGAAGTAAGAAAGATTGCAAGTGATGTATTTAGTGAAGGATTTGAACGTTATTTAATGGAAAATCCTGAACAAGCACGAACAATTGTTTCTAAATGTGTTTTAGCTTCTCAAGCTAGATTAGCTGCAAAGAAGGCTAGAGAAAATACAAGAAGAAAAACAAGTTTAGATAGTATTAATTTTATGGGTAAATTAACTGATTGTAAGTCTAAAAATGCTGAAGAGTGTGAAATATTCATAGTCGAGGGTAATTCCGCTGGTGGTTCTGCTAAAATGGGTAGAGATTATATGACTCAAGCAGTATTACCATTAAGAGGAAAAATATTAAATGTTGAAAAAGCTAGATTAGATAGAGCTTTAAATAATGAAGAAATAAAATCTATGATTACTGCATTTGGTACAGGAATTGGTGAAGATTTTGATGTTAATAAATTAAGATATCATAAAATAATTATCATGACTGATGCTGATGTTGATGGTGATCACATCAGAACATTATTATTAACATTATTCTATAGATTCTTTAAACCTATAGTTGAAGGTGGATATGTATATGCAGCTCAACCTCCATTATTTAAGGTTACATATGGTAAAAAGACAGTTTTAGTTCAAACTGAAAATGATTTACCTAAAGTATTAGAAGAAATACCTGAAAAATATAGAAATAATGTAATAATTAACCGATTCAAAGGTTTAGGTGAAATGAATCCAGAAGAATTAAGAGATACAACAATGTCTAAAACAAATAGAGTTTTAAGAAGAATCACAGTTGATGATGCAATGGCAGCTGATGAAGCATTTAGCTTATTGATGTCAGATAATGTTGAACCAAGACGTGATTTCATTGTTGAAAATGCTGGATATGTTAAGAATTTAGATATATAGGAGGTTTGAAACATGGACGATAAAGAATTAGAAATAAATGAAGTAGAAGAAGTTCAAGAATCTGATGTCGAAGATGATGAATTTGAAGAAGAAACTGTTTCAACTTCTGTAGCAAATGATGAAATGGTTGATAATGATATTGTTAAAGAAATTAAAGATTCATTCTTACAATATTCAATGTCAGTTATAGTATCACGTGCTTTACCTGACTTAAGAGATGGTTTAAAACCAGTTCATAGAAGAATACTATATTCAATGTATGAAAATGGTATTACACCTGATAAACCACATAGAAAATGTGCTACTACTGTAGGAGCCGTTATGGGTGCTTACCATCCACATGGTGATACATCTATATATGATGCTTTAGCTAGAATGGCTCAAGATTTTTCATATAGATATCTTTTAATAGATGGACATGGTAACTTTGGTTCTATGGATGGTGATGATCCTGCAGCTATGCGTTATACTGAAGCAAGATTAGCAAAATTATCACTAGAAATGACTAGAGATATTAAAAAAGATACTATTGATTTTGTAGATAACTTTGATGCTACAAGAAAAGAACCAACAGTATTACCTTCAAGATTTCCTAATATTTTAGTAAATGGTACTATGGGTATTGCTGTAGGTATGGCAACAAATATACCTCCACATAATTTAAGAGAAGTAGTAAATGGATGTGTTGCTGTATTAGACAATCCTGATATTGACTTAGATGAATTAATGACTATAGTTAAAGGTCCAGATTTTCCTACAGGAGCAATAATACTTGGAAATTCAGGTATTAGAAAAGCTTATGCTACAGGAAAAGGTACAATAACTATAAGAGGTAAGGTAGAAATACAAGAAAAACAAAATCATAGTTTAATTGTTATTACTGAAATACCTTATGGTGTTAATAAGAAAGAATTACAAACAAAAATAGCTGAATTAGTTAGAGATAAAGTTATTGAAGGTATATCTGATTTACATGAAGAAACAAACCTAGAAAATGGTATTAAAATTGTTGTTACATGTAAGAAAGATGCTAATGCTAATGTAATTTTAAATAATTTATATAAATCAACACCATTACAAATAACATATGGTATTAACTTCTTAATGCTTGATAATGGTATTCCTAAAACATTAGGACTAAAAGATATATTAATTAAATATACAAATTATCAAAAAGAAATTATTATTAGACGTACAAGATATGATCTAGGACAAGCTGAAAATAGAGTACATATTTTAGATGGTGAAATAATTGCTATCAATAATATTGATGATTTCGTACATATTATTCGTGGTTCTAGAACAGATCAAGAAGCTAAGAGTAGATTAGAAGAAAAATATGGACTAGATAATATTCAATCTGAAGATATCTTACAAATGCGTTTAAGAAAGTTAACTGGACTAGAATTAGATAAGGTTACTGAAGAACGTGATGGATTATTAAAGGATATTGAAATGTATAATGCTATATTAAACTCTGATGAAATGGTAAGAGATGTTGTTAAGAAAGAATTATTAGATATTGCTAATAGATTTGGTGATGAAAGACGTACTCATATTGATATGACTGCAATTGATTATATTGAAGATGAATCATTAATACCTGAAGAAAATATAATAATTACATTAACTGATAAAGGTTATATTAAGAGATTATCATCTGATACATACCGTGAACAAAATCGTGGTGGTGTAGGAGTTAAAGGAATGACTACTAACGAAGATGATTATGTTAAATTCTTAATTAATTCTTCAACTCATGATTATGTATGTATTTTCACTAATAAAGGAAGAATTTATAGATTAAAAGGATATGAAATACCTGAATATGGTAGAAATGCTAAGGGATTACCAATTATTAACTTAATTCAAATAGAAAAAGATGAAAAAGTTAATGCAATAATCAATGTTTCACGTGAAACATCAGCTCAATATACAGTATTTGCTACTAAACAAGGTATTATTAAGAAGACTCCTAACTCTGAATTTGAAAATATTAGAAAGTCTGGTAAGATTGCTATTACATTACATGAAGGTGATGAACTAATAGATGTTAAGTTATCAGATGGAAAACAAAATATTATTTTAGGATCTACAACAGGTAAGATTGTAGTATTTGATGAAAATGAAATCAGACCAATGGGTAGAACAGCTACTGGTGTTAAGGGTATTAACCTTGATGGTGGCGAATGTACTGGTATGGAAGTTGGAACTGACGATGATAACTTATTAGTTATTTCTCGTAATGGATATGGTAAACGTACATTTGTAAAAGATTATCGTAAGACTAAACGTGGTTCTAAAGGTGTATTAAGCATTAAAGCTACTGATAAAACTGGTGGTATGATAGCTCATAAGATTGTAGATAATGATAAATCATTATTAATTGTAACTGAACAAGGTATGATTATTAGAATAAGTGTTGATTCAATATCTCAATTAAATAGAGTTACTCAAGGTGTAAGATTAATTAATCTTAAAGATGATCAATATGTTTCTACAGTAAGTATTATTTCTAAGGAAGAAGAACCTGAAGAAACAGTTGAAACATCAAATGAAGAAACAAAAGAAGAGACTGAATAATTTCTTCTTTTTTTATTATAATGTTTCACGTGAAACATTGTAATGTGAATAAAATATAATATATATGTTTCACGTGAAACATATGAAAAAAAAATAGTATTTCTAATGTTTCACGTGAAACATTAGAAATGATACAAATAAATTAAACTAACAAATGAATTATTTATTAAATTTTCTTTACTTATATATGTGACAAGTCAATGTTTCACGTGAAACATTGATAATAATTCTTGTTAATAATCAACAAATAAGATATAATTAAATTGCGCAACGATTATATTATAAACTGGTCAGGACAGGAATGTAGCAGCCACATTAATCCCTAGTCGTGTGCGCTTTTTTAGTGAGATGATTTATATGGATAAATATATTGAAGTACTTATAAAATTATCTGACAAAGCTGAATCTATAGGCGATATACCTGTTGGGGCAATTGTTGTAAAAGATAATAAAATAATTGGAAAAGGTTACAATAATCGAATAAAAAATAAAAAAGTTATAAGCCATGCAGAAGTGAACGCAATAATTGATGCATCAAAAAAACTAAATGACTGGAGACTTAATGATTGTGATTTGTATGTAACACTTGAACCATGTGATATGTGTTACGAAATAATTAAACAATCACGTATTAAAAATGTTTATTATTTACTTGAAAATAAGGAAAAACATAAGTACAACAAAACAAATGTTCATATATTAAAATATAATGAAGAAACAGTAAATTTATATAGAAAAAAACTTAGTAATTTCTTTGCTAAAAACTTAAATAGATAGCATATCTATGATATAATTGAATGTAGGTGAGAAACTATGAATTACAAGGTATTATACAGAAAATATAGACCATCTAACTTTGATCAATTAATAGGTCAAGATAGCATAGTTAAAATTCTTAAAAACTCAATAATTGAAGATAAAATAGCACATGCTTATATATTTACTGGACCTAGAGGTACTGGTAAAACTAGTACTGCTAAATTGTTTGCAAAAGCGTTAAATTGTCCTAATGCAAAGAATGGTATACCTTGTGAAGAATGTTCAAATTGTATTAATTTTGCTACTTCTCCTGATATCATTGAATTAGATGCTGCATCTAATAATGGAGTAGAGTATATAAGAGAGATTAAAGATAATGTTTTAATAGCTCCTACATCTTCTAAATATAAAATATACATAATTGATGAGGTTCATATGTTATCAAATGCAGCATGGAATGCATTCTTAAAAACACTTGAAGAACCACCTCAAAATGTAATATTTATATTGGCTACAACTGAAATACAAAAAGTTCCTATTACTGTATTATCTCGTTGTCAAAGATTTGATTTTAATAGAATTGATAGAGAACTTATACAAAAACATTTAAAAAAAATATGTGATTTAGAAAATATATCTTATAAAGAAGATGCCATAGTTGAAATATCATATTTATCAGATGGTTGCATGCGTGATGCATTAAGTATATTGGATCAATTATCTAAGGTTTCAGATGATATAAACATGGATATATTAAAACAAAACTATGGTACTGTAACAAAAAATGATGTTGATAAAATATATTCTGATATTTTAAAAAATGATTTAGATTCATTAGTTAATGATATAAATACAATTAAAGAATCTGGAGTAGATATTAAAATATTAATTAATAAGATGATAGAAAACTACATTAATAAGGCTATTGAAATGAAAAAGAAAAGTTTAAGTAATGCTTCTTTTACTCATATCAAGTCTGTTATAAGTGTATTAAATGAACTTTTAACTAATATTTCTACAACAACTAATGGATATTTAATACTAGAATTAAATTTATTATCTTTTATTAATTCTGAGGATAATAGATTAAGTAGTAGAGAAGTAGAACAAATATTATCTAAGGAAATTATTCCAAGTAATATATATGAAAATGAAAGTTCTTATTACAACATTAATAAAGAATTTATAGATATAAGAGTTAATAATGCTTTTGTTGGAGCTTCTAAAGATTTAAAGGCAGAGTTTATTAATAACTGGAATACATTTGTTAAAAATATCAAAACTAATGATATTAAAGAATTATATTCAGTTACAAAAGATTCTGAACCTGTAGTAGTATCACCTACAAATGTTATTATTACAAATAAAAGAGCAGCTATAGCTGATGTTGGAAATCATAAGCTAGATACTGTTGAAAACAAATTTAATCAAGAATTTAAAACTAATCTTAAGTTTATTTACTTAACACAAAGTGAATGGACTAAGATTGCTAAAACATTTGATAAAAACAAAAAATATGAATTGATTGATGATTCAAAATTTATAAATAATGTAGATTCACAAGGTCTTGCTGAAGAAATATTTGGCGATAATGTGAATGTAGAATAGGAGAGATAATTATGAATATGCAAGCTATGTTACAACAAGCACAAAGAATGCAAAAAGATATACAACAAAAACAAGAACAAATAAATAGTTCAGAGTATACAGGTACTTCTGAAATGATAGATATTACAATCTATGGATCTAAAAAGATTAAATCCGTAAATATCAAGGTTAAATCTTTAGATGAAGAAGATGTAGAAGTACTTGAAGATATGATTAAAATAGCTATGAATGATGCAATTAGCAAGGTTGAAAAGGATACTGAAGCTAAATTAGGATCATACAGCAAACAATTAGGCGGTTTATTCTAATATGTTATATCCAGAGTCTTTAAGTAATGCTATTAATTCATTTAAGAGATTACCTGGTATTGGTGAAAAAAGTGCTGAAAGATTTGCATTATCTATTCTTGATTTAGATGAAGAAGAGATAGAAGAATTTTCTAAGAGTATTAAAACTTGTAAGGAAAGATTACATAGATGCAAGACATGTGGACATTTAACTGATAAAGAAGAATGTGCTATATGTACTGATACTAATAGAAAAGATAATCTTATATGTGTAGTAGAAGATTATAAATCAGTATTTATGTTTGAAAAATCAGGTACTTTTCAAGGTAAATATCATGTGTTGAATGGATTAATATCTCCTATGGATGGAATATATCCTGAAGATATTAATTTAAGTAATTTAGTATCTAGAATAGATGGTAAAGAAAATGCAGAAATAATTATAGCATTAAAACCTACAATAGAAGGTGAAACAACTACTCTATATATCAAGAAGATATTTGAAAATAAGAATGTTAAAATATCAAGATTATCATATGGTATCCCTATGGGAGTTGATATTGATTACTTAGATTCAATTACACTTGATAGAGCATTATTAGATAGAATTGAATTATAGGAGCAACAATGAAAAATGAAGAAATAATAAATTCTATTATTAATTCATTCCATGAGAAAAAAAATTCTCATGCTTTTTTGCTTGAAACAAACAATTTAGAATCTTGTTATAAAGATTTAATTAACATGATTAAAGTACTTAACTGTAAGAATGGTACTATCGATGATTGTAATGTGTGTCATACGATAGATGTTGGTACAAATCCTGATATTATCACTATAAACCCTGTAAAAAAAGAGATAGGTGTAGAACCAATAAATAATATAATCAAGGTATTCTCAACTCAACCACTTATAAGTAAGTATTCTATGTATATTATATATGAAGCTGATTTATTAAGTGTTTCAGCAGCAAACACAATTCTTAAGTTTTTAGAGGAACCTGAAGAAGGAATAGTTGGATTCTTTATTACTAGTAGACTAAGTTCTATGCTACCTACTATTACCTCTAGATGTGAACTTATTAATATGAGATACGGTAATAATTCTGTATTGGATTTATTAAATATTTCTGAGGAAGAATATATGGCATATTATAATATAGCCAAACATATGATTGATGTTTTGAATTATAAAACAATTTACGAAAGATTATATAAAGCTAATGATATTACAAAATATGAGAGAGAAGAAATTATTAAGGTATTTAAGATTATACATAACATATATGTAATAAAGTTTGAAAATATCATTAATAATGAATATAATAATCTTGAATATGCGCAAGAAATATTAAATATTATAGATGAAAAGGATCCATCTTTAATAGCTAAAAGAATAAAAAATATTGAGCAATTCTTAAATGATTTTAAGTACAATGTTAATAAAGAATTATTTATTAACAAATTGTTTATTACATGGGAGTAGATAATATGAATATAGTTGGAGTAAGATTTAAAAGTTTTGGTAATACATACTTTTTTATTAATGATAATTTAGAGTTAAACATCAATGATTATGTTGTTGTTGATACTGAAAACGGAGAACAATATGCTAAAGTTACTGAATTAGATGTTATAGATACTAAAAAGTTAGATATTAATAAGATGAAGCATGTATTAAGAATAGCAACTAAAGAAGATATTAAGCAATTTGAAAATAATATTAAAAAAGCTAAAGAAGCTTTAGAATATGCAAGAAAAGAAGCTAGTAGACTAGAATTAGATATGCGTATTTTAGATGCATCTTATACATTAGATAGAAAGCAATTAACTTTTAATTTTACTTCTGATGAAAGAATAGATTTCAGAGAATTAGTTAAAAGTTTAGCAGCTTCTTTTAAAACAAGAATAGAATTACATCAAATAGGTGTAAGAGATAAATCTAAGCTTGTAGGTGGTCTAGGACAATGCGGAAGACCTCTTTGCTGTGGACAATTCTTATCTGGTATGGAAACTATATCTATAAATATGGCTAAGAATCAAGGATTAGCTTTAAATCCTACAAAGATAAATGGTTTATGTGGTAGATTACTATGTTGTCTAGCATATGAAGATGAAGTATATACATGCCATAGAAAAGAATTACCTAAGTTAGGTGAAAAGATTAAAACACTAGATGGCGAAGGTAAAGTTGTTAACTTGGATATTTTAAATAAAAAGTATTCAGTAGAGATAAATGGAGAAGTTAAGCAATATGAAGCAAGCTGTCCAAAAAGAGATAAATGATTTATTTGATTATGGATATAAGATATATCAAATAAAAGACTATTTTAAATTTGCATCAGACTCAGTATTATTATCTGAGTTTGTTAAGCTTAAAAAGAAAGATAAAGAAATATTAGATCTATGTACAGGTAATGCACCTATTCCTATGATATTAACTAGCAAATATGGTGATAAACTGCATATAACTGGTATTGAACTACAAAAAGAAATATATGATTTAGCTATAGAATCGTTAGAATATAATAAATTAACTAATATAGATATTATTAATGATGATGTAAATAATTGTTTAAAACTATTTAGAAATAAACATTTTGATGTTATTACTTGTAATCCACCATATTTTAAACATGATGAAACAAGATTAAATAATGAAGAGATAAAAGCTATAGCTAGACATGAGATAAAACTAAAACTAGAAGATATTATTAAAATATCATCTAAGCTACTAAATATAGGTGGTTATTTATATATGGTTCATAGACCTGAAAGATTATCTGATGTAATTATTGAATTACATAAATATGGATTTGGACTTAAAAGAATAGTGCCTGTTTATAACGATGATAATTCAAGATGTGTATATATATTATTTGAAGCTATGTTTAAAGGTGAAGATTATGTTAAAGTATTAAATCCTATAACACTTCACCACGATGATAAAACATATAAAGATATATTTAAGGAGAATTAGTATGAATAGTGTTCAATTTAAAGATGAACTTATAAATAATTATAAAGATTATCAGACAATTATTCATACATCAAGTGAAAAAGATTATGCCTATCTTCAAGAAGGAGTATGTATAGAAATAATTAATCCCAATGGGGATAATGTATTTGTTGATTTATTGGATGAAATAATTATTAAATGTGGTAATCAACAACAAGTATGCGAATATTTCTTATATGGTGATTCTTATACTAGTAATTTCATGGAATCATTATATTATATAGATCAATTCTTAAATAAATAAAGGAGGAATAAATATGAAGTTAATTGTTGGACTAGGAAATCCCGGTAAAGAATATGAAAAAACAAGACATAATATTGGTTTTATGTGTCTTGATAATTATTTAGGCTCAGTTAAATGGTCAAGCAAATTTAATGGTTTATATTATGAAACTAATATTCATGGTGAAAAATATATATTTGTTAAACCTCAATCATATATGAATTTATCTGGTGGAGTAGTTAGACAATATGTAGATTATTTTAATATTCCTATAGAAAACATTTTAGTTATTCAAGATGATTTAGATTTACCTGTAGGTAAAATAAGATTAAAGATTAATTCATCTGCAGGGGGCCATAATGGAATAAAAGATATTATTGCTAATCTTGGAACTAATGAATTTGCTAGATTAAAAGTCGGTGTTTCTCAAGATAGATCAGTAGATACAAAAGATTATGTACTAGGTAAAATAGGCAAAGAAGACCTAAATAAGATTGTTGATAAATATAAAGATATTAACAAAATAATTGAAGAATTTGATTATACTCAAATTAATGAATTAATGGGTAAATATAATTAAGGTGATTTTATGTTATATATATGTCCTAAGTGTCATGAAAAACTAGATATTGTTGATAAATCATATAAGTGTATTAATAATCATACTTATGATATGTCATCAAAGGGATATGTTAATTTTTTATTAATTGATGATAAGAAATCATTACACCCAGGTGATACTAAGGATAGTTTAATTGCTAGGTATGATTTTCTAAATAAAGGATACTATAGATTTATCTTTAATAATGTAAATGATATCGTAAAAAGATATAATATTATCAATTTACTTGATATTGGATGTGGAGTTGGATATTACACTTATCAACTTAAGGTAAATAATCCATCTATTAATATATATGGTTTTGATATAGCTAAAGAAGCTTTAGCTATAGCTTCAAGATATACTAAAAAAGATATTAATTGGTTTGTTTCTAATTCTAAAAATATTCCAATTGAAGATAATTCTATAGACGCAGTACTAGCTATGTTTTCTTTTATTACTCTAGATGAGATAAAAAGAGTATTAAAAGATGATGGTATTTTCATTCAAGTATGTGCTGGTAAGAATCATTTAATTGAATTAAAGCAAACAATTTATGATGAAGTTAAGATTAAAGAAGAAGATAATAATTTATTACCTTTAAATCTAATAGATAGAAATGAATATACTACTACGATTAATATAGATAATAATGAAGACATTATTAACTTATTTAAGATGACACCTCATTATTACAGATGTAGTAAAGAAAAGAAAAATATAATTAATAATTTAGATAAAATAGAATTAACAATAGATATTGTAATAAATATTTATAAAAAATAAGGAGTTAATATGGATTTCTTAAATGATATATTTCAATTTAAGGATCACGGAACAGTATGTGGTTTATCTAGTGAACTACAAATACTATATTATTTAACATATTTTAATAGATATGATGATAATGTATTAATAGTTACTAATAGCTTATATGATTCTAATAAGATCCATCAAAAGTTAAAAACATATACAGACGATGTTTTTCTTTTTCCTATGGATGATTTTTTAGCTTCAGTAGCTGTTGCATTATCTCCTGATTTAAAAGTTAAAAGATTAGAGGTACTTGAAAGAATTAAAGCAGGTAAGAAATCTATAATTGTAACTAATTTAATGGGGTATTTGAGATATTTGCCTTCTTTAAAAGAACAAGATAAATTAAAGATAGAATTACAAACTGGTATTGATATTAATCGTGATGAATTAATAGATAAACTTATTAATTTAGGTTACAAACAAACAACTCTTGTTACATCTACAGGAGAATATGCATTAAGAGGATATATAATTGATATATTTCCTTTAGAAGCAGATCATCCAATTAGAATAGAATTCTTTGGTGATGAAATAGATAGTATTAGATTATTCGATGAATCTAGTCAATTAAGTCTAGATAAAATTGATAATTATACTATATTACCTTTCCAAGAAGTATTAAGTGATGAACATAATAGCATATATGATTATTTAGATAATCCTAATGTATTCTATGTTGATTATAATCAAATATTAAATGGATATAATAAAATATGTGATGATATTAAATCATTTAAAGAATCTAAACATATAGAAAATGAATACAAGTATATGTATGAATTTGAAGAAATTAATCCTGAAAAATATATAAAAATAGAAACAATTAATAATTTAGAATATTCAGATAATTATAATTCAAAACCATTAATTAAGTTTAAAGGTGATTATGAAAAATTAAAGGATTATTGCTATGATAACTATAAAAATAATACTCTAGTAATATGTTTATCAAAAGATAAACAAATAGAAAGAATACATGAATTAATACCTGATGCTAATGTAGGATCTATTCAACCAGGAAAAATTAATATTATTAATAAAAAGATTAATGAAGGGTTTGTTATTAATAAACATATATATATTTCTGAATATGATATTGATGATAATAAAGTCTATACTAACTATAAAACATCATATAAGATGGGTAAAAAGATTAACAGTTATAACGAACTTAAAGTAGGAGATTATGTAGTTCATACATCTCATGGTATAGGTATATATGGTGGTATTACTGCTATTACTAAAGGTGATATGGTTAGAGATTATATCATGATTAAATATCAAGGTAATGATAAAGTATATATCCCAGTGGAAAAAATAACTACTATATATAAATATGCTGATCAAGATGGTACTGTTCCACATATTAATAAACTAAACTCTACATCATGGGCTAAGACTAAGATGAGAGTTAGATCTAGAATTCATGATATATCTGATGAATTAATTAAATTATATGCTGCAAGAGCTAATTCAAAAGGACCAGCATTTAAGACTTATGAAGACGAAGTTATCTTTGGTGATTATTTTGAATATGATGAAACATCAGATCAATTAAGAGGAATAAACGAAATAGATAAAGATTTAAGATCTCAAGTACCTATGGATAGATTACTATGTGGCGATGTAGGATTTGGTAAGACAGAAGTAGCTTTTAGAGGTATGTTTAAGACTGTTATGAATGGTTATCAAGTAGCTTATCTATGTCCTACAACATTATTATCTAGACAACAATATAAAAATGCCTTAGAAAGATTTAAGGATTTTCCTGTAAATATAGCTTTATTAAATAGGTTTACTACTCCTAAAGAAACTAATAGAATCATTAAAGGGTTGCAAGAAGGTAATATAGATATCGTATTTGGTACTCATAAATTATTTAATGATAAGATTAAGTATAAAAATTTAGGATTATTAGTAATAGATGAGGAACAAAGATTTGGTGTTACACATAAAGAAAAGATTAAAGAGATAAAGAATGATGTTAATGTATTAACATTATCGGCTACACCAATACCAAGAACACTTAAAATGGCTATGTCTGGTTTAAGAGATTTATCTATAATAGATACAGCTCCTGTTGATAGATATCCTGTTCAAACTTATGTATTAGAAGAAAATGATGTTCTTATCAAGGATGCTGTATATAAAGAATTATCTAGAGATGGGCAAGTATTTATACTTTATAATAAAGTACAAGATATAGAAGACTTTAGATCTAGAATGAAGTTATTAATACCTGAAGCTGATATATCTATAGCTCATGGTAAAATGGATAAGAATGAATTAGAACAAGTAGTATCTGACTTTGTAGATAATAAGTTTAATGTATTAATATGTACTACTATTATTGAAACAGGAATAGATATACCTAATGTTAATACATTAATTGTTATTGATGCTGATTCTTTTGGATTAGCTCAGTTATACCAATTAAGAGGTAGAGTTGGAAGATCTAATAAAATAGCTTATGCATATCTTATGTATAAACCAGCAAAAGTATTAACAGATACAGCTATTAAGCGACTTCAATCAATTAAAGACTTTACTGAATTAGGTTCAGGTTATAAGATTGCTATGCGTGACTTATCAATAAGAGGTGCTGGTGATATATTAGGTTCTGAACAAGCAGGTTTTATTGATTCAATAGGTATTGATTTATATACTAAAATGGTTAATGAAGAAATAAAAAGATTAAATGGTGAAGAAGTAATTGAAGATTCAGATGATCTATCTAATCCTTTAATAGAAGTATCTAATCATATATCTGATGACTATGTATCTGAAGAATCTATTAAGATTGAAATTCATAAAATGATTAATGAAATTAAAGATAAAGAATCTTTAGATTTAATCAGAAATCAAATTGAGGATAGATTTGGTAAAATTGATAAAGATATGGAAATATATATGTATGAAGAATGGTTTGAAAAACTTGCTAGTAAATTAGGAATAAAAAGAATTGAACGTAAGGAAAACTTAATAACAATTGAATTACCTCAAAATGTATCAGATAGGATAGATGGTGAAAAACTATTCTTAGTTACATATAATATTCATCCTAGATATAAATTAAAATATCAAAATAAAAAGATCTATATTAGTCTACCTAATATAAATCTAGAAAAACACTTTATCTATTATGAAGTTAAATTATTAGATGAAATAGTTCATATGATAGGAGAGGAATAAATATGTTAATAGATACACACTCTCATATATTTAAAGAATACTATGATGATATAGAAGCTGTATTAAATAGAGCTAAAGAAAATGGCGTAGAAAAAGTAGTAGTAGCAGCTGATAACATTAAATCTTGCTATGAAGTTATTGAAAATAGCAAGAAATATAATAATTATTATTTTTGCTTAGGAATACATCCTGAAGATGTTGATGATGATTTTAACGAGCTTGTTAAAATAATAGAAGAAAATAAAGATAATCCTAAGTTTGTTGCTATTGGTGAAATAGGATTAGATTACTATTGGACTAAAGATACAAAAGATAAACAAATAGAATTATTTGAAAAACAACTACAATTAGCTGAAAAATATAATAAACCTGTTATAGTTCATTCTAGAGAAGCTACATTAGATACTCAAACAATATTATCTAAATATAATGTTATAGTAGATATTCATTGTTTCTCTGGATCTAAAGAAACAGCAGATATTTATATAAAAAGAGGATATTACATAGGAGTAGGTGGAGTATTTACTTTTAAGAATTCAAATTTAAAGGATGTTATTAAGAATATTCCTTTAGATAACATTCTTTTAGAGACTGATTCTCCTTATTTAGCACCTGTTCCTCATAGAGGAAATCCTAATGAACCAGCTTATATAAAAGATATAGCTGAATATTTATCTAGTATTAAAAATATTGATATAGAAGAGATAAAAGAGAAAACTTCTCAAAATGCAACAAAAATATTTAACATTTGACACTTATATGTTATAATTTACATGTAGGGTGAGAATAATGAATAAGGTTTTTTCAAGAGTAATTAATGCATCAAAAATTTTATTATTAGTAGCTTTAATACTATCAACAACTAAGGTTAATACATTTACTACAAATGGAAAAATATCTAATGCATCAATGAATAAAACATTAGATTTAACTGCTATGGCAACTAAATATGATGAAATACATTATACTGATATGTGGTTCCCATTAGATAGATTTACTGGAGACCTTACTGGTTATGGAGCTAACTGTGCTTTATGTTCTGGTAAATTAGGTTGTACTGGTCAAGATGTTAGAGATGGTACTACTACATATGAAGATCCAACATATGGAACAGTTAATATTGTAGCTTCTTCTAAAAACTTAAAATGTGGTTCAATTATTACATGGGATAACTATGGAACTAAGATGACTGCAATAGTTTTAGATAGAGGTGTACTTGGAACTGATATTGATTTATTATCTCCAAGTGAAGAATATGCAAGAAACAATGTTGGTAGACATAAGATAACATATGATGTACTAAGATTTGGATGGTCAAGATAGAAGGTTTTTACAACCTTCTTTTTTATGCTATAATAACAACTAGGTGATAATATGGAGTTTAATTTTAAGAAAAAATATGGTCAAAACTTTATTAATGATAAGAATGTAATTAATAATATATGTAAATTAGTGGATGCTAATGAAGATGACTTAATTATTGAGATTGGTCCAGGAGCAGGTGCTATAACAGGCGTATTAACTCAATTAAATTCTTATTATATTGCTTATGAAATAGATGTAGAGCTAGATAATTATTTATCTAAGTATACAAGTACTAAATTCAGAATAATATATGATGATTTTTTAAAGAGAGATATTAAAGAAGATATAAAAGACATTAAATATAATAGATTATTCATAGTAGGTAATTTACCTTATTACATAACAACTCCAATATTATTAAGTTTAGTTGATAACAAGATTAAATCATATAAAAATATATTCATGGTACAAAAGGAATTTGGTGATAGATTAACAGCTAAACCAGGAAATAGAGAATATGGTTCAATTACTGCATTATTAAATAATTTTTATGATATTAAAAAAGAATTATTTATACCTAAAGAAAAATTTACACCAAAACCTAAAGTTGATTCTGTTATTATTTCTTTATTAACTAAAGAATCAAATGTTAATTATTCTAAATATAAAAAGTTTATTAGAGATGCTTTCCAATTTAAAAGAAAGAACCTAAGAAACAATCTTAAAGGATATGATTTAGAGGCTATTGAAACTGTTTTGAAGAAACATAATTATACTTTAAATAATAGAGCAGAAGATATTCCTTATGAAGTCTTTGTTGACATTATAAATACAATTTTATCGTAATTTATTGATTTTTGATAAATATTTGCTATATAATGAGTATAATAAGTAGTAGGAAGGTGACTCGATGGAAATTACTAATGTAAGAGTTCGTATTGTTGAAAAAGACAATTCGAAAATGAGAGGTTTCGCTAATGTAACAATCGATGATCAATTCGTTGTTCATGATATTAGAATATTAGAGGGAACTAATGGTTTATTTTTAGCTATGCCATCTAAGCAAGTTGCACCTGGTGAATATCGTGATATAGCACATCCAATAAATGCAGAAGCGAGACAAATATTTACTGACGCCATTCTTGCAGAATATGAAAAAGAATTAGCTAGAGAAGATAGAGAAGAATCAGAAGAAGAATAATCTGGTTCTTTTTTATTGTGTAAATTTTTGCGTAAAAGTCTAAAAATATTACATGTAAAAAAGCAATTAATTGACAGTATGGTTTATAATAATTATAGGAGATTATTATGACAAAATTTCATTTAAGAATGACAATTTATGTACTTATATTAATTGGTATAGTAGGTTTTGTTTGGCTTACTTGTTTTAATAGTTGGGTAGAAATATACCATAATGTATCTACTAAAAAGGCTTTAGAAGACAAGTATAGTGAATTAGTTGATCATGAAGATGAATTAAATGATGAAGTAAATAAACTCCAAGATCCAGAATATGTAGCTAAGTATGCAAGAGAAAAGTACTTATATACAAAAGATGGAGAAATAATAATAGATGTATCTAATAACTAGGGCAATCCTAGTTTTTATTTGATATATACATAATATTGTGATATATTTATATCACAATTTATATATGGGGTCGTTTTCTGGTTTCGACAGATTATGGTCTTGTTATGGTTGCAGGTGGTAAGGTAAGACCTAATCTTCCAACACAGTTAAATATAACTGACAATACAAATTATAATACTGCCTTAGCTTTTGCCTAAAAATTGGCATTGAGGCACTGATTAATAGATTTTCTATAGTTTATTAATTGGTTCATATATATAGAATATATTTATATTGTTTTCCTAGATAATATAGATGAATAATTTTAGGATAGTTAACATATGGTTGTTAGATTCCTAGTGTTAATGAAATAAGTGATCTAAATAAACCTGTAGATACTGTATCGAAGAGTAATTTGGACGCGAGTTCAAGTCTCGCCGACTCCACCATTTTGATATTTAATCTAAAACTTTATGTTTTAGATTTTTTATATATTAATAAATAATTATTGTTAAATAATAAAAAAGACTACTTGTTTAGTAGTCTTTTAACTTTATCTTTAACTTCTTTTGGAGTATAAAGCTTAATATAATTAATTACCTTATATACTGATTTATTTCCAGGTTTATGATCACTTTCTATTTGCATTGATTCATGTTGTATTAATCTTGAATAATCTCTATAAATTTTTTCGTATGGATGAATGAAATTAGATTCATGCCATGGCCTCCAATATCCAAATGTTGTTGAATGTAGAATATTTGGATTATTTGCGGCTTTATCCATCTTACTTATTTGATTTCTTTTAACACCTATATTATTAAGATATTTTCTTAATGAGTGATTATCATAATAGATATCAGGTGGATACATATTATATGATGGATCTAATGTTACTATTTCATCTTTAAATGTAATATTAAGTAAGTCTTGATCTGGATAGGTGAATTCTTGTCTTTCTTTTAAAGTATCTATTATTCTTTCCTCACATCTTTTTTCTTTCCATTTAGTTGTATTAATCCATATTACACCAGAGTTATAGTAAGTTTTTATATCTGAATCTAATGATTTTATATATTCTAAAGGCATCTCATCTTCAGCCATACAAATAGCAGCATCATAGTTTTCTAGAGATTTTAAGCTATTAACTACAATAGTATCTGAATCTAAATATAATAAATGCTCTACATCTTTTATTATATGCTCAAAGAATAATCTAGCATTTGCAATACTAGTTCCTCTCCAATCAGGTATTTTATTATCTTTAACTAGATTCTTAATTAAATTATAATTATATAGTTTTAGTTGAACATTTCTGAATTTACCAACTAGTCTAATAACTCTAGCAAAATCATCAAAAGTAAATCTATCATATATTAAATGTATCGTAATTTCTTCTAAATCTTTATTATTATCACATAATGAAGATATAGAAACTAATAATTGATTTAAATAATTGTTATCTGTTGTGTACATAACATCGAGTTTTTCCATACATTTTTCCCCTTTTTGTAGATTAATATACTAACATATCTTATCAATTCGTGCAATTGTTTTTTCTTTTGATATTTTCTATCTAAAATTATATAATATATATAGGAGGAAAATTCATGAAAACTAATGGATTTAAGATTGTTTTAGTAATTGTATTAGTTTTACTTTTTGTCTTATTTATTTTAACTAGGATAAATAACAACAAAGTACGATATACATCTATAAATGAGATTGATAAATTAATTAAAAAAACTGGTTATTCACTTTTCTATAAAGGAGAAGTAAATGACGATATAAATAATATACTTGAAAACTATAGAGCTAATTATAAATATAATGTATATATATTAAATGATAGCTTTGATAAAGTTAAAGAGTATATTAAAAATCAAACTGATGATGAAGTTACATCTGATAAGGTATTTATTATGTATTCGAATGATGGTTCACATACATTTATCTATAATGACATGATTGAATATTATGATGAATATATTAAACAATTTGATTATAACTATGTTCCAACTCCAGAAAGAAATTATAAACTATCTTCTGCTTCCCAATTTAAATCAATGGTAGCAAAGAAAGATTATACAATTGCAGTATTTGGAGAAGATTCATGTTCTTTCTGTAATATGTTAGAGCCAATTGTTAATGATGTAGCGAAAAATAAGAAATTAGATATTTATTATTACAATAGTTCTAGAATGGATGCAGATGAATATCAAACTATAATGGAAATGGATATAGCAATACCTGCTGAATGTACTACTCAAAATGTAGAAACATCATTCTTAAAAGGTTTTGCTAAACCTATGACATTAGTATTAAGTAAGAATAAAGTAGTAGGTTGTATTAAAGGATTCTATGAATATAATGAATATGTATATAGATTAAATAAGATATTGGAGGCTAAATAATGAATACATACGAAAAAGTTAAAGCTTTTAAGGAAAAGTTTCCTGGTACAGTTACATGGAGACTAAAAAGACATTGCAATGTTATAGATAAACATTTAAATCCTAATGAAGAATTATTATATGCATTTGCTGGGCAATTAAATGATAATGCTTTTAAAATATTTGATACAGGTGTAGTAGCAGTAACTACTGAAAGATTAATAGTTGCTCAAAACTTCTTATGGCCTGGTTATAAGTTTATTTCAATTACACCTGATATGTATAATGATTGTACTATTAAGTCAGGTATTATTTGGGGAACAATTGGAATTGATACAATTAAAGAAACTGTATATGTTTCTAATATTGCAAAAAGATCTATGCCTCAAATAGAGACAATAGTTACTACATTCATGCAAGAGATGAAGAAAGCATATCCTGATAGAGACGGAGTATAGTATGAAGATTTTAAAGAATAATATACGAATAGTTTTATTTTTAATAATATCAATAATTATTCTTATTGCATTTATTATGTTTATTAATAGAGAAACTAATTATTCTTTAGAATATGATTTTAATGAATTTCATATAAAAGAAATATATGATAAAGATAGAGATTTATACACATTTAATATAAATACAGATAACTATAATTATGATATTAATATTAATCATAAATACACTAATAAGAGAAGAATAATTAATAATATTTCTTCTTTCGATAGAGATGGTTATAAATGTATTAGCATTAATGTATATGATGTTGATAGTAATGTAATATGTAATAAAGATAATGATTATTATGATAATACTATTACAATTAAAAATGATAATAATAAATTATATGAAAAGAATAACATATCTGTTTATTCTGATAACTATGATTATTTAATTTGGAATGGCTATGGATTTACAAATATAAATAATGATAAAACCTATAATGTATTATCTAATGAATCATATACCAATTCGTTAGCTTATCAATTTAAAGATTATATATTATTTGCTGACTATGATCAAAAACATGAGTTTAATAAATTCTATATTTATAATAATAAAAAGAAAGAGATTAGCTCATGGCAATTACCTTTCTATATTTCATTTGATTCATATTTCTTAGGTTATATAGGTGATGATATTTATTTATTTGATGTATCTAATGAAAGAGAATTAAGATTAAACATTGAAAAGAAGAAAATCAAAAAAGTAAATAAAAATGGTATGTCAGTTTTCTATGATAATGGAAAAACAAACATTAATACTAATAAGTTAATATATAATCAATTATTATTTAAATATGATACTTTATATAATATATTTGAGTTTGATGATAAGTTATATTATAAGTATTTTAATTCTAACAAGTATATAAGACTAAGTGATTTAAAAGTTGATAATATTCTATATACTAATAATGATCAAGCTTATTATATGAGTGGCAATTCATTATATTCATATAAAATAGGTGAAGGTGAACAAAAATTAGCCGAATCATTTGAGTGGAATTTTGATTATTTAAATAAGATATATGTATTTAAGAGATAAAGTATGTAATATATTTTATCTTTTTTTTATGTTATAATTTATCTAGAATAGGAGTTGATTAAAGTGATATTAAGAAAACCTTATGCTTTTATTATTAAACACTTTAGATTAATACACTTAGTCATACTCGGATGTTTAGGATATCTAATATATAACTTTTCATCAATAAATGGATTAGTTGATACATTAGTTAATTCTCGTATATATACTTATACAGGTGCAGATATTTATATTAATAAAACTGTATACACATTTATATTTGTAGGTTTATCATTAAGTGGTGTACTTCTTTGGTTATTAAGAACTAAGAAAAAACCAACAGGTTTATATGCTGGATTTGTAGCATATTTTATAGTATCTGCTGTTGCCTTTATTTATTTCTATTCTTTATTAGGTAAGTTAATAGAATCAAGTCTTGAAATTGATCAATTAACTACATTTAAAGATTTATTGCTATTAGTTAGAGTACCAGGATATATTCTTTCAGCAATGGCATTTATTCGTGGTATTGGATTTAACTTAAAACAATTCAATTTTTCAAAAGATATAGAAGAGTTAAAGATAGCTGAAAAAGATTCAGAAGAATTCGAATTAATGGTTGGTCAAAACAACTATAAATATGCAAGATTTATAAGAAGAACTCTAAGAGAAATATCATATTATATTAGAGAAAATTTAATAGCTATTACTATATTTGGTATGGTAATATTAGCTGCTTTAATAGTTTTAGGTATAAGATATTATAATTTATATTTAAAGAGATTAAAGGCCCAAGAAGTAAAAACAATAAATGGTATAACATATGTTGTTAATAGATCTTATATAACTGAGGAAGATTATTTAGGTAATAAAATAAAAGATGGATCTAAGTTTGTAGTTGTTAATATGTCATTTAATAATACAACAAGTACAGATAAAACATTGGATTACGATAGTTTGAGATTGGTATATGATAAATTAATATATGTTCCTACTGCATCATATAATTCTAAATTCTATGATATGGGAGTACCATATGAACCAGGAACATCTATACCTCAATCATCGATGCTTGAAAGATATATTGTATTTGAGATACCTAGTTCTATTAAATCTAATGATTTTACTTTAAGAGTTGAATATGGTGTAACAAATAAAAATACTAAGGTTATTGCTAATTACATTAAATTCCAAATTAATACAACTGAAGCAGATACAGAGAATATAGTAAATAATATTAACTTAAATAGTCCAATGAATCCAGATGTATTAAATGAGAATAGATTTACATTAACTATTAAAAAATATACTATTCAAGAGAACTATAATGATAGATATGTAATTTGTGGAAGAAATTCAGATTGTAAATCATATAATAATTTAATATCAGCTAATAAAGAAGTTGATAAAACAATGATGATATTTGATATAGATGGTCTTATATATGAAGAAGCTAATTTTACTAAGAGGTTTAAAACATATAATGAGATATTCTCTAATTTTGCAACTATCACTTATATGATTGATAATAGGATATATAAGAGACCTGTATCAATAGTTTCTACAAATGTAGATGGTAAAGCTTTTGTACTTGTAGATAGAGAAATATTAAAAGCTAGTACATATAAGATAACATTTACTTTTAGAAATAGTACTTACGACATTACATTAAAATAAAAAATGTTGAAAAGATTATACGTAATATGGTATAATCTTTCTTGTAAGTGGAGCCATAGCCAAGTGGTAAGGCATGGGACTGCAACTCCCCGAGCGCTGGTTCAAATCCTGCTGGCTCCTCCATTAAAAAAATAACTAACTCAATGAGTTAGTTTTTTTCTTTATATAGTTAACATTTTAATGATTATTTTTTATATGAAATCTTTCTATTTCATAGGCATCGAGAGATCTTCTCTTTTGATTAATCTCATCTGATACTTGTTCTATATATTCCATATATGCTTTTATATCATCTTCTGTATATGTATCTAATATAAATTTATGTATACATTCAGATGCAATATCATCAGCAAATCTTCTTAAAGGAGAAGTGCTGTGAGAATAGAAGCTTGTTCCTAAACCTTCGTGTCCAACATTATGAGGAGTGTAATAAGCTCTAGGGAATATATTCTTTAATGTTTCTAAATCTTTTATTACTGATTGGTCATCTGATCTTAATCTAATTCTTTCTTGTAAGTCTTCTATTTCTTTTATTTGTTTTTCATTAATTTTATGGCATCTATAAATAAAAGGTAATTCCTTCTCAGCAAATAATTTTGCTAAGTTATAATTTGTATAAATCATGCAATTTTCTACTACAGATGTACCAATTGTTTTAGAGTTATCATTGTGGAATTCTTGATATACTTTATCTTCATCATATACTTGAGAAAGTATAGGCGATATTTCACATAAATGTAATAAAGTATCTAAATAAGCTTCATCATCTGAACCATGTACAATATCATGGTTGAAGTCATCATATTTAAGATTCTTAGTTACTTTAATTATTTCATTTTTTATATAATATTTAATTAATTCACCTGTTCTTGAATCAATATCAAAGTAGTGGGACATAGCATATCGATATTCTCCTTGATTTAGACTCATTAAATCACCAGATAAATTAAAAGGTATCATTGGAATACATTCATTTCCTGAGTATAAACTTCTAGTTCTTTTTCTTGCTTCATCATATAGAATAGATGATTTATCAATATATGCTATAGGATCAGCTATATGTACTCCTAGATGATATATACCATCTTTCTTTTCAATAGATAAGGCATCATCTAATTCATATGCTCCTTCACCATCAAATGTATATATTTTCTTTCTTTTCTTTTTTGAAGTTAAATTACTATTTAATATATATATTTTTTTAGCTTCAATATTATGAGCTGCCTTAAATGATTCATGAACTTCATATTCATAATTTAAATTAGTTAATGTTTTATCTTCTTCTTCACCTAATATAGCTAGCATCATATTATTAGTAAAATAAGTTAGTTTTTCTTTTTGTCTAGGAACAGATAATTCTTTATGTTCTACATATTCTTTAATTTTATTTAATAATATCTTTTTATCTTCTTCATTTAAAGCAATTTTAGGTGAAGATAAGATAGCTTTAAATACTTTTTTATAATATAGTAAATCATCAAGTGGACCAAGATTAATATTAGATATATATTTATCAAGTGCACTTATATATTCGTCTAATACTTTATTAATTAAAGGATATTCTTTTTCATCTTTTATATTAACAAGATAAGGGAACTCTTCAATAGCATTTATAAAATGATTTAAATTTTTTGAATTAAAGATAATATAATATATGAATTCTCCCTTAGATGGATCATAGTCATCTGGTATTTCATAATTAAATTTAAGTATTGTATCCTCTAATTTATATAAAATATTCTTTAAAAGCTTATATCTTGTATTTTGTTTTTTATTTAAAGATTCAGGTTTAACATGAATGATTTCATTTATAGTTCTATGAACAGATGAAAATCTATTAATAGTTGTTTGTTGTAAAAACTTGTTCTTTCTTAATACATCTGGTAATAATTCTAATAAAGTAAATAAGTATGTTAGATCAGATTCATCATTATAATTAAAATTATTTATTTCGTCATCTATAATATCTAACATAGACATCAATAATTTATTTCTATTTCTAGATAATAATTTATCGTAATATTCATCCCTATAATCAGGATTGTTTTTATAAATCTTTAGTAGTCTTTTTACATCTTCATTATATTTGTCACTCATATATCCTCCTATTATTTTTATTATATCATATATAGATTTTACCATTGATATTTTGTATAACGAAACCTATAATAGTAGATAGTTAAGGAGGTATTGTAATGAAGACTTGTGTAGTAATATATAATCCTAATTCGGGTCATACGCTTAACAAGAAGAAAATACCTCAATATAAAAGACTTATAGAAAAATATGATTACAGTGTTAAATTTATAGCTACTCAATATAAAGGACATGCTAAAGAGATAGTTTCACATATTGGTTATGTAGATTTAGTTATGTCTATGGGTGGAGATGGAACTTTTAATGAAATAGTATATGGTAATTCACTAAGACATCATCAATTAGTATTAGCTCATATACCAATTGGCACTACAAATGATATAGGAAAGATGTTTGGGTATACTGATGATATTGAAAAGAATATCAAACTATGTTTAACAGGTGAAGTAAAAGATATAGATATACCTACAATAAATAATAGACCTTTTGTATATGTAGGTGGTTTTGGTAAATTCTTGAATATTGCTTATGATACTACTAGAGAAGAAAAAAAGAAGTTTGGGTATTTAGCATATATTATGAATGGAATTAAAGACTTCTTTGCAGATACTAAAATGCATGAAATAACATATACAGTAGATGGAGAAGAACATCATGTTTCTTGTTCTATGCTTATGATTTGTTCTGCTACTAGAGTGGCTGGATTTGATTCATTTTTTAAAGATGTAAAACTAGATGATGATCAATTTGAAGTATTTATAGTTACAGCTTCTAAAAGATTGGATATAATTGGTGCTCTAGGATTATCAGTATTTAAAGATCCATCATCAGTTAATAATGTAATATCTTTTAGAACAAGTAATATAAGTATTAAGTTTAAGAATAGACTTAAGAAAAATTGGTGTATTGATGGTGAAAAGTTAGAGATTAATAAAATGACTTATAATATTAAGAATGTTCATGTTATTAAACTATTAGTTCCTAAAAAGAATATAAAGAAATTATTTATAAATTAAAAAGACATATTACTATGCCTTTTTCTTTTTGTTTTTCTTATTTATTTTTTTATAGTTACATAAGATTATAATTATGATTGTACTTATAGTTGTTGATAGTATTCCAAGACCCAATAGTTTAGGTATATATTTAAATTCTATCTTATGAGTTCCTGGAGTAATATCAAATGTTAATAATGCACCTCCTAGTGCATAAGTATTAACTTTTTCTCCATCAACATATACTGTCCATCCTTCATCATAAGGAATAGATGTATAAACATAAGATGTATCTGTATCAATATAAGCTTCAATATTATTTTCCTTAAACTTAGTAATAGTCATCTTATTCTTATTTAATTTGTTATAAGCATCTTCAAATTTCTTTTGATTAATATTATATACATAAAATGATTGAGGAGCATAAGAATTATATCCTACATATATATATACTTTATCATCATTAGATGAAATATTTACTATCTTAGTTTCTTCATAATCATCTAACATAGAATAGTATAGTTCATCTGATACATTATCATAGTTAGTGTAATTATTATTCTTATAATATAAACAATTGCCTATAATAAAGTAATCTATAGAATAACTTTCTGTATAGAAATACATATTATCATTTGGATTATCAAATTCATATTTTACAACATAATAGTTACCATCATTATAAAGTTCTTCTGATGATGTAGGACTCATTTTCTCTAATACATTTTCTACACCTGTTGCATTATAAATATAGTTATTTTGAACTTCAAATGGATTTGATGATGAATAGTTCCATCCTTTTAAAGCTTCATTAGTACCATATCCTAAACCAATATTATATTTAAATTCATTAGCTGTTTCTTCGATTGTCTTAATTGGTGTGTATCTTACTTCATCATTTGTTATACCTATAAAGTATTTCATGTCAAACATTAAATCATATATTGGAGTTGTTTGAGCATAATAATATGAATTAATATGATTACCAGGAAGACCTAGTTTATGTTGAAGTGATGCCATAGATTCATAAGCCATTGATGTGAATGTTGTTAATCCATGGTAGTTATACCATGATGGATCATTTAAAGTCATCATAGTAACATTTTCTATTCTATAGAATTCTGAATCATCATAATTCTCTACATATTTTAGTAATTCTTCTGTAACATCATAATCTTTATAGAAATTATTTAATTCTTGAGTAATATTCCAATTATAATTAATTGATACTACAGCATCAATTGATGCAGCTAATGCTAAAGCAATAAAGAATACATTTTTTAATGAATTTATAAATACACTTCCTGAGTAGAATATAAAATATAATGTTAATAATATCATATTAATATATAACATATTATTATTCATACCATTCCAAGAATTAAATGTTAAAGCAAACATTAATAACATTAAGAATATATATGTAACTAATGAATAACCATATGGTAGTTTCTTTAAATTAACTGCTCCATATGATGCAATTACCATCATTATGAATGTATATATAAATGAATATCTATAAGGTAAATCATTAGGTACATGCATACCGTGTAATATGTAATCAAATACTGGATTAAAGAAGGCAATTATAAATACACTTAATAATAAGAAATATAATATTTTTGTTTTATGTTCTATCTTAGGATTTATTAAGAATAATATCATTAATGCTATAGATAATATACCAGCTGATACATTAGGAGCTGTTATTGAATCAGATGCAAATGTTGTAGTAGGTGTACCAGTAAAGTGATACATCAAGAAATCATCTATAGTAAACTTATAATATTGTACTTGAGGTATAATACCATGTGATGCTGATATCGAAGCTATAGATTTATATAATGGTATTAAGACTATTCCAACTAAAGCTCCAGCTAATAAAGAAGAAATTGCAAATCTTGCACATCTTCCTATAAATCTAAGCAGATTCTTTTTAAATTCCTTTTTTGTAAATTTAGCTTGATGTATATTATATATAATAAAGTAGAATACAGAATAAAAACATAACATATATCCAATAAAATAGTTAGCTATTAACATGAGAGCTAATGAAAGAGTATATAATAACCATTTATCTTCATCTACTAATCTTTCGATTCCTACAGTTATAATTGGTATTAAAACCATACCATCTAGCCACATCATATTCCAATAATAAGCTGAGAAATAAGCTGAGAATGCATATAGTATTCCTAAAGGAATTAAATATAAATCTTTAGTCTTAAATTTATGTGCTATAAAGTATACAAAAGTTACTGATGCAACTACTGCTTTAAGCCCTATTATAAAAGAATAAGAAGTAACTAAATCTTTTCTTTGAAATAACATTATCAATAGATTAAATGGTGATGATAAGTAATTAAAGAAATTTCTAAAGAATGGTAATCCTAATCCCATATTAAAAGAATATATTAAATTACTTCCATCATGTAATCTATCATATACTTCACCTAACATAGGGCCATATTGATGATAAAAGTCTACACATAGAAGTGATTTCTCACCAAAAGGTGTAACATTATTAAATATATATAATATGGATATGATAAATAAAGATATCATGAATGTAATAATATATAATTTTGAATTTGATAATTTATTAAGTATTTTCTTTATCATTATATTCACCTTATTATATTATACCTTATTTATATTAGTTAAAAAATAAAAAAGAATTAATTATTTAATTCTTTTCTTACTTTAGCATTTCCTTTATCAGTCGGTATAATATGACTTTGGTATATGTGTTCGATGGTTGCTTGTATTTCTTCTTGTTGTTTTTCTAACATATCATATTGAGTCTTTAATAATTCTATATATTCTATTTCTTCTTTCTTTAAAGGTGTCATTTGAAATTGAGTTTCTTCAGGAATTTTATATTGTTCCTCATAAGCTTGTAGTATGATAGTTACTTTCTTAGAAGTGTTTCTAGTATATGGTAAAGAAAACTTTAACAAATCATAATAAGTATAATCAGATATATTATTAGTGTTAATAAAACCTTGGTTTCTTATTATAGGATTAATAATAAAGCCTATATCTCTTTTTGATAATCCGATATGTGCTAGTTTATGAAATGATTTGATTAATAATTCTTTATTAGAATTAGTTGGAATAGGATAAATTATACATTTTTCATCTAATAAAGAAATATACGACATTGGTTCACTTAAATAGTAGAATCTTATTAAATCTATAAAACCTTCTAATTCTACTTTTGTTGGTTTTCTTAATCTTTTCTTATACTCTTCAACTTTGTCTTTATCTAAAAAGTCACTTACATATATCATATTATTAGCGGTAATTGATCGGCCAAACGAATAATCTCTAATAGACCAATCAGTATCTTTAATTCGCGTTTTGAATGCTAAATCTGTTTTTTTCATAAATACTTCCCATTTCTTGTAAAATGTATTATATTAATACATTGGAAATTAGTCAAATTACTTTTTTCTTGCAAAAATGAATAAAAAGTTATATTATTTAATAGTTATGAAAAAGAGGGATTTTTATGGATAAAATCATAAATGTTGCAGTTGTTGCACACGTAGATGCTGGTAAATCAACATTAGTAGACGCTTTATTAAGACAAAATGGTGTTTTTAGTGAACATGATGAACTAGTTGATCAAGTAATGGATTCAGATAATATTGAAAGAGAAAGAGGAATAACAATTTATTCTAAGAACTGTGCTATTAAGTATAAGGATTATAAGATTAATATTGTAGATACTCCAGGACATGCTGACTTCTCATCAGAAGTTGAAAGAATTATAAGAACAGTTGATACTGTTATTTTAATCGTAGACTCAGCTGAAGGAGTTATGCCTCAAACAAGATTCGTATTATCTAAAGCATTAGAACAAAACTTAAAACCAATACTATTTATTAATAAGATTGATAAGAAAGATGCTAGACCTACTGAAGTAATTGATGAAGTATTTGATTTATTTGTTGAATTAAATGCAACAGATGAACAATTAGACTTTACTACTTTATATGGTATTGCAAGAGATGGTATTGCATCATTAGATAAAGATGATTTATCTAATAATAATATAGTTCCATTATTAGATACTATTATTAATGAAGTAGAACCATATCAAGGTAGTGAATCTGATGATTTACAATTACAAGTATCTACATTAGCATATGATGAATATATTGGTAGATTAGGTATTGGTAGAATAACTAAAGGTAAGATTAAGTCTGGTGAATTAGTAACATTAGTTGATAATCAAGGTAAGGAATCATCATTTAAAGTATCTAAGTTATTTGTTAATGAAGGTTTAAATAGAGTAGAAAAACAAGAAGCATTCTATGGTGACATTGTTACTGTAGCAGGTTGCTCAACTATTTCTATTGGAGACACTATATGTGAACATGGAAAACCAAATCCACTTCCTCCAATACATATTGAAGAACCAACATTATCTATGAATTTCCTTGTTAATAATGGACCTTTTGTTGGTAGATCTGGTAAGTTCTTAACTACTAGACATATTAAAGAAAGATTAGATAAAGAATTAGAAACTAATGTTGGATTAAGAGTTGAAGAATTACCTTCATCAGATGGATATAAAGTATCTGGTAGAGGTGAATTACACTTATCTATCTTACTTGAAAACATGAGAAGAGAAGGATATGAATTATGCGTATCTAAACCTCAAGTATTAATTAAGGAAGAAAATGGTCAAAAACTTGAACCATATGAAAAGGTATTAATTAATGTTCCTTCTGATTATGCTTCGACAGTTATATCAGATATTCAAGAAAGAAAAGGTATCTTAATGGGAATGACTACTACTGAGGATGGTTATAATCATTTAGAGTTCTCAGCTCCTACAAGAGGATTAATCGGATATAGATCTGCATTTATTACTAACACTCGTGGTGAAGGTATTATGGTAAGATCATTTGATGAATATAAAGCTTATGCTGGAGAAATGAGTACTCGTAAGAATGGTGTATTAGTTTCTATGGAACAAGGTAAGACTTTAGGATTCTCATTATTTAACTTACAAGAAAGAGGTCAATTAATTGTTGGACCTGCTACTGATGTTTATGTTGGTATGATTGTAGGTATTCATAATAGAGATAATGATCTTGATGTTAACCCATGTAAGAATAAACAATTAACTAATACTCGTGCATCTGGTTCAGATGATGCTATAGCATTAGTTCCATATAAGACTTTCTCATTAGAAGAAGCTCTAGAATTTATCGCTGATGATGAATATGTAGAAGTTACTCCTGATGATATAAGATTAAGAAAAGCAATATTAGATCCATCTGAAAGAATCAGAGCTAATAGAAATAAATAAAAAGTAGGTATTTACTAACCTACTTTTTTATTTATGATCTAAATGTTGATTAAATTCATCTTCAATGAATGATGTCTTGATTAAGTTCTTAAATAATCTTGTAGAACAAATTACATCAAATTCACCAATGAATTCAAATATTGTTGGATTCCACTTCTTTTTGAAGTCATCTAATCCTTTATAAGGAGTTTCTTCTTCAAATTTACCTGTCATACCATTTATATCTAAGTAATTAAAATATGGTTTATATCTTTCCATTATTGCATAATGTAAGAAGTGGTTAGGATTTAAATATTTAAATTCTTCTGAATAACCAGAAGCTACAATAGATACTCTGTTATAGTGTTTAACTACAAGAGCTCCAGCTACTATTGCTTCTTTATGTTGTTTTAGTGATTCTGTACCTTTAATTATATTTTCTTTAAAGGAATCTAATCTTTTATCAGAAGCCATCTTCTTATTTAAATTTGCAGGAGATGGATCTTTTTGTATTAACTTGTTATATTCATAGTTTTTTGCTTGTTCTTTCTCAAATTTATTTCTGATTAGTTGTAATCTTTGTTCAAAATCGATTTTAACAAACAATAAATCTATAGAATTATCTTTAGCAAATGAATTATAGAATGTTCTATAGTAACTTATAGGTCTTTTAGTTTTTAAGAATGGATATATAACATCCATTTCTCTAACATCTCCTAGTGTAAGTGACATACCTGAATTAATGCATTTTTTTATTTTCTTTCTATAATCTCTATGTATTTTAGATATATTGAATTCTTTTAAGTTAATATATGCATTGAACTTTGGTTCCAATAAATCAAAGTCTCTTAATTCTAATCTTCTTTTGACATTTAATTCTTTTAATATATCAATGATTCTTACATTACCATTGTAAGTCATTACGTATTTATGTTCTTTATCTGTAGAACCTATTATTATTTCAGGATTAAATTTAATAAATACATATCCTAATCTATAATAGTATTCTTTTAAATCTTTAATAAATGACTTCAATATATTTTCATCATAATAGTTAAGTAAGAATCCTTTAGGAGCATAACCATATTTAACTTTACCAGTTATAGTCTTTGATAGTAATAAGGTAGCAGCTACAATAGTAGAACCTTCTACATAACCAATGAAATCATAGTCATATCCATAATCAGCCATAACTAAAGCATACTTTTGAGTTTGCATATAGTTATTAAGTGGATGAGATCTAGCGAAATCTGAAAATTGTTGTACTGTTAAGCTAACTATCTTCACTGTTATTACTCCTTTTTATCATATACAATATTATAACATAATTGTCTTTAATTTAAATGATTTAATTGCAAGATATTTACTAATAGTTTATAATACTATTAAATTCTTGATAAATATTTTTATTTATGTTAAATTATTAAAGGAAATCAGGTGATTAAATGGAAACAGCATTAATAGTTATTTCTGTTATCTTAATTGTATTAGTTTTATTACAAAGTAGTAAAGCACAAGATGGTGGACAAATTATTTCAGGTGGGAATGCTGAATTATTCTCTAATATAAAAGAAAGAGGATCTGAATTATTCTTATCTAGATTAACTATGGTATTAGGATTAGCATTTTTTGTTATTTCATTAATATTATATTTACAATAGGAGTTATTCCTATTTTTTTTATTTTATTATATATATTATTGGCTTTTATATGTTAAAATGTATATGAATGGGGATGTTACAAAATGGAAAAGAAACAACTAAAAGAAAAAGATATGACTCTTGAAGCTAATATTGTTCTTGCTTTATTAAGAAAATATGGCAAATTATCAATACAAGAATTATATGATGAATTTGAAAAATTAAATAATAGTTTATTGAATAAAGATCAAAGAGCATTTGATTTTATTAATTCTCTTGGATGCGATATTGGTGAAAACTATAGTATCAATAACGATAATTTAGTTATTGCTACAGTAAATGGTTTAATATCTTCAGGTATTATTGATTCAAATAGCAAAGAACTACAAAGTTCTTCTGAGATAGATATGTCAGCTGAATTAAGCATCAATACTAGATATGAAGTTTTAAGAATATTAGAAGATAAATATGATGCAATGAGTTTTGAATCTATCATGCATGAGCTTAAAATTGAAAGTCCAGTTATGATAAGTGAACTAAAAGATACTTTAGATCGTATGGTTAATGATCTTGAAGTATATGTAACTAATAAAAATAAATATATATTATTAGAGCATATGCCTAATTTTAAAGTTGGGGAAATAGACGTTAAACCTCAAGGCTTTGGATTCTTACTTATACCTGATGGACCAGATGTTCATATTGATAGAAGTTCTATGAATGGAGCTCTTGATGGAGATAAAGTATTAGTAGAAGTATTAGGAAATAATCCAGCTAATCCTGAAGGTAAAGTTCTTAAAGTTATTGAAAGAAATAAAAAGAACGTAGTTGGTGAAATTAAAATAATTAAATCTAAGAAAGTATTTGTTCCTAAAGATAAAAAATATGAAAATGCGACAATTACATTGGATCCTAGAGATTTAAATAAATGCGTTGATGGAGAAATTGTAGCAGTTACAATTGATAATGATATGTCTACTATTAATAATTACAAAGCTACATTTAAAAAGAGTATAGGACATAAAAATGATCCTGATATGGATATCTTAACATTAGCTGCTCAATATGATGTATTCCAAGAATTCCCTGAAGATGCTATGGAACAAGCTAATGCTATTCCTCAACAAATTAGTCCGGAAGATATTGAAGGAAGAACTGATTATAGAGATAAGATGATCTTTACTATTGATGGTAAAGATACTAAGGATATCGATGATGCTATAAGCTTAGATATAAATGAGGAAGGTAAATATGTATTAGGTGTACATATTGCCGATGTATCGCATTATATTCCTGAGAACTCTCCATTAGACCGTGAAGCTTTAAGAAGAGCTACTTCAAATTATCCAGCTGATAAAGTTATTCCTCAATTACCACATAAGTTATCTGATGGTATTTGTTCTTTAAACGAAGGTGAAGATAGATTAACTATTTCATGTGAAATGGTTATCAATTGGAATGGTTCTGTAGATCGTAACAGTGTAAGAGTATTCCCATCTGTAATAAAATCTAAAAAGAAAATGAATTATACAGATTGTAATGCAATATTAGAAGGTGTTGTTGATCCTAAATATGAACCATTTAAAGATAAACTTCTTGAAATGGTAGAAGTACATAAGATGATTAGAAAAGAAAGACAAAGAAGAGGAGCAACTGATTTTGATGCACCTGAAATAAAATTTGTCTTTGATGAAAATCATCATGCAATCGATGTAGTTGCAAGAGAAAGAGGAGAATTCGAAAAAGTTATTGAAGATTTCATGATCTGTGCAAATGAAGCAGTAGCTAGAGAATTCCAAAATTATAATGAATGGGGTTTACCTGCTATCTACCGTGTACACGATTTACCTAGCCCAGAAAGAATTCAAAAGTTTATTGCTTATTGTAATACTAGTGGTCAACATATTGTTGGTAAATTTGCTGAAGTAGATAATGCTAAAATGTTCCAAAAAATATTATCACAAATAGATGCTGAAGGCGAAGAAAGAGAAATAATCATGAAGATGGCTATTAGAACAATGGCTAAAGCATGCTATCAAAAAGAAAACATTGGTCACTTTGGTTTAGCTTCTGATTGTTATACTCACTTTACTTCACCAATAAGAAGATATCCTGACTTATTAGTTCATAGATTATTATGGACATACTTCTTTAAGGGACTTGCTAATGATGATAGAACAGTACGTTATTGGGATGCACATATTGATGCTATAGCTAAGCAATCATCTGATAGAGAAAGAAATGCTGATGATCTTGAAAGAGCTGTTAATGATATGTATTCTGCAGATTATATGACTGATCATATAGGTGAAGAATATGATGCTATTGTATCTGGTGTAACTAGTAAAGCATTATATGTTCAATTACCTAATAAAGTAGAAGGTAAGTTAGATTTCAATGATATGTTAAATGATAATTATGTATTTAATAAAGATGATGATTCTGTAACTGCTTCTCATAGCAATAAAACCTATAGAATGGGTACTAGATTAAGAGTAAAATGCATTGATGCATGTAAAGAAGAATCTAGAATTACTTTCAAACAACTAAGTTATACTAGAGAAAACGAAGGAAAGAAAAAAGTTAAATGCTAGAAGTTAAAAATAGAAAAGCTTATTTTGATTATTTCATATTAAAAGAAATAGAATGTGGAATAGTATTATCTGGTACAGAAATCAAATCTATAAGAAAAGGTTCAGTTAATCTAAAAGATACATATGCTAGAATAAAGAATGATGAAGTATTTGTTATAAATATGTTTATAGGTAGATATGAAGAAGGTAATCAATTTAATCACGATGAAAGAAGACAAAGAAAATTACTTCTTCATAAAAAAGAAATAACAAAACTAAATCAAGAAATAAAAGAACAAGGATTAACATTAGTTCCTTTGAAATTATATTTTAAAGATAATCATGCTAAGTTATTAATTGGTTTATGTAAAGGTAAAAAACTATACGATAAGCGTGAAACAATTAAAAAACGTGACTTAGAAAGATATAATAGATATTAACCGTGTTATACACGGTTTTTATTTTATAATAATATTCATAACTTATCTATTAATAAATAATTATTGATTAATAATAAAAATAGACTAAAATATATATTTTTATTAATTTTTAATTTTTCTTCTACTTTTCATATTATTTGTTATAATAAGTTTAGGAAGGTGATAATCATGAATATTAATATTCGTGGAGACAAAATTGCTGTAACTGATGCAATTAAAGCTTACATTAAGGAGAAGCTAGCTAAACTAGATAAGTATTTTGAAGACCCTAGTACTGTTGATGCACATGTATTAATAAGATCTAAGAATAATCAAGATACTATCGAAGTTACTATTCCAGCTAAAGGTTTTACTTTAAGAGCAGAAGAATCTAATGATGATTTATATGCTTCAATTGACTTAGTTGTCGATGTATTAGAAAGACAAATAAGAAAGAACAGAACAAGACTAAACTCTCGTAAGAACGAAGTTGCTGATATTTCCTTCGCATTTATTGAAGAAGAAGCAAATGAAGAAGAAGTATCTCAAATAGTTAAGAGAAAAAATATAGAAACTAAACCAATGAGTGAAGAAGAAGCTATTCTTCAAATGGAATTATTAGGACATTCATTCTTTGTTTATAAAGATGCAGATGAAGAATGTATGGCTGTAATTTATAAGAGAAAAGATAATAACTACGGAGTTATTTATTCTAGATAGTTTAAATAAGCATAGATTTTTCTATGCTTTTTTTATTATTTATATCTTATTTATTTTATTTATGATATAATCTTACTTGTAGAAATGGTTAAAAATGTGTATATATTTGAATATTTTTAATTATTTTATGGTAAAATAAGACTACTGGAGGAAGATTTATGGGACTACTTAGAGGACTAATAGATACTGAATATAAAGAATTAAAAAGATTTAGAAAAATTGCAGATAAAATAATGGCTTTAGATGATCAATACTCAAAGATGAGTGATGATGAATTAAAGCATATGACTAAAGATTTAAAGGAAATGCTAGAAAATGGTAAAACAGTTAATGATGAAGAGATAATTGTACCAGCATTTGCTACTATTAGAGAAGCTGCATGGAGAGTAATTGGTGAAAAACCTTACTATGTACAATTACTTGGTGGTTTAGCTATTCACTTTGGTAATATAGCTGAATTAAAAACTGGTGAAGGTAAAACATTAACTACTATTTTACCTGCATATTTAAATGCTTTAACTGGTAAAGGTGTTCATGTTGTTACAGTTAACGAATACTTAACTCAACGTAACGCTGAATGGATGGGCCCTATATATGAATTCTTAGGACTTACTGTAGGTGTTAACTTAAGAGAATTATCACCAGAAGAAAAGAGAGCAGCATATAATGCTGATATTACATATTCAACTAATAATGAAGTTGGTTTCGATTACTTAAGAGATAATATGGTTGTAAGACCAGAAGACAGAGTTCAAAGAGAACTTAATTATGTAATCCTAGATGAAATAGACTCAATGTTAATTGATGAAGCAAGAACTCCATTAATTATTTCAGGTGGTAAAGTTAATTCTGCAAACTTATATAAAGAAGCTGATAAAGCTGTTAAATCATTAAAGGAAGATGAAGACTATACTGTAGACTTAAAGAGTAAATCAGTTATGTTAACTGAAGAAGGTTCTAAGAAAGTTGAAAAGTTCTTCTCAATAGATAATTTATATGATTTAAATAATACTGCTTTAGTTCATCATATTAACCAAGCATTAAAGGCTAACTATGGTATGGCTCTTGATGTTGATTATGTAGTTGATGGAGAAGGTAAAGTTGTTATAGTTGACCAATTTACTGGTCGTTTAATGGAAGGTAGACAATTCTCAGATGGTCTACATCAAGCAATTGAAGCTAAAGAAGGAGTTCAAATTAATGAAGAAACTCGTACAATGGCTACAATTACATTCCAAAATTACTTCAGAATGTATGCTAAGATATCAGGTATGACTGGTACTGCTAAGACTGAAGAAGAAGAATTTAGAGAAATATATAACATGTATGTTATTGAAATACCAACTAATAAACCATGTATCAGAAAAGATATGGCTGATATTATGTATGCTACTGAATCAGCTAAGTATAAAGCTATAGTTGAATTTATTAGACAAGTACATGAAACAGGACAACCTATCCTTGTTGGTACTATTTCAGTAGAAAATAACGAAAGATTATCTAAAATGTTAGATAAGATTAAAATTAAACATGAAGTATTAAATGCAAAGAATCATGCAAGAGAAGCTGAAATCATTGAAAAAGCTGGTCAAAAAGGTGCAGTTACTATTGCAACTAATATGGCTGGTCGTGGTACAGATATTAAATTAGGTGAAGGTGTTGCTGAACTTGGTGGTTTATGTGTAATCGGTACTGAAAGACATGAATCTCGTCGTATTGATAACCAATTAAGAGGACGTGCTGGTCGTCAAGGAGACCCTGGTTATTCTCAATTCTTTATCTCATTTGAAGATGAATTATTAAGAAGATTTGTACCTGAATCAATAAAGACAGCTGTACAAAACTTAGGTTTAGATGATATGGAACAAATTAGATCTAAAATGTTCTCTAGATCTGTAGAATCAGCTCAAAAGAAAGTTGAAGGAAATAACTATGATATGCGTAAGGGATTACTTGACTATGATAATATAGTATCTCAACAAAGATTAGTTATTTATAAGAGAAGAAATGAAGTATTAGATTCAGAAAATATCCATGAAGTAGTATTAGACTTCATGAGAGATTATATCGATGATATGATTCATTCTCATTTAGCTCCAGAAGGATATTTAACTGATGCTGATATAGAAGGTATAATTGATACAGTTAATCCATCAATTAAACATGATAAGTTTAAAGTTGAAGATTTATCTGGTAAATCAGAAGATGAAATTTATAATTTAGTATCTAATAAAGTTATTGAAGAATATGAACATAAGATTTCAATAGTTCCTGAAAATATTGTTCAAGACTTTGAAAGACATATTTCATTAAGAGTAATAGATGAAGCTTGGATTAAACATATAACTGATATGGATAATTTAAGAGAAGGTATTGGTCTTCGTGGATATGGTCAAAGAAATCCATTGCAAGCATATGCTAAAGAAGGTTATGAAATCTTTGAAGAAATGCAAGATGGTATTGAACAATCTATTTCTAACTTCTTATTAAGAATGGAAATTAAACAAAACTTTGCTGCTAGACCTGTAGAAGGTAATTATGCAGATGGTAAGGAAAAAGTTAAAACTCCTGATAAATCTAAGAAAAAAGTAGGTAGAAATGATCTTTGCTGGTGTGGATCTGGTAAGAAGTTTAAACAATGTCATGGTAAATAACTCGCAATCCCAAATAAAATAAGGGAAAACGCGAGTTTTTCTTTGCTAAAAAATTACATAAATATCATTTTAGATACCATTAGGTATCTTTTTTTATTTATCATGATATAATTACAATAGGAGTTGGTATCTATGAAAGAAACTTTTTCGAACTTAAAAAAAGTATATAAGAAGTATGGTAAAGAATATAAGTCTTCTTTAATTAAAATATTCTTATTTAGTTTATTTGGAATAGTTACTAACATATGTATACCATTACTATCAGCTCAATTTATTATTAATTTTACTGATTCTAAATTTAAACAAGCAATCTTTATGTCATTAATAATATTAGGTGTATATGCGATTGAGAACCTTAAAATATTAATGATTAGAAAACATAACCAAGTATTTAGAAGAGGAACAGTAAGAAGTATTCAAATGGCTCTAGGTAGAGAAATACTTTCACTTGACCAAGAGACACTTGATTCTAATTCAAGTGGAACATTTATTCAAAGACTTACAAATGATACTGAGAAGATGTCTAGAATATTTACAAATGGTATGGTTATTATAATTAAATTCTTATCTGCTATAGGATCATTTATAGCTATATTAATAATTGATTATCATATGTTTATATATTATTTTGTATCATCACTTGTGTTAACAATATTAAACTATGTTAAGAATGAAAGAGTCGGAGAAAAAGATAAGGAATTCCGAAAAGAAAGTGATAAAGTAGCTGGATTAACAGGTGAACTTGTAAGAGGAGCTAGAGATATTAAAATGCTTTATGCTAAAGAAAGTTTTATGAAAAACTTAGATGATGCAATTATTGTTCAAAATGAAAAGAATTTTGAAATGAGAAATATAGATATGAAATATAACTTGTTCATTGGTTATATTAAGATGGTTCTAGAGTTTGTAGCTGTATTCTTATTAGTTTTACTTATTAAAAACAACATATTAACAGTTGCTGTAGCTATAGCGCTTTATAATTATAGAAATACAGTATTAACAAATTTTATGGATATTGTTTCTGAGTTATTAGAAGAATGCAAGAATTTCAATATATCGTCTGATAGAGTTTTTTCTATAGTAAACAATAAAGAATTTAAGAAAGAACAATTTGGTAACGATAAAATAAATAAAATAGATGGGAACTTTGAATTTAAGAATGTTAAGTTTGGTTATGGTGATAACTATGTACTTAAAGGCTTGAACTTAAAAATAGAAAGTGGAAAAACATATGGCCTAGTAGGTAAAAGTGGATCTGGTAAAACAACTATATTTAACTTATTAAATAAACTTTATAATGTTAATGAAGGAAGTATTTTAATTGATGGTAAAAATATAAATGATTTAAATGAAGAATCAATAAGAGGAAATATAACAATAATTAGTCAAAACCCATATATTTTCAACATGTCAATTAAAGATAATTTAAAACTAGTTAAAAGTGATGTAACTGAAGATGAAATTATTAATTCATGTAAGCTTGCATGCTTAGATGATTATATAGAATCACTTCCTGATAAATATGATACAGTTGTAGGTGAAGGTGGAGTTAACTTATCAGGTGGTCAAAGACAAAGATTAGCTATTGCTAGAGCATTAATTCAAAATACTAAAATTATTTTATTTGATGAAGCAACGAGTGCATTAGATAATGAGACACAAGCTAAAATTCAAAAAGCTATAGATAATTTAAAAGGGGACTATACTATTATCATAATAGCTCATAGATTATCTACTATAGTTAACTGCGATAAAATATTTATACTTGAAGACGGAAAGATATCTGCAGCAGGTACTCATAAGAAACTATATGATACAAATAAGTATTATAAACAACTATGTAAGACAGAGCTATTTGAGAAATAGTTAGAATTGTTTATTTAAACGAGATTATATCTCGTTTTTATTTACTGTCTTGTACATGTAAATCCTTCACTTTTAATGATTTCTTTATTATAATATAGTTATAAGAATGGATGATAGATGATATGCAAGGTTTGGCTGTGAAACCGGTTAGTTCTAATCGTTCAGGATTTATTTATAACATTACATTTAACAAGACTGAACAAAAAGAACAACAGGGGTATTCAATTGATTTGTTAGAGACAAATGATATAGGAAGTAATTATAGAGTAACTATAAGGATTCCTATGAGTGTAGGCTGGATAGAAGATGTCTACATGGATACTTTATCTAATTATGGGTCAAAATCATTCAAATTAAACTTTAAAGAAAACAAGGATGGTTTATCTATATTTGAAGCTGATATCTTTTTAATGACATCAGCATTGTATAAATATGATTTTACTTTTACTGCTAATGGAAATAGATTATATATGGATTCTAATATGAGAATCTCTAATCACTCTAATTATGAAAATAAAGGTCAATTATCAGTAAATTTTAAAACACCTGATTGGGCAAAGGGTGCTACTATGTATCATATATTTGTTGATAGATTTAGTAGAGGTCAATTAGAAAAAATGCCTGAAATGGATGGAAGAGAAATTAAAAATTGGAATGATAAAGTAAAAGTTCCTGGTGAGCATGACGTATGGAATAATGATTATTATGGTGGAGATTTACAAGGAATAATAAATCATTTAGGTTATTTCCAATCATTAGGTGTAGATGTATTGTATTTATCTCCAATTGTATATGCTCAAAGTGTAGATAGATATGCTACATCTGACTATGAACAAATTGATCCTTATGTAGGAACAAAAGAAGATTTAAAGCAACTATGTAATGAAGCTCATAAAAGAGGTATTAGAATTGTATTAGATGCAGTATTTAATCATACTGGAGATAATTCTAAGTACTTTAATAGACAAGGAAAATTTGATACAACAGGAGCTATTCAAGATCCTAATAGTTACTATGGTTCATTCTATAGAAAAAATGATAAAGGTGAATATGATTGTTGGTATGGATTTAATCATCTACCTAGATGCAATGGTGAATCATATAATTGGCAACAATACATATATGGTGAAGGTGGCATTATAGATCAATGGTTTGATTTGGGTATTGATGGGTTACGATTAGATGTCGCTGATGAATTAACTGATTCATTTATAGAAAATATAAGAAAAGCTGTACATAGAAATAAAGAAGATGGCTTGATAATTGGTGAAGTATGGAAATATGCTATGACTGAACCAAGATCATATATGGCTTCAGGTAAAGGTATGGATTCACAAATGGATTATCCTTTATGTGATGCCTTAATGAGATATTTTAGATTTGCTGATACATATAAAGCAAAAGGAGTAATTCAAAATATATTAAACGAATATCCAAAAGAGATCAGAAATGTATTAATGAATTTTACTTCAACACATGATATATCTAGACCAATAAATATATTTGGTTCTGATAGATTTGTATATGATAGACCATATATATGGGATACAATCAAGGATGGTGAAAAGCAACTACCTGCTCATGTCTTTAATGATTATAAGATGACTATGGAAGAATATAGAAAAGGTAAAGAATTATTTGAAGCATATTCATTTTGTTTAAATTTCATGCCTGGTATATTATCAATATTCTATGGTGATGAAATAGGTATGACAGGATATGGAAATATAATTAATAGATCACCTTTTGATTTTTCTAAAGCTGACCATGAACTATTAGAATTCTTTAGAATATTAGGTCAAGCAAGAAAAAGAGAAACATTCTTAAAAGAAGCAGATTTAAAGATGTTAGATATTAATGATAAATATATAATGTTTGAAAGAAACAGTAATAATGGGGATGCTTTAATAGCAGTAAATAGAACT
>Ga0247611_10001035_pt1 | contig 52048 bp, 54 predicted proteins | sample 177DNAGHGhighgp2_FD_192422 | JGI IMG/M metagenome (GOLD analysis project Ga0247611, IMG submission 192422) | Sheep rumen microbial communities from Palmerston North, Manawatu-Wanganui, New Zealand - 1770 DNA GHGhigh gp2 | ecosystem: Host-associated > Mammals > Digestive system > Stomach > Rumen... | reverse complement strand
CGGGGAGAGTACCGGGGAGAGTACCGGGGAGAGTACCGGGGAGAGTACCGGGGAGAGTACCGGGGAGAGTACCGGGGAGAGTACCGCACTATATATAATGATACAAAATGCGCACCTCTAAAAAATCGGTATGATATTTGCATAGCAATTTATTTATTTACATATTGGTATGTTATTTGCATAGCAATTTATTTATTCACCCATTGGCATACGTTTTGCTATGTCACACACTTTGATACAATTTGATACAATTTGATACATTCTGAATGTGAACGAAACGCCAAACGCCGGACGGCAAGCGGCGTCCGAGACGAACGTGGCGGCGGCCCAGGGGGGAATTGCCGATAAAACCCGGGGCGCGCGTGCGTAAATTGCCGATAAAACCCGTGGCGCGCGTGTGAACGAAGAATAAAACCCGGTGCGTGTGCAAATGTCTAAAAATAGTCTAAAAATAGTCTAAAAATAGTCTAAAAATGTCTAAAAGTCGGCATTCACACAACATTAATGTGATTAATTCGGGAAAGGTTCGGGAGGGTTTAGTATTCACACTACATTAATGGAACTTCGCCGCACCTACGGTGTGTTGTTTTAAGTTATATTAAAGTAATTTTAAATGATGTATTGAAGGTATATTGTTTGGAACTACAAACGACGCACCTTCGGTGCGTCGTAGCACGATAGGTGTGCGAATGGGACCTGATAGGTACATGATAGGTGTGCGATAGGCATCCAACAATCCTGATAGGCACACGTTTAGTTAGGTACACGAAAACCGATAGGCACACGTTTAGTTAGGTACACATTTGGAACGGACAACTGGCACGCGAGGCGTGCCAGTTGTCCATTAGCGGAAGTTCGGTATTAGAATTGAACGGCAGTTCGCATGTTGCGGCGGCATGTAATGAACGAGGCGGGCTTTGTCGTCTAGGGGTATGACAAGACCGTTTAACATGCGGCATCTATCCGACGTTCTCAAGTCCATAACAGCTTTGTACAGAACAGCCGGACGGTTCAAATAAAAGGCCGTGTTCGGAATCGCCCCGTTGCTTACTAAGCGAGTTACTTCGTCCACAATCGAATTGTTTAATGTGGACGAGACTACAGCTCTGGACGCAACCTTCGCCGCGTTTCGGGAAGCTCCCATTTGCGGCGCTATCTCTTTGTGAACTATCTTCTCCAAGTCGTAAACAGTAATCGCCGGGTTCGTTTTCAGTGCGTCTAATGCCACGTCTATTGAACGTCTTAATGTGGAGTGAAGCGCGTTCGTAACCCGAACTGCATTTTCGGGAAGGTTACTGAATGGGCCGCCCAAGGCCGGGTCCGTCCGTTCCAATCGCAACTCCACCACATTAAGGACTTTAGTTCGCAGCTGCCTTCCATTCAAAAGTTTAGCATCCTCCCGCAACTTCTTCGAACGTACAGCCGGTACGAACTTTCTGTTCTTCGACGAAGGTACTGCCGAACCTTCGGCCTCGTTCCATCGTCCCCTTATGCCATCCTTTACCGCATTCATTAATGTGGCCAAACGCCGCCCCTGCCTTGCGGATAAGTTCGCCGCGCTTGCTAAATAGCTAATATCTAAGCGGTTTACAGTCCGATTCACTCGCCGAACGGCGGTCGCTTTGGCTGCCTTTTGTCCAGGCGACAAGTTCGCAGGGAAAGCATCAAACAGTTTTTTTAGCAACTTCCGCGCTTGCTTTTGGGATTCGCCGTCGATTTGAAGTCCGGCTAATGGATTGTCCGGATTTCTCTTAACTGCCTTTGCTAATAACTCAGCAACGTCCTCAATCAGTTCACGCATTTGAGTATCAATAACACTTTCGGCGGACACACGTCCCTCGCCGTCTACAATCCTTGTCAACTTCTTTTCCAGTCTACGTGGTTTACGTTTCATAATGTCAGTCTCCTATACGGCGAACGCCCATTGCCCTCGGCTTCGCCTCGGGATGGGCGTTGTAATGTGGTTGGAATGCCGGAAACGGTGCTAACGGCACCTACGCCAGTTCCCAGTCCCCGTTCCGGTCGCGGCGGCACACCACATTAATGTAGCCATCCCTCGCAAACTTTCCAGTGTTTATGTACGTGAGACGTCCACTGGCACCGGCACCCACCGTTATCTGAACCGGGCTTTGGTGCGTGTGTCCGCAAATAATCGTATGGCAATTGCCACGCTTTTTCAGTTCCTTCAAAGCGTTCTCCGCAACACGTTTATTATCTCCGGACATCGTTTGCAAACTTGCTTGCTCTATAAGTGAGCGCGTAGAACGTTGCTTATTGTTGTCCGAATGATTGTAGTAAAAGTCTCTGCCTCGCATCAAGTCCTCTACCTTCGGCGGGAACAGCTTTACTACCACATTACTCGCAAACTCACCAAGCAATCCCAATGCGTTCCGCCCATTACAAAGGAAATCGAACTGATGTCCATGTTGGAAAACAATTCCGCATTTGGTATATGCACCTTCGATAATGGCGAGCCGTGGAAAGTTCGTTAATGTGGAGTAGAACTTCGCCTCTTTGTCGTGGTTTCCGGCGACGTAGATTATGTTTCCGGTGTGGACCCACGGTAGGAACGAGCTTGAAAGCATCTTGTACGCAACGGAATTGTAACTCGCAAAGTAACCACATTCACCGTTCACGATGTCCCCTAACAAAATGAGGATGTGCTGTCCGTCGTCGAAGTGCCCCAAACGACCACTCCAATTCACCTTCTCACAAAACCGTTTGAGTGTGTACGCCTCGCCCGAAATCGGGGATTGCGACTTGTTCTTTGCAAAGACGTAATCGTTCCGGCTTTGCGTTGTGAACATGCGAGAAGTATCGCCCTCGTCGTTTGCAATGTGGACGTCGCTGATAACACAGAACTCAACATGTCCCGGCGGTAATTCTGGGCTGAATATTCCTGTTTGCATAGTTATACCTCATTAATGTTGTGTGGTTCTCCGCGTTGTATAAAATTCGAAAAATTCGATAGTTTATCGAATCGGTAAAAATCGGTAATCTTGAAAACTTTTCACACGGTCTTGTCTTTCCAAAATTGAAAATTGTTTTTGTACTATATCACAAGTAGAAAGCTAGGTTTTATGCGGGTTTCCCGTGGTAACATACAATTATCTCCGTCGGTAACATAAAAAACCGAGGCGATTGCTTACTCACATTTCCTTTAGACAAAACATAACAAAAATTGGCTTGTGTAATCTTCGGTTAGCCGGAACGCCATCGAATTTTATACAAGCCCCCGGTGTGCGGCTAGTCGGCGGGATAGAGTTTGTGGCCGTGGCAGTCGAACTCGAAATTCAGTGATTCGCCGCCCGTGAACTCTACCGAAATCTGATGCCCGCCGTCGCTTACACACTTAATCACTATGCAATCGACGTCCACGTCTCGCTTAAAGTACTGTCTCGCCGTGCGGCGCACATCCACATTAAGGACTTCTGTTAGTTGCTTAATCTTCATTTGTTTCCCCCGTGTTATCTGTCAGTGATTCTGTGTCGAATGTCCATTCGTAGTGACGAGTGCAACCTACAACCCGGAACTCCACCTTAATGACGTTTGGGTTGTGGGCGTCCACGTGGTAAATCTCAATCTCACCGAACGGTTCACCGAGCGTTATGGAAACCGCCTGCTCAAGTCTGTCTTCAATCTTTGTTAACATTTCTGAAAGTTTCATGGTTCATTCTCCAAAGTTTGTACACCACATTAATGAAACTACGACGCACCGCCGGTGCGTCGTTCGGAAGTTGCCTACTCTGCCATTTGTTTACGCTGTTGGTTCGTGAGGTTTTGTTCCTGCGAAGCGTCGAGTTCCGTTCCGTCTTCGGCACGGTCAAGAGTTCCCGAGGAGTCCGTGTCCACTTCTTCCTCACCGATTGTGTAGATGTCTCTACCCTCTTCTGCCAGTCGTTCGATTTCAACGTCAACGCTACGAACAAACGGGTGATTTTCCAGAATTGTTCGTCTAGACAAAATATCTAACGAATTTACACAGTTAGTAACTGTGTCGGTTTCATTCACCATTACGTCCGAATCGTAAGTAACCTCAATGTCCTCGGTAGTTCCGGGGATTGAAGCGATTACATAGAGACGGGCCCCGTCGAATGCCTGTGTCATTACCTCTTGCAATTGTTGTGCATAGATGTCGAGTTCGGCATATCGCATCCTTAGAGCCGCACCGGAATAGCCGACGTTACCAAGTTCCGATTTAACCCAACCGGTTTGGTCACGAATGGAATCTTCTATGAGTTCGAGGTGCTTTTGTGCGGCTGTGATGTCCTGCTCAGCTTTGAGCAATTCTACATCGCCGTCAGCTTGCACTGGAATGACATTGTAAGTATAAATGTTAGTAACAAGTTCGGAGATCGTAGTTCCGTAACCTTTCACAACAATCGGGGAACGCGGTGACTTTCGCAGGTAGTCGGAGTTCGAACTTGCCATTGTGTCAAATTCGTCCGAGATAGAATCTATTTCCTTGTACACGCCAACTTTGAACGGATTGGTATGTAAATCCATAACAATGTCGCCGTTGAACCGTCGTATCTTTTCGTCATGCAAACGATTCACTGTAAGTTCTGGTAAGTAAGAAATCTGTGTAAGTTCGTTTCTGGCAAACAAAAAGTTCGTTATTGTGAAACTTTCTTTGTTTTCCGCTTCCTCAATGAGGCGAACCAAAAGGGAATCTTCGTCCTCATTGCGCATTCCAAACTCGTTCGGCACTTCTTCTAGGATTACCCATCCACGTTGCATCGTGTCGGCGTCGTTGAACTCGAAACAGTGAGCGGCGTCGTGGGCTTTTATCCCTGACATTTGCCCATCCACATTAAAGCAAATTTCGAGGAATGCATGGCCGTGAACTGAAATGTACCACGCACACTTTCGAATAGTGTCCATGTCGAAAAGGACGCTCACCTGGTCCGAATTTTCGCTGAATGTGCATTTGCGACCGAATGCGTAATTGACTCGCTGTTTTGCTACACGGTTTATGTGTGCGAAACGCAACTTCGCGTTTGGCCACATGTCGTTCTCTTCTTCCAAATCGTAATCAACACCGTCCACAACGGAAACTGCTGCTTTGTCATCAATGTTCATTTTTTCATAAGTGATGTATTGGTTTGCAGTAATGACGGCCGCAACCTCCGCGAAACTTTCTCTGTCGCTTATGAACTTTTTAATCTTTTCTAAGTTTAACATGGCTAATCTCCCGTGGACCGAGCGCCGAGGGCGCTCGGTGTTCAAATCACACTCTCTTAATAGCTTCCTTAATGTAGTGAAGGGCTTTTTCCAAATCTTGACGTTTGGTTTCCTTCGATTTCTTCCCTGCCCGGCAAACGTATTTCAGGACGTTTCCGAGGTAGAAGTCACCGTCGACGAACTGGTCAATGATGTCGAACACCTCAATTGAACGGCCGCCCTCGTTAGTTCCCTTATAGTAGTCGGGATGTTTGGGTTCGGATTCTGAACTTTCTAACAGTTTGTTTTTAACAGAGCCACCGTCTGCAATATTCATAGTTTTCACTTCGCAATCCTTTGGTAGCCACCGGCTCAAGTTCGGTTCTTTGTGTTTGGTAGGTTCCTCGTCTGAATCGTAATCAACACCGGCAGGACGCGGTGGAGGAATCATCCCTCCAACCACAGAAGGTTCAATTTTCTCATCCAATACGAACTTGTGGAGTATAGCTTTGCATTTGACGCCTATGTCTCTTGGTAATGCGTATGTGTCCTCTGTTATGTAACAAACACCACTAACCATAACAAGGCCATCCTCGCATTCGTAAAGATTTGTGCAAACCGCATAAGTTATGTCTCTATTGCAATATTTGGTATGCCTTTCACTGTAATCTAATTTACCCTTCACCAACTTTACGTCTCTATCTGGTATTTCCCATAGAGCATAGTAGTTGCCGTCGTTTATAAGGTTTATGAAACTTTCAGCCTTCATTGAAGTTCTCCATTAAGCAAGTTACTGTGTTAGCAAGATGGCGCGCTTCGTTTGTGGCCTTTCCGGTTCTGCGGTAATTCGTCCCGCCCATGTTGTAGGCAACAATGACGTCCCACAGGTTGCCGCCGAAATCCTGTAGAAGTTTGGCCAAATATTTAGCTGCCGCTTGCGTAGAGTACACCACATTAAAGCGTTGTTCCGGTTGGCATCCATAATGTCGAGCAGTTGCTTCGGTCAACTGCCAAAGTCCCTCCGCGCCGTGTCCGGATACAGCGTTCACATCGCCGCCGCTCTCAACCATCGCTAACCAAATGAATTTTTCATCCACATTAAAGCTCCGTAATGTGGATTGAATCTCGTCCCGGAACGGCTCGATTCGCTCCCGGTAGGCGGCAATGCGTTCGGCAGAGAGGCCGCAGAGTTCGTCAGCGAGAACAGCTCGACCGATAAGTAAGCAAGTAAGCAAAGCGGCGAACCACACGGTAACCTTATATATTGTTCCCATCTCGCTCGTCCTCCACATTAATGTCACTAGTCTCGGGTTTAGCGCCGTCGCCTTCTTCCAACTTTCCCTGTCCATCCGCCGTCCTGTCAGTTTCAACCGTTAGGTCTTTCCATTTGACAGTCTTAATGTATTTCGATTTGAGTAATTGGTCAATTCCAAAGATTGCGCCAAACAACATTATGGCAATAAATCCGTATCGGATGATGTCGGCACGGATTGTCTCAGATAACGTTTGAAAGTTTACAATGATTCCGAGAATCAGAATCATGCAGAAGACCATAGTTATCCACAAAATGAGTTTGTTAGGAAGCGCCGATTGTGGATTTTTCGTTTCGTCTCGAATCATTAGGAACATTGGTAATATCACCCCTATTACGCAAAAGATGGAAACCATTACAATGGTTGTAGTTGCCTCGTTCATAGTGTCCTCCTATTTGGCAGTCTCATAGACTGCAACCTTCTATCACGTTTCGTGTCGAAGAAATTCCCGTGGGCTTTTTCCATTGCGTATCTCAGCGCGTCCATGCAATGGTTAAATTCGTCCATCGGTTCGTTCAAAAAGACTTCATCATCTTCTTTGGAGACTTGCCACTTGTAGTTCTCAAGCTCAGTTCGGGTCATGACGCAAACTGGGTCTACAAAAATTTTGAACTGGCGCAGGTTGTCGATACCTGCCAAGACCGAGCCTGCTCCTTTTACAGACCTTATTATACCACAAATACCTTCCCTACGAATCAAATCAATGGCCATCGGGTTCGAACTATCGGCCACGATTTCGGCGGAGGCGAACAATGCTCCTTTGCCCATTATTCCGGCAGCAATCGCTTTTGGCGTCATTCCAGTTCCAGTGATTTCGTCGAGAATGTAAATCTCTTTTTGTGAGGTATTCACCATGCAAACTAAAAACGCTGTAATGTCGTTTGTAAAACCAAAGTCGAGACCACAGCGTAAGGTGAAACCGGATTCTGCTAACAAACGTATTTTGTTAGCAAGTGAATCATCTTTGCGAACGCATTTAACTTGCCAGTTCGTAAAGATAAGACCCTTCTGAATGCCCCAATTTCCAAGTCCGACAACGTTGTATTCGTTCGGATGTAAGCGCCGAATCCGGTCCATTTCAGCCAAAAAGTCTTCGTCAAGGAACTCGTTGCAGTCGAAGTTTCTGGTAATCGCCATAATCCTGCCATCATCCGACAACCCGGTGTCGGGGTTCACATGGTCGAAATACCTGCTCTTTAGCCAAGTTTTGTCCGAGTATGGGTTGAAGGTGAAGGTCATTTGGTAAAAAAGCGGCTTTGGAAGGATGCCACGGATTGACAGATTCACTTTTTCGAACTGTTGTGCGGATTTCACTTCATAGGCTTCTTCGAGCCAAACCCAAGCGATGTAACCGTTTGGCGATTTGATGGACGTGATTTTTTCGGGGTCATCCAGTCCTCTGAACAGAATGCGCCCGCCGGAAGGCAGGAACTTAATGTGTAACGGGTTTCTGTAACATTTCCACAAATGAGCGACACCAAGCCGGTTGATTGCCCATTTGAGCTGTGCGTAGGTAGAGTCTGCATGATTAACAAAGTAAGCACGTAAGCATAACATCTCTACCTGAATGTGGAATTTATACCAAAACAACATCATGTGGTAAATGTACCACAAGGCAACCGTGGACGATTTCTTTGAACCACGGCCACCTTTTACAAGACGGTAACGCCCTCTAAACTTCCAGAATTCATCATAGCCGCCGCCTACAACCTCTCGCATGTTTATCGCAGAGAATGTGCGCTCGCCACTACTTGAACTTTTATCTGCTTGTGGCGTACCTAATAAGAGCATTCCTTAAACCCTCCATCGTTTGGCGAAACATTTCTTCGAGTGATTCTTCTGTGTAAATATTGTCTAACTCCACATTAAAGACATTTTTACGTTCGTCCGTTTGTACCATTTGGCGAATGGCCACATTAATGCGTTCTAAACGTTCTTCGGTAAACCACTCGCACTCTCCCGGTCTGCCCCTTTCTTTTATTGCTTTACGACATCTATACCAAGATGTCGATTCCAAGTCCGGAAATATTATTGCATTAACAAAAACGTCGTGGTTGCCTTCAAGTTCCATAAGGTATTCTGTATCCAATTTCAAACCGTTTGTGCTTCGGAAAATGTTTGAAGTTTGCGGCCCTATGTCCGTTAGCATAAGTAACAGACTATTTGAACCCTTAAGCAACCTTCTGAAACCTTCTATCCTTCTTTTGTCGATGTACTTTTGCATTTCTTCTGGTGTGAGGCATTTAGTTGATTCCTCGTAAACCAACTTTTGTTTTTCTACGATTTCATCGGAATCACTATCGTCCAGAAACACCTCGAACTCGTGTGAAAAACCTATTAGGTTACTATGTAACTTTCTTATTAACGAAGTTTTGCCACTCCCCGGAACGCCATAGGCAGACAGTAGTACCTTTGGAGATGGTAATTCTGCGTAAGTACCATAGGAATTTATCTCGTCCAGAATTATGTTAGCCAATAGTGTAGCAGTTTCACGTGCAGAAATATCTTTGTTACCAAACGGTAACACAGTTCCGGCGAAAGTTCTGAGCGGGTCTGATGTTAGCCTTCCGAGTGAAATGAAGTTAAGTTGTTGTTCATTCGGACGACCACGCTTTTTGATTCGGCGCAACGCTTCGGATAGCCCGGGATCTAAGTAAATGACGTAATGTATAACAGCACTATCAAACTCGTCCAGTCCTCTTGCGAACTCTTTTATGTTACTTTTTATGTTATTAAGACGTTCTATTTCATTTTCTCTTGTTTCGTTTGCTAACAAATTATCTATGAAAACGATGTCCTCTTCAAAAGCTCTATCTGATAAGACGATTCGTGGGCCATCGTCTGCTTGCTTATGGTATAACAACTTGTTAATCAACATTTGTAAACGATTGCTACAAATGGTCTTTTCTAATTCGGACGGAGAATCACTTTTACCAGAGTAAAAGTCGTCAATCGCCTTTTTTGTAGATTCACTATAAATATCTTCTTCTAAATGATTAAATCGAAATCCAGTGTAAGGAATTTTCATTTCCTCGAACAAATTGAAAAGTTCCCTGCATGTTTCAGACTTACCCGCGCCAATTGGCCCTGCGAACTCGAAAAGAAACACTGGGTGATAAGTGTCCTGAACTTGTGGGATGTATCGTTTGAAATCTGATTTTGGTTTGGTGAGGTCGATTCTATTCATTTGTGTTTCTCCCTTGAAGGTTTGCGATAACATCTGGTAACTTATTTATTAAGTTCTTTCCACAGCACGCAGTCGGTCTAACTTCACCGTGGAAGGTTACTATGAACGGTAATTTATCGAGTACACCTGCCCAAGATTTACGTTTGACAGCCCGGTCATGGTACTTTTCATAAGTAGCAGTAAAGTTCCTTGAGGTTTCTTTCTGAACGTCGGTACTGTCCATTTTACGACATTTGGCGGCAAATTTGCTATCAATGTTAGCAATACTGCGTCCACACGACAGTAACTTTATCAAGTTCTCAAGAGCAAGTAATTGCGGTCCAGTTGGTTCGTTAATGTGGAGGCGGCCAACCACATCGATTTGCCACATCCACTTATTGAAACCTACACACGCCGCCGCGCGTTTGTCGAGCGGCAATTCCACAGTGGTATCCCCGTTTTTCTCAATAATGAAATGTGTACTGTAATTCTTTTTCTTTAATGTGGCCCGCGCCTTGTCGCCGGTTTCCGTATCGGTGTGATGGATGCAAACTCCGAAGATGTTGGTGCGGTCAAGTGATAAGGTTTCTATGGCCGCACTGGCAGTGTCCTCTGTTTCAGAGCAAGGGAACATCGACACGTAATGTCCCCAATTTGACTGAACAGGAGATTGAACGGCAGGTTTCGCCGAAGCTATCACAACCTTTCCATCTGATGCCGCCGCTATGTTAGCGAGTAACTTGCTATTTGCGTTCCCTTTATTCCTCATCGACTTCCTCCACATTAACGAGATTGTTGGTGTTCGAACTACTCAAATCTACCGTAGGCATTGCCTCAAGTTCAGAGGACAACGCGCTATTCGCGAATTGTATCTCATTGTTTTGTACTTTGGCAAGCTCCAAATCTTCTTTCATAATGCGGGCGATTTCTCCGTATGCACGAACAAGTTTACTGTCTAAGAAGTTCACATTGACTTCCCGCATGATGTCTTGGAGGGCGTATGGCAGTTCTTCGTCTGGGGTTTCGGTAGCGATTGCTTGCATAATAGCTGTCTGCATCTTTTTTATGCGTAACTTGGTAGTCGTCTGAACTTCTATCAGCTTCATCATGTTACCCAAACCATTGTGCAGGGACGGAGAGCTATCGATTCGTTCATTCGATTCTGCATAAGCCGCATAGGCAGCCGAAATTTCATCTGTTAGCGCTGAAAGTTTGCGAACTTCCTGACGAATGCGATAGGCGTAAGATTCAACTTTTCTATCCAATTCTATTTGCTTGCTAACAGTTTTATCCACATTAATGATTTTCTTTGGTTTGAGTTTGGTGGATTTGAGTTTGGCAGCCTTCTTCTTTGGTTCATGTCCTGTGGACGCCTTGCTCCCATCTTCAAGTAACTTCATGATGTCCTCCGGCGAACCCGCATTGCCCTCGCTACGCTCGGGATGCGGGTTGTAATGTGGTGTACAAACTTGACTAGATGCCGAGGACGCCACGAACTATCCCTGCCGCCTCGGCGTGGTACGACGATATGTGGCGCGGACGCTGAATGCGATGAACTGAGCGTAGGGCGTCCGACAAACCACACAACTCTAATTCGTTATATAACAGATTTAATCGCAATTGTTCATCATTAGCGCCATTTTCTACATTTTTAATAAATACGTAGTGTACAGATTCGCCGCAATACTCCACATTAATGTTGTCAAATGCGTCCAGTTTGCCTTCTGCAACTCGCCGGTCTCCCTGCATCGAGCGCTCGACTATCAGGACGTTGTTCTCAAGTTCCTGTAAACCGTCACTCGCTATTATTTTGGACCACGTTTCGATTGCTACCTTTTTTCTAACTAACAAAAACTTTAACAGAGCGTCGTAGCCGATGCCGTCCACAATGTGTGGCGTCCAGTCGCGGTGCAGAGGTTCGGGCAATACCTCCGCATTAAAGTGATGGGCTTTGCCGTTCCGGGAACCGTCCTGTATCCGCAATGTGGATTGAAACGTCGTGGCCAAAATGTTAATAAATGTGGACTTGCCGACGCCGACCGCGCCGTCTACGAAAATGATGTGTCTCATGTTGTCTCCTTGAAAGTTCCTGTGAACCGCACCTGCGGTAACCGATGGCGCAACCGTTTCCGGCATCACACCACATTACAACGGCATGGAGAAATCCGAACGGCGCACGCGGCGTGCGCCGTGAGGGGTTCGACAATGCCGTTCGCCGGTAGAGCCGGTAGAGCCGGTAGAGCCGGTAGAGCCGGTAGAGCCGGTAGAGCCGGTAGAGCCGGTAGAGCCGGTAGAGCTTGTCGAACTTGACTTTACCACGCCCGAATGTTATATGACAACCGTCTTGTGCGAAGGACTTTCAATCTTAGAAAGTTGGAGGCCATATTGCGGGAGCGTTTCTTTTTTGGGTGGGTGCTGTGTTTGAGCATGAGGCCAGAACCACTCCACAAGATTTAATACCCGGTTTCTGAGTAATCACCGTTGGGGCTTCGGCCTGGGCGGTCCGTGAAAGGAAACCGGGCTTTTTTTTTGTTTACGTTTTGATAACCCCAATGTTGCCGTCGTAGTCTTCGATTGCTATATATTTATCAACAAATTGTGTGTTCTGCGTTTGGTCGCCTTTTTGTTCCACCCAAGTGTTACTGTTGGCGTCTTTGTAACGGATTGTGTAACCAATTTCCACGTTTACAAACCCTGTTCCCTGTTTGGCAGTACTTAATTTGGTGATTTGCAGCTGTGAAATTGAGGCCACGGCTTCGGCCAAACTTGGCAGTAATTGGCCGTAGGTGGTAGCCTTCCCTACGAAGTCGTTCCCAATGAACGCTTTTATTTTTACCGCTGTGTTCTGAGAGATACTAACTCTTCCACCGTCCTCTGTAACGGCATTATCGAATACAAACACGCGGGCATTATGGAGGCGATAATCGCCGATTAGTCTGTATCCTGTTTCATCCAAAGGGCTTAAGTAGTAAGTATCTTGCGACACGGCCTTGCCGTCTTTGAACATCCACTGTTTTCCGCCGTAAATCCCGCCGGATGTCATTACGGCCACGTCCGACATTACGTGGTTGCGCAGGATTGTTTGCCCTATGAACGTACCGCCACTGGTTGCATTTGGCTGTAATACCTCTGTCGAGTTCACATAGGGGCGCATATCGAAATTCTTTCCCAAGCAATAAACACCATAATCTGTTATGTTTTGACTATCACAGAAAGCATATCCCGCCGCGCAGTTTGGCTGAATAGTTACGGACAACCTACCAGTGTGAACTTGTGCTGTATTTATTGTTAGGGAACTATCCGCGGATTTGAAACTTTTGATTTTGTTATCAATAAAGTTGTAACCGCCGGATGGATTTGTTTGTGGGGTAACGTAATGTAGTTGTGCGAAACTTTCTAGCTTCAACCAAATGTCGGTGGTTGGCTGCTTTGTTATTAGCAATTCTTCTGTTAGTAAACTGAAACTTGGCATAGTTCCGTCGATGTATATTTTTCCAACGGATGGACAACTTGGGACGAACCCAATCGTGTTGTCAGTGTACAGAATTTCACCTTCCGCTAACATTTGTGTATCTTCGATGATGTACTGCATTGTGAACCTGAGTACGTGATATACAGACACGAACGAACTCTTTAGTGAAGCCGGTAATGAAGTGCGAGTATAGAAAAAGAACTGAAAAAGAACCGGCATGTTTTCCTTTTCACCGGTGCGTGTGAACTCTACCTCGCGGACATCTTTATATTCGAACTTCATTGCGCGGTCGTATAGCGCACGGTCTCCATCGTTCCCATAGGCGGGTCCGTATTGTTCCGGCGTGTAATCTCCGTAAGAATCTATGCCGCTCCATGCTTGAGAAGCGGATGGCGGAAATTCGGCGAGATTCCAATATTGATTCTCCGCCTGAATGTCTACGACTGGGAACGTCGTGTTTTCCGCTTCGTTATTTACTAACAGGAACTTGTGTTGAGGACTTGCCCATTTGATTGCGTCCGACATTGTGTCGTAGTACGCTTTGTGTCCGTTTGCATACTTCTCATATTCCGCTTGATATTTAGCAACCGCTTCTTCGTATCGTTTGAGCCCCGCTTCGAACGCTGTCTTCGAGAGGTAGCCGTCCGAATACGGATACACATTATCGTCTACAGTAATGTTGTCGGCAATTCCCGAATTGTTATCAATAATGTAGTTAAAATAAAATCGGTGGCGGGAACGTCCGTAGCGCGACGCTCCAACGGTAATGCCGCCATCTGGCGCTTCTCCGGAACTGTTAAGTAACTGTGTGTAAACAAACGGTAACTGAACTGTTACGTAGCCGTACTCGTTTCCGACTATATCGGCAGCACTGCGGTTGTCGTCTGCACGTTTTTTACTCGCCGAACGTGCATCGACGATATATGTTTTGCAAAACAGAATTACCGTTCTGGCATCCGTAATGCTTGTCTTTACATCGAAAAGGCCGCCGATTGCGAAGTCACGTTTCGCTTCATTGTTTACTGAATACGACTGCACTTGGCATATATCCACCGGGGCAAAGCAGCGTTCCTCGCGAATCTGTTGGTCGTTAGTTCCGGTAATAGCGTCGATTTCCGCCGTAGTCTTGTTCGAAATTGCCATATAAGGAAAAAGTAACTTAATTGTGATTTCCCTATGGTCCGCGTGTAATTGCGCATTAATGTTGTGGACATCCGCGAGAGCGGCTTGACCGTTCACGGTAGTCACAAGGTTTCCGGTATTAAGTGACATAGTAAGTTACCTCCTATTCTGTGTAAGCCGTCCAAGCCGATTCTTGTGTAATGTCGGGATTTGACGGGTCCCAACCACAATAAAGAACTGGATGTGTATAAACAGTTCCCCCGTCGAAAGTGACCACACTACAGCCATTTGTACCTGTTGGGTAAGTCAAGCACAAATAGTTTCCATTAGCTTTTATGGATTTTAACGTTGGTAGTTGTGATGTCGAACTCGGTGAATTCCATGCCAAGAAGTCTATAGCGACAGTCCCCTTATAATAGTTATGATAAACGGAGTTTAATTGATAAATGTTCAATGGGGCAAACGGATAATAATTCATATCCCCACTATACATCGCTTTCAAATCTGGAATAACACGCGAAACAGATACTTGGCCAGAATCTCCAACGGTAATAAACGCAAAATCCGAAATCATATATGTCGTTTGCTGTGAGAATAACCTTTCGTTTATGTTAGTAGATGATGCTCCGCCTGCGCTGCAAACAAAAACATTATTATTATCATTATTATTTCCCAAAGGACTATATCCGCCGATTGAAAAATGACACGTATTAATAGAATTTGAAGCGGGGTAATAAGACAAAAAGCTACTTATATTTGTGCCCTTCATCGCGAATCCTGCCCAGAATCCCTGCAAGCTAGAGTCCAAATAAGTCGCGCTTGTATTCCAAGCTGTAGGATTTGCACCATTCGAGAAATTGCTACCAGTCAGAAGGTACCCGCATGGAACGGCTCTAATTTCGTTTGTGATGTCCACTAAAACGTTGCTCGGTGTAAGCTGCGTTCGTGATATTCGACAAAACATTGTGTTACCGATTCCATAATAACTTGCATTAGTGCCCTTATTAACAGGTAATAAATAAACACGTCCGCTTGCCAAATCTGCTGATTGTCCATAATACCCCATAGTCATTATAGCGAAATAGGCATTATCAGTACCGTGCTTAAAAAAGGAAACATAATTGTATCCAATATCATCAAGACGATGAATAACATTTCCGTAAGTCTCGAAAGAAATCTGCCCAGAGGTCTGGTCAAATTCCCATCCTGCGCCAGACGCATTATTCGATTCAACAAAAGCCTTAACCCTACATTTGTGTGCCAGCAACGCCCACTGTGCGTTTGTCGCACCTTCCGGCTTAGTAACTTTGTAACCCGCAAATTTGTAACCACCTAATGCCATGATTTGTCTCCTTGTTCTTTATGAATAAGCCGCTCAATTATCATAAACCCTAATATAATAAGGTCCGTCATACGATATATAATAACCGCCTGTTGTCATATTTGTTATAGCCCACAAATAGACATAACCGTCTTTATCAACGGCAATCGTAGCACGAGTTGATCCGTCAAGGGAACTGACAGTAGAATTTGGCATGTCTGACACATTCTGGACTCCCTGCTCTACCCATATACCGTCGGTGTAATCTCCTCGAACATATCGCTTTGAGCTATCATAAGCTAATGGCTGCGTGAGCCCAGAATCCTGATACATTTTTGTCAAAGACTGGCTACTCGCTTGCCCTGAATAAGAGGATGTTATTCCGGTTTGCAAGTACAAAGTGCCGGATTCCTTGTACAAAGCGTATTCCGTATATGAAGGTTCAGGCTCATTTGTTAATGTAACAACGATTCCTGCATAAGGCGCGTCATTGTAATACCAATATGCGAGATCTGTCGGGCTTGATGTATTGCCAAGCCATGAGAATGCACCGTTCTCGAATTTCCATAGTGAACTAGGAACATTAAAGAATTGCGGCACAACAGTTCCACTGCTATTTAGATACTTGAACAACCCAGGATAAGTGTTTGCATTTGTTGCAATTGTATTCGCATAGCTACTTGTTCCGGATAGCTTCACGAAAATTCCATTTTGATTGACACTTATATTGCTAAGGCCAGTTACGTTGGCATTCGGGATTAGCTTAAATCCAAAAATAGGGAACTCGTTCCTGTTCATCTGGAACATGTACATTCCAGGAGTGCCAGTTGTGTTAATATCCGTTTGGCTTATGTCCGACGAATACGTATTTTCGCCATAATACTCGACCGTCACAGTAGACCCGCTATCCGTTCCATGGCCGAAAGCAAAGGCGTCTGTACTCTTTACACTCTTAACCCTATATCCAGATGGAACTGTAATAGTGTCGCCAAAATTGCATTCAATATCGAACTCATTCTTTGATTCCACCAATGCCGCCCATTGCTCCCCTTCGTCCGTATCAGGCGCATCGAGCCTCAATTCACCGTTATCCACATACAAGCTCTCGCCGTCTGCCTGTTTTGTGTTACCATCAACATCCATGAAAGCCATTACAGCCGAACCATTGTATGGAGTATCTGCTGCCGGGGCTGTGCCATCTTCATTATAGACCGGTATGTTCGAACGAGAAATGTTCGTGTTTGCGGTTTCGTTCCTACCGTTCGTCGTGAAATAGAAGGATTCTGTGCGAACTCCGGTTTCATACACCGTTATCATCTGTGCCGCTTCATCCATCAGAACGTAGCCTACATCACCATAGACCATGCCCTCATCTGCGATTGAGTGAACTATCGTGCCAGTCTCTTCATCCACAACGATAAAGGAATATGCGGTTTCCGGCATCGGTGGCTCTGGCGCAGGTTCCGGACCTAACCCGCTATCGGTAAACCCGTCAATCGGAAAGTTCGTACAGAAAGTTTCCTCTTCGTGATACGGGAACGCCATGTGGAAACCTTCGAGGCTACTCGAAGCCGGTTCGGCGTTCGTAACAAAGTAACTTTCGATTTCGATATATAAGTTAATAGGTAACTTATCGGCGACAGTCCCGAGCCAGTTTTCGACGGCAGTTAGTCCGTTATCGTTTAGTACCGTTCGCTCTTCATCCACATTAATGTGGATTGTTGCGGGCTTTCCGAAACCGCCGGTTGTCATCCACGTGGACGCGTTACCCCACGAGGACCGGCGGCCCTCCTTCCTGTGCCATTGCGGTTCGTCATTTTCGTCAAACTGCCCTTTGTACCGGCTCATCAGCATGTTACGTTCGGGAAAGTTGTTTAACGCGTTTTCGCCCCACAGTGTGTCTTGACCAAAATGTGGGCTTCCGTCTGGATGAAAAGACCGTGTCGTGCCGTTAAACGGCTGTATATCGCCATTTGGAAATCCCCAACCTGTAACGTCAAACTCTTTGTACTTGACGCCCACCGGAAAAGCTGCCAAAAGCTCACTAACAAAATCACATTCGCGGTAAATATTTTCTGCATTAATGTGGTCTAACAGCTCTTCGAGCGTAAGCGTCGAATCACCTGCCACGTGTTCGGCGACATCCGCCAAATGGGCGGCATCCATCGTTCGCAGTGTCAAATTGTCGGCGAACTCTTGGACAATATTAACAAAAACGTCCTCTACATATTGTTTCGCCGCTAACTTAATTGCGTCGTAATCCAATATGTTACCGACAGTTTTGGGGAATAAGTCCTCTATCATGTCCTACTCCTCCACGACTTGCACAAAAAGGTTTCCGAGAATGGGAAGAGTTCCCTTGCTGTCACCCGAACGTATCACAAGGTCTGTCTGCTCCACATTAACGCGCCTTTTGAGTTTACAATCTTCAATGCGAACTAGCTCTCCAGTATAAGTACCGTTCCTTTGCATAATCAGTGCGGAATCATTACCCAGTGTAAAACTTATGTAATTCATAATGTCGGGAAAAGACTGGCTTGTGACTTCAAGTTCAGAAAGCTGCCAATCCGGATGGCTGTTCATAAAGATTTTCTCACTATCTAAATAGCAAAAGTTTATGGCCGTTGAGTTTGGAGGCATGGTTATTAGATTGGTGGCATTGTCTTGTTGACTAAAGTTACCTAATGTGGAGGACATCTGACGTTCGATTAGAGCGTTCTTAACAATATCCGAACCGAAGGTCGCCTTAAATGCGGACAACACTGCAAATTCGTGTGCGTTTACATAGTAATAAATGAAGTAAGCGACATAGCGCTGTGCGTTCGCACGGAAGTTCGTAGAGGACGGCACAACCTCGTTAATGATACTATGTAAGTAACCGTTTGTAGCGGTTCTTATTTGTTCCCCGGCTTGTGCTACAGGAATGTCGTATTCGTGGCCAGTTGCAACCGTAATAGTAACCTTAATGTGGAGGCGAAACTCGGTGAAGTCCCGAACTTTTACCACGTGGCCAATCGGCGCGACACCCAAGCCGTAACCGCCGATGCCGTTTATGCGTTTATCCAAGTAGTTCTGTAAACTTTCAAGCTCACCCGCCGTGCAGTGAACCAGACCGTTCGTGCCGTCCCACTTAGCGGGAATTACACAGATATATCCAGAGCGCGAGCCGCGCGGAATGATGAAGCAATTGTCCACATTAAAGCCATTCTGCGAGGCGGGAAACTCTGCAAAAATCTTGCGCTGATAATCTGCGAGGCTACCCAGAAACGGTTTCGACAGTGCAGCCCAAACACGAACTCGCAAATGGTCGTCGGTTTCTTCTTCACTACCACTCGAGTTGACAGAAAACACGAGGCAACTTTCAAGCCCGTTTATTGCGGGAGAAGGTTCAAAAGCCTGCCCGACGATGGAATACCCGCGCCCCGCCTGTGCTTTGGAAAGTTTTAAATAAATGTTTGTTGAATCGCTATCTAACCAGGCTTCCTGTTCGACATCCACATTAAAGGTTTCTCCATCAGCGTTAGTGAACTTTAATGTGGTTGAGTTTGCTTGTATGTAACTTAAAATGTTAGCAGTATAAGGCGTTAGAATTACAGTAACCTTCTCTGCGGACGCCGGATAACGGTAAATGCGCGGCATTGTGGCCGCCAAATTGTCGAGGTTAGTTCCCGTAGCCGTTCCGATGTACGATTCCCGCAATATAACTCGCATCTGGCTAAAGATTTCGGACAAGAAAAGCGCAATCGGCGTGAGTGCGTCGTAGAGAAAACTACCCTCGGACGAATCGACATCGGCGGGCGCTAAGTCCAACATAAATTGCCGTAATGTGGTGAAGTCCAAAGACTCCAAATAATCTTGAACTGCCATTCGAACCCTCCTATAGCGACGCCCGCAACGTTATGGTTTTGTTATCTGTAACGTAGTTATCCTTAATAGTAACCTCGCAGTTTACCAAAACCGTATCACCGCTATAACTATACAGCGAAACATCCACGCTTTCAACATATTCTGAAACCATCAGGGCTTGCCGAATTTCCTCTTCCAAATCCATTGCCAAGTCTTCATTCATGTCTCTGCCAATGAAACGTTCCCAGTCGACACCGTAGTTCGACGAGTAGATTCGTTCAGAATATCGTTGCGTAACAAATCGCTTAGCAATCGCCTGAATCACGGAGTCGTTCGGTCTTTCGATGGGTAGTGACCTCAAACTTTTCATTTTGTACTTCAACTTTTCACCTTCGTATTTGGCGTTTACAGTCTTGTAGCACTCAACCGGTTGCTCTAAATATTGCAATTTCATAAGTTAAAACTCCTTTGCAGAGCCGGTCATTCCGGCGGCCTTTGGGTTTAACACCTCATTAGAGTTACCATCTGGAATCGAAGCACGTTCGTGAACGTAGTACTGCCCGTTGCCCATTTCCGACACTACCACAATATCGCCAACTTCAAGCCCGCGCCACAACTTTATTGTTGGTAGCGCCGGGTGAATCTTGTGCTTATGTTTGAACGCAACAGTCCCGCCCAGAGTCCCCTTCGGCGTAACGGTCATTCCGTTGCCGCCACCGCTGATAACCAACTGTCCCGGACTAGCCCCGGCGGGAGTCGGCAACCAAACGCCTGGCGTGTAGGTTATCTCCAACGTCCCCAACATTTCATCCTCGTCGTGTACATGGGAGTCGACATCGGAATCGTCGTTTGCCGATTCGTCATACGGAATGTGGATGATGCGTTCTGTGCAAAACATAGACAGAACCAACTGTGCGCCGCCGATTTCGAACCCGTTAAAAAGGGTTATCCGGACAGCGCCATTCTCGATTTCTGTGACCTTCCCGAACTGTACAGAGGTCGCATACCGCGCCGCCTCGTATGCAGCCATACGTTTAACCAATGTGGCAAATCTCCTAATCTCGTCCATGTTGAGTCCTCCTATTGAACTGTTCACAGCGTTCACACCACATTACAACGGCATGGAGAACTCCGAACGGCGCACCGCGCCGTGAGGGTTCGACAATGCCGTTCGCTTAATGTTACTTTCCTGTCACCTTCGTTCCGACTTTCTGCAAATTGGAAATTGCGGCATCCATTTTATCAAAGTAAATATCTGCATCGGCTGTCATTTTCTTAACCATTTGGTCCGTGACAACGTAACCTGCATCCTCACCCGCCGATTTCTTATAAACCAAATCTAAATTATTTTGTAACGCAAAAGTTTGAACAGCTTCTTTGCCGCCCGCAGTCTCTAACTTCTGCAACTTCTCTTTTACAATCATTTTTTGAACTTCAAAAGTTTTCTGCCACGAGAAAATATCAAGTTCTTGTATAACATCCATATCGGTGAACTTTGTAGTAACAGAGTTAATAACATAAACACTCGCGAGTTCTTCTGTTTCACCTATAAAGAGCTTGTCACCGGGAAGGTGGAAGTCTCCATGAACGAGAACTGTGAACTTCGCCGAACGAATCGGATTCCTTCGAACGTTGATTATCTGGTTTACAACTTCTTCGGGAGGTAACGCCTTTACTTCTTTGAGCATTGGTAAGTAACCCCACAAGGCAACCTCTCCGGTTAGTTTGTAACCTTTCGAACCTATCGCATATCCGGCCTTTTCTTCGTCAATGTCTTTGGCGATTACAGGTTTGTCCTGTGTTACTGCCTGCGCCGCATTCACACCGCCGAGCGCGTACATAGCAATTTCTAAGTTAATTGCTTGTTCACTGTACGGAACTAACGGTTTTAGGTACTTGTAAGTCGTAGATGAACCTCCGCCACTACCGCCATTTTTGTATGTAGATTTACCCGTTGCAAGTTTACCTGCAACGTTGGCGGCGTGGGTATCGTTTTGGTTCAAGCCGTCCTTATCGGGATTGCCGAACTCATTAGTAGTTTCCTTTTTAGTTTTGCTCTTAGACTTCGGCTTGTCCTTCTCTTGCTGAATATAAAACTCAAAGTAGTTATAAGTTTGCTGTGCAATAGTTTCTGAGTTTGAGAAATCTATAACCAATGGGTAAGAGTTCTGAAACCCACTCACATTAGCGCATTCTATATCTATGAACTCTACTTTACCTGCATTTGGGCGCAACACGTACATTTTGTTATACATATAACTAACATAGTTTACGATTTCTGTAATGGCGTCCAGTACCGAGGTATTCTGTATCTTCCGTTCGGAAATCATCTCTCCCGCACTATCCAACCTTCGCCAACCGATTTCATACTTATTAAGCAAACCTGAAACCAAAAGTATCATCGGCACTGCAACCGGGACCGGATAAGTTATTGGGTTTCTGAGATAGAAGGTTTCATCATAGAACGTGTAGTGACGAATGTACAGGTCTGCTTCACGTTTTATCTCAAAAAGTTTGCCGCTGAATATAAGTTTGCCATCGAGAATGAGATGAACGGTATCACCAAATCGGCAGTTAATGTCGGGGGTATCCAACATGTCGAACTCCACTCTGCCGTCCGCTGTATTACAACTTTGTGTCATAACGACATCACAACAAATGGATTCTATCGAATGGGATTTCCCATCAGCTCTCGTATCTAACTTAATAAATAACCGTGGATTTATAGCCATAGTCTACCTCCACATTAAGGATTCGTCATCAAAGGTTACAAGTTCGTCCCAAAATCACTACCGTAGTTCATATCGTCGCCGCCCAAAAGAACACTGACTTTGGCTAATTGTTTGTAGGATGCCCAACCGTGTCGTCCGTCTTTCATGGAGCGGAGTTCCACATTCTTTACACCGTAGAAACCGTAATTACCTAAACTAACTGTGTCATGGATTAAGTTATCAATTTGAGTTATGTTCCCCATAAGTGAAAAGGTTGCTTTTGGCATTTCGGGGTCGCTGTGTATCCCAACAACAATCCAAATCTCGTTTCTGTCCATCTTCTCACAAGACTTTAACACTTCTGCGAGAGTTTTAACCGTGTCCGCATTGATAAGGCTTGCCTGAAAATTATTTAGCATTTGGGAAGGATTCTCTATGTAAAACACATCAGTCGCAGATGGTACTTTACCCGTATATAACATAGCAAGCGACGCGACCGGTGAAGTTTTAAAGAATACATTTTCGAGTTCATTCAAACCGAGCCGTGAATTTTTTAACTCATCGGAATACACAATGCCCGTCACAACATTAACGAAATCTCCAACGTAAATTTTGGAACTAAATCGCTTTTTTGCTCTCTGTGATACTATCAACACGTCCCCTTCCATTACGAAACGACGCATATCAAGATTCTTTCGATAATCAATGTACTCACAAATATCCAACTTGTATTCCACATCGCCGTTTGCTTTGAGCGTTGTGTCGAAATTCTCAATGAAACACTTCATGTAGGGTATTGGTTTAGCAACAGGGCCAAACGCTTTGAAAGCTAATATCACCTTATTGTCCATGCAATCAGTTATCCATTTGATGTAATCACTCGGGCTATAAATAGGTTCAGTTCCGAACTTATAAGATGTAGAAATTCTGTAAGGAAAAAATGAAGAAATCGAAAACCTACGCAACTTTATTCCGGACAAAGAGGCAAGTTCCGCAAAAAAGATTGTGTTATATGTGTTAGTATTTATTCTGTAATTAACAGAAATCTCTTCTGGGTTTATCGGAATCATGAGGTACTTGTCCAAAGCGTCCTCTTTGATTTTGGAAACCTTATCAAATTCCATATCGCCGGAATCATTATCGAAGAATGCTGCATTGCCTTCCGTATCAGCACTTGAGCCGAAACCGCCAAACGAATAAATTCCCATCCGTTTGAAACACAACTGCACCATCATGTCTCTACGACTAAGGAAACCTTCATATAAAGTGTTAAGTTCTGCAAACTGCCCACCGGCTAAAGTTTGTGGCCAACCTTCACGTTCAATAATTGAAAGCGGTTGGTCTCCTGCATACATAGTTGCCATATTCAATCTCCTTATCGGCGAACGGTTAGCAACGACGCACGCACCGCGTGCGTCGTTCTACCAACCGGCGAACGCCCATTGCCCTCACTTCGCTCGGGATGGGCGTTATAATGTGGTGTGAATGCCTCGTCAGTTACACGGCAGCCGAATCAAGTACTACCACGCCGCCTATATCTGATTCAATTCTGTCGTCGTCCAAGTAAGCCATCGCCGACGCCATTGCGTTGTTGAGTTCGTTCACAAGTGACGCCCTTGCGTCCCCGGTGCGCAACAAGTTCGTGTCTTCTCTCGAACCATTGCGCCCGTAACTACCATAATTAAATACTACATCCGGGCGCACTTTTGTCACCTTGTTAATAACTACCACACCGGCGATTTCTTTAAGGACGTCCAGAATTTCCGATGCGCCCCTACCTTTACCGTCCTTAATATCCTGAACGTCCTTTGCGGTTTTTGGAATATAAGGGCCTTTAACGTTTTGCAAAGCCTGATTTATTTCGTTTAATAACTTTTTCTGTAACTCTTCTGCCGACTTAACATCGTCCGTATCCTGCTGTTGATTTTTAACAAACTCTTTAACGTCGTCCGCGAACCTTCTGCCCATCATGCTTTGCCACGTATAGTCCGCAACATTACCGGGCAAACCTAGCGCTTTAGCACCCTTAATGTTGCCGGAAGCATCAAGCGCTCTACTAAAGTTACCTTCTATATTCTCGCGAATCGAAGTTTCGTCCGCAATAGTTTTTGTTGCTCTATTTGCGTTTGCGCCACTATACAAAATACTTTTAGCAAGTTCCTCATTTACCACATTTTCCACAATCGGGCGCATCACTGTATGTGTGAACGTGTCATATAGTGTCTTTTTAACTCTCGCCGCAGGACGCACATCCGACGGATTCACGCCACTTGGTGTATATCCGGGATACAACGCGCCGGGTGCATTTTCAGCAACTTCGATGACTTCTCTTGGAACTTTTTGCTCCACTACAACACGTTCGCGGCCAACAATTTTTTCGTCCGAAACTAGCGCTCCGAGTGCGGTGATGGACGCCGCCTCTCCGCCTTTCGCGTTCACACTGGCGGCCTCTCTTGCGAGCCTTCTACTATAATCCTCTTTTGCTCTCTGCTCTAATCGTTCTTTTGAGTTCGGGTCTATAGCAGCTGCCTGTGCTTCCCAGTATTCTCTATCCGTGCCGGGGGCATCCGCCACAGTCCTAAACACAAGTGCCAACAGACTTGCCACGCCACTTGACAAAACATCCACAATACCCAACACAACATCTAACACTAAATTTACTAACAATTTGGCGTGATTATAAACTTTATCGACCAGATTTTTAAGTCTCACGCCTATAACATAAATACCAAGCACTCCCTTTAGTATATCCGAAGTGACTTTCTTTTCGAACTCTACCTTTTTTGTTATACCGTCCTGAGCGTCATTTGTATCACTCCACATTTTGTACCAACTTTCCCTAATGTGGCCGATAATTCCGCCCTCGATGATTGCATTCGCTACGCGTGTGTTACTTTCTGCCTTAGTTTTTTCGTACATTTCGTCCCAAACGGAAGCCGCACCAATTATGTTCTTTGCCGCCTCCTCTTGCTGTTCCGTAGTTCTGGATGTCGCTCTATCTGAAAGCACTTCGTAATAGTCCTTCACGTTCATTAGAGCATCAATAAACTTATCACTTGTAAAAGAACGAGTCCTACCACTTTCCAAAAATTCGGAACGGCTCATTCCAGTTTGTGCTAAAAGGTCACGAACGAAACCGGGGGCGCTGTTCAAAAGCGGCTTGACGTCCAGAATATCGGCATAACCTTTGGACAAGATTTGCATACCCTGATACCTAACCGTTTCGTATTCTTGCGGGGAAAGCCCGTTCATTTTGGCAATCGTCGCAAGTGCCTGACTAAAGTCGAACGCTTGCTGTTCGTTTGCAAATGTTCCGCCAGTTTCTTTTGTTCCCAATAAATGCAGCCACTCGATTGCAGAACTTGTAATATCTCTTCCGGGCATTCCGTGAAGATACATTTGTCTTTCACGTTCACGCAATCCGTAAATTTTAGCATCTATCTCATTAACATCCTCCGGATTTACGCCGAACATTTCGGAGCTCATTTGCATTTTGCGACGTAATGAGGTGGATTCCGCTGCGCGTTCCGCCGCGATGGTTTTTACAGTTTCCAAAATGTCGCCAACATAATCTGTAAGTTTACCCAATCCCGCTATAATGCCGGATATAGCAACGCCGATTCCGAGGCCCGCTAAACCGCCGCCTAGGAATCCACCAACCATACTGCCGAGAACTGGCCTGCCTAACATTCCGCCGAGAAACCTTCCGCCGATTGCGCCACTCAGTGCACCGCCGGGGATTTTCGCATTACAGGATGCACCTGAAATCGCGCCGCGAAACCCCTCTGTAACCGAGGCTTTAAGTTTCGGTGTAAATACTTTGCTTAATTTGTTAGCAAAAACGTCTGCAACTTGAAACCCGCTCTCCATCATGTTTAACGGATTGTAAGAGTTCACAATTCCGCTACCGAGACGTAATGCGGGGGAACGCGAAAAGTCGAAAAACGGGTGCGTCGGTCTCTGTGGGATAGCTTTGTACATGAGGTCTCCCTGCCAATGTGCACCCCTCATTAAAATCGGAGACGTCGATACAGACGGATTCAGTCTCGCTTTCAAACTAGCAAAACGCGCCCTTGTCCTTTGGTATTTAACCGGAATAACAGGGTCGTGCTCTTTAAAGTTCCCGATAAGGAGTCTGGGGTCTTCACTGCGACGCCCTCTGTTATAATAATACGAGTCTATACTTGTGAGCTTGCGTCCATTCGAATCGTAATGGACACTGGTATCCAAAACTTCAAACTTTTTACGATGAAGCGGATTCTGAGAACGATAGTGTTTAAAATTGCTAGGGCCTTTTATCAGGTTGTAATCCGCCGGGCTGTACTCTGTACTCAAAGCTCGTTTGCGTCTGTGTTTGTCAATTTTTATTAACTCTGTGTTCAGTTTTATGACGGACTGCAACGAACGCTTAGCGGTTTTGTCTAAATTAACAAGTTCCTGGTTTATAACGTTTAGGCCACGAGACGCCTTATCCTCAATGGTAATATTACCATCTATAAGTTTTTCTGGCATAGTTTACCTCCACATTAAGGTGGCGGAAGTTACTTCCGGCCTGTCCGCACACAGTCTACCTTAATGTGGATTGAAAATAAACTAAACGCCACCAGACCGGCTCCGGACGGCTCGCAACCGGCGAACGCCCATTACCCTCGGCTTCGCCTCGGGATGGGCGTTGTAATGTGGTGTACAAACGAGAACGGCGGCCAGAGGTAACCCCCCGCCGCCGTCTCCGCTCACCGCCTACGCCGAACCTTTTGTGCGGCGCGTTCTTGTTTCTCCCGCTGTTCCTTGTGATACTTTACCATGTCCTCTAAGTAAGCAAATATCACCCCTTTTTGGTAATCATCCATTTCGGTTACAACTTCCGGGAGAGTTCCAAACTTCTCGAACATGTAACGGGAAATGACTAAATCTATGTCGTTATTGTTATCCTTATTCCTCAGAAGTTCCTTCGTCGTCTGATAAGATGTCTCGAAACGGGTCTTGGTCAAAACCACTTTCTGCCAAAATGAGGTCACCAAGTCCTACGATTTCACCGGCTAAAAAAAGTTTCTGTAATGCGGATTCGTCGTCAATAGCTCCGATTGCGTCCTGAACTTCCTTTTTACTCAAATCCGGGTCTGTAATGCAATTTAATATAATAGCGTTTCTATATTTATCCATATCGAAACTGGCATCACCGCGTTTACGAGAAATCGCTTGCTGTTTAAACATTTTGTAATCACGGTAACTTAATCGCTTAAAAGAAATTTCAATCTCACCTAAACGTTCCGCATAAACTTTTCTCGTAACGATTTCCTGTGGGTCAATACGTTTCTGAATAAGCAACTCTTCCAACGAACTTAAAGCCATAACATCCTCCTGAGTATTAAAGAAAACCACTCGTCCGGTGACTTCACCAAACGTACCTGGTGCGTGTAATAATGTTACATTAATGTGAGTGACGCGTCAACCGGAATAAAAAATTGCCCGCCTCGAATGCTGCCGAGGCGGCCAAAGGGAACTACATCGTGGGCGGTGTCGTGAAAGGTTTCAGAATTCTATAATTATCGAAATCGAAATCGACATCTTGGTCGAGGATTCCGTCCTCGGTGTCAATTCTAAACAATTGGCTACCGTGGAGAAGAACGTCGCTGATTTCGCAAATCTGTGCGCCGCGCCCCGCATCATCTGTACTGGTTTCAGGGTCATTAATCCAACAAGTAATTACAAATCTGTAATTAAATTTGTTATTAATGAAATCCGTAAGGTACTGTAAAAATTCGGGTGTACCGGTGTAAATATTCATGCTACCAGAACCACGAGCGCCGACGCCCTTGTGGCGATGCATCATTTCGCCGATACAACGGAACTCTTCTGTGGCAACTTCAATGTTTGCATGAATGTTTCGAACTTCGGCCATTTTGCGTCTGCTACCATCCGGGAACTCGATAATGAGGGTACCTAAGTTCGAGTTGATAACATCTCTTGACCTGAGATTAAATTCGCCTGCCATAACTCACCTCCTTATCCCAAAACTGTAACATAGCTGTAAAGCTGTTCCATAGAATCAATCGGACGGAGCTGTTCATAACTTCGAACTTTATCCGGGTCGTCGCCTGGTTCAACAGTCACGTCGTAATCGTTACGTGCCACAGCCCCAATCGAGGCGAAATCGTCTAAGATTCTCAATATTTGGCCCTTAAGTAAAGCACGTCCGAGGTCGTCATTGTCAACCTTGCCGATGAACATAGTTTCCCAAGCAAGCACCTTAGTGTTCGAAATTTCATCGAGAGTGCGGATAACGCGATTCTTGCTAAACGGTGGCGTGCGAGTTTGTGTGTAAGTATGTAAGGTATTAATATCCTTTTCAACTACAAGTTCACCGGAACTGTTATGAGTAAACAGTAATGCACCACTTCTAAGTCCAGTTTCAACCTCAGCGTCTTCCTCACGTGCCGGGTTTACGCTAACGATGTTCGCAGGCAACACATGATAAGTGTTACTCACATAGACATCTGCACCGGCAGTAAGTGCGGCGACAAAGGCAACCGCCCACATGCATCGTTCATGAGTTTTCGTAGTGTCCCAACCACTCGGGTCTTCGCCATCGAGAACGAACCCCTGATAAGGTGAAATGATGCCCTCGTAGTCCTCACTGGTACTATTGTAGAGAACTGCTTGACGATATTTACCTTTGTTTTCACGAAGGTCTTTAATGAACGTGGAAACTACAGCGCGGTTTGTATCTGCACCACAATAACCGAGAGTATTCCACGGCATCCCGGAAAGTTTGCTAAGGATGCCAGTCAAATTAGTGGCACTCTCCGTTCCGTTCGTTCCGCCGGTCAAATCTTCTGCGGCGACTTCGACAAGAACTCCACCGCCTTCAACTGCGAATGTTACATAATCGTTATCTACAATATTGTTTGCAGACTGAACATTCTGCTCGTCTACGACTTCTCCACTATAAGAAGTTCTAACAAAGTAACCTTCACCTGCAAACTTGCCCTCACCGGTTTTTTCTTTAACAATCATTACAGAAATTAGGTTTCCGTAAACACCGGCGAACTTCGCAGTAACGGTCAATGTGGATTCAGAAGCCAATTCAAGAATGGTTGCTGCTTTATTCCCACCCGCATTAAGTCTACCGAGAATGATTTTATTTACATACGGATAAACATAATGAAGAATGTTGTTTTCATCTGTAAATACTGAAAGCGGGAAACCTTTAGCGGCACTCGCTCCTGTTAAAATATCGTTAGCACTAATCTCTGTAACCAAGTCACCACTATCCGCGTTCATAAGGATTACAACAGTCCCACGCTCGCTCATAACTGAGGAAGCCTTCGGGACTCCCTTAATCTGGATGTAGCAACCCGGACGCACTTTGTTCTCTACGAGAAAACTTCCTGCTGCCATATCGAACCTCCCTATGGTTAATTACTAAATTGCTCCACATTAAGGTTTCCAAGTGTGGCGGCACTGGCAGAAATCCTTAATGTGGAGCAAACTTAGCATTCAAAAGAAACGGATGCAAAAATTTAGCCACCGAACTGGTCCTCGCCAGATTATTGCTCTACAAAGTAAACTCTGAACGGCTTGCCGTATGACGGATTGTTATTTGTATTCACCGGGAATGTTATCGTGTTACCGCTGATTGTGTATGCACCCAAACCCATTTTTCCCCATTCGCCATTTTTATAAACGACTAAATAGTTCGGACGGTTACACGGATAAACAAACACTTCTGGCTGGGAGTTAACATCGAAGGTCAAACCGAGAGAACTTGAATCTAATTCGACCCAACTGTTAGTGGCAAACGAATGTACATACCAAGTCCCTTCGTATGGGAGTTTTTTCACCAAATCGTAACTTGGTAAATATTTCCAAAAATTATCCCAATTATACCCGGACTCTCCTTCATATTTCCAAAACCTTATGTAATAGCCGTCTGTAGAAGTTCTACTGAAATAAAGATATTGGGATTCTAAGTGATCTACAGTTTTACCACCCGGAATGGTAAATGTCTCACCTATTATGCCTTCCAAGTATTCTGGCTCTGGTTCGGGTTCTGGTTCGGGTTCTGGAATATCTCCCTCATAAATAACACCAGGATAAGAGGTTTCCAAATCTTCCATGAGCGGCGTCGGTGTTCCAGGCTTGCGCTCATAACGTTCGTAAACTTGGAACTCCAAAATGAGAGTCGTTTCGAATACGTCGAAAAAAGTTTTGTACCAATGCGGCTCATAGAAAAACGGCGCTTCATCCTCCAACTTTTGGCAAACCGTTTCAAAGTCCTGCCTCGCAGTCTCTTGGTCTTTAGTCGGGTCTTGTGAATAGACTACACAAAAGTTCCGCTTAGCAAACATGTAACCACAAGGCTCACGTTTGACCTCTCTATCAAGCTCACCGACGTAAATTTGGCCATATTCGTACTTTCCGACAAACCTCGTTATAGCAATTCGCTTAGTAGGCAACTTTTCGTGAATTTGCTTACATATTTTGAGAATTGTGTCTTGCATTTACGCCTCCTAAATTGGAAACATTAATGTGGAGTATAGCCCGGAGCATAACCTCCAGACGCACCCTTTGTGGCACGAGAATTGAGTTCGACATCCAAAGTTCCCTCCATCCATTTGGCAATTCTGCCTCTTGCCCTGTTACTAGACCACACTTTCGCCAAATCGTTTGAGGCAAACACCGCCGTGCTAAGATACTTACAGTCTTTCAAACGACGGGCGACAATTCTCTTGATTTCCGATTTGATAGAATGGTTGCCTCCTTCGTAGGCAAGATTCGGGTCTGGCTTATGTACGCCGCCTTTTGTTATGAACGAGCGAACTTTTCGACGGTCACGTTTGCGTTTCCTTTTGTTCTCGACGAAGTTGAAAATTGGACGGCTTGCCCTCGTTATTCTCCATTTGCCGCCGACTTTATAACCGGTCAAAAGTTGTCCCGGTACAGCCTTCCAACCGAACATCTGCATTATCGCGTGACGGCTTGTGCTTTCAATCGAAATGCCGACTGTAATCGGACGCGCCTGAGAAAGTTTGGTCAAACTGTGGCCTGCAAGTTTCGAACGTCCTGTAATGACAACCCGCCACGAACGTTTGAGGTCTCCGAGGTCTTCTGGCGAACGCCTAGCCAATAATGCTTCTATGTCACGTTTAACAGCGTCGATAAACATCAACTTTTCTTTAGCAATCTCCAAACGAATACTTGCTATTTTGTTATTATATCGTATTTGGTTCGGCTTACTCATCAAAACCTCCAAATGTAATTAATAAGGTTCCGGATTTTGTGCTTTCGTATCGTCAATGTTTATCATTGCACGGTTAATTGCTGTGCCATATCGAACGCGACCACAAAAACCGTGCGAGATGTTCTTGCCATCGTCCCTATAACCAATCACATAGTCACCCGGGCGTATGTCCACATCGTGTTTAACATGAACATTAAAGTAACTAGTTATTCGCAGTGTATCATCGTTATTTATTGCCAAATAGGGAGCGCGAATTTCCTGAGTAACGTATGCCTCTAATCCCTCTGCGATTGTTTCAAAAGATTCACGACTTATTCCGGTCTCTTCGTCAAACACAACAACTGGGCGCTTAATGTCCACGGTGTGTTTAAAAAGTGGTCGAAGTTTCCTATAAATTGGGGCAAAATTGTAATGTTTAACCATTTACTAACCCTCCATGAAAAACTAACCATCCACATTAATGTGGTGTACGCTCTACGCCCGGACGCCCGGACGCCCGGTTTACCACATTAATGTGGTGTACGCGCCGCGAACGGCAGAATAACTTACATTCCCTCTTCCCACTTGCGCCACTGCATCATTCGGAAACGGTGCAATCGTTCGCGGTAGTTCTTCAGGAAGTCTACCTCCTGCTTCGTTTGGGCGGCCAACGCGGCGGCATCACGGTTATACTGTGCTGCCGTTATTTCGTCCTTCACAATCGCGTCGTCAATTCGAATCTCGCTAACGTTAGCAAGGTAGTCCGCATCAGTTCCGCTCTCATCCGGGTCGGGAGCGAATTTGGCATCGAGTTCGAAGTCCTTGACGTTGTACTTGTAGATGTCCGTAGCGATTGCAACGAACACCATCTGCGCCGCCGACGGCATTTCGCTTCTGTGTATGTAATTTAATATCAGTTCTTCCGCTTCATCCACGGCGCACTCAATAATCGGGTCACGTTTTGGGTCTACGACGGATGTATCTAAACCCGCCTTGAGTTTGACCAACTCGAATACTCTCGTTTTATCAACTGCCATGATTTCCTCCCAGTTCTTCAATCTCGATTGGTTCGTGCATGTCGTCGAATGGGCCGGTAACGCAGGGGCACATCACCCTACCGTCCACACAAACATAAACGCATTCACCGTGCGAATCAATAAACTCCACATTAAACGGGGGACACCATAATGTGAGTGTCATACATAAGGTTTCGAGCATGAGGTTTCCTTTAGGGTTCTGGCACGCCAATTCGTGCAGGAGGTTTCCCTTATACCACATTAATGTGGATTGGGCAACGCGTTCCGCGAATAAGTGAGCTATTGAGTTACTTATCGGCGGGTTATGATATGAAGAATCTTCTACCGCCCCGAACGTAATCGAATTTTCTACAAGCCGAAATTTTGCCGTTTTTCGTAACTCAAAAGTTACGAGTTGACATAATATGGCAATTCGGATCGGTTTTTTATGTTACCAATGGAGATAATTGTATGTTACCACGGGAAACCCGCATAAAACCCACCTTTCTACTTGTGATATAATACAAAAACAATTTTCAATTTTGGAAAGACAGGATCGGGTAAAAGTTTTCCGGATTTTCTACCGATTCGGTAAAATTATCGAATTTTTGTATTTTATGCAAAGCGGGCGCTAACACCAACATTAAGGCTTCGAAACGACAAACGGCCCGCCGGGGCGGGCCGTTTGTCGTTTTTTTATTATGTTACTTATTCAGGGCGAATGACGAAGCATTTGTCCATTTCGTCGAACTGAGGAAGCATGGTTGTCGAACCGATGGCTTCGGTCTGAATTGGGTCGTCGCGATGACGGCACTGAATGCAGAAGTTCTCGGAACTTGAAGCAACGTCACGTTTGGCCTCGCTGTACATTTCGTCGTACTGCGTAGGAGTAAGGCCAACGAGGACGTGACCGAGCTGACGATTCGGGACGATAGAGATGACATCCTCTTCCCAGTACGGAAGTTCGGGTTCGTCTTCATCCGGACGATACGTAGCACTGTTGACAACGATGTTAATGGGAACGCGAAGAACATCCCGAATAACCTGTTCGACGGTTTTGTTAAAGCCGTTTGCAGTGAGGATGGCGTTAATGCGGGCATCGTTGCAGAGGTTGAGCCAGGTTGAACCGTTCATAATCCACGAACAAGGCGTCACACCGTTTTTCTTCTGGTATTCGTCCATGATGGCGCGCATGTCACCGAGAAAATCCGTTGTACCTGCCGACGGTTTGGTGTTCCAGTAATCGACGTTGTTGTCCTGCCATTTGCCGCGAACGTCGTAGTTAATCGAAACAGCCGATGGCGACACGTGCGATTTCGGAGAGGAAACAACGATTGCACCGTGCTGAAGGAGTTGCGCACGGTAACGTTCACCAACAACGTCCGGACCATTCAGGAGGATGTCCACAACGTTCTCCATGTGACCGGCGAGTGCTGTGGCAATGGCCAAATCATTATTGGCGAACTTTACCGTTTGCAGAACTTCTCGCCGCTGTTTCTCGGTGAAAAGAACGCTGTTTTTGAAGAAGGGCATTTCCATTTTGGAAGTGCTAATCGGTTGGAGGCCACGAATACGAGCGTTCGTATCATAGGCGCAGAGGTCGAGAGCGACATTCTGTTTCTCGTAACCGTAAGCGAGGGTAATGTCTACTTCGGTAGTTTTGCGATAAGGAAACCATTTCTCTAACTGTTTTGCATAGTTAGCACCTTTAATTTGTTCCCAAAGCGCAACAATATTTTTAGCATTATAAAAGTCTCTGATGTCTGCCATAATTAGTTCCTCCGAAATAAGGTTTCATTAATGTTGAGTTAAACTCGATTGAGCCCAAATTAGACCGTCGCGATGTCACAAATGGCCGCGGCTGGAGCGTCGCCGTTCGTGAGGGCTTGGGCGAGAACTGCGAATGTAACGCGGCCGCCGGACGGTAGTGCGATAGAGTTGTTAATCGCTTTGACAACAATTGAGTAAACAGTTGCGGATGTTTTTGTAATACTATCAATATAGAAACCTGCGGGAAGTCCGGCAATCCAGTTGATAGGTTTATCAGCAACACCGTCGATGAAGGTGTCCCCGGTGAGAGTGAGCGTGTAAGTCAAACCGGTAGCGAAAGCATAAGAAGCGGCGGACGTCTGAGCGACAGCAGAGAGGAACAATGCGGCGGCGGTGTCCATATTCGCACCGAGGAAATTGAAGTTTCTGAGGGCGGCTTTGCAGTCTGCATCATAAGTGATACCGAGAGCAGCGGCGTTCACTTCGTTGATAGTTCCGCTGAGAGCGATGGGAATCGGGCCGCCTGCGTCGGTAACATCCCAATTCTCAAAAACGATGCCGATACAATTTTCATCGTTCGAAGGAACGGGTGTACCGGCCTGGACGATATAAAGGGTACGCTCGCCGTCGTTTTTCTGAATGGCGAGAGGAGATTTTTTCTGAATGTTATAAGTGGTGGTTGTAATACCTTCACTCATAGCAAAGACTTGGGTATCGGTAATAAGTTTACCTACATATTTGAGAGCCATAGTTTACCTCCACATTAATGTGACTGAAAGTTACAAACTTATTTAAAACTTGCTAGTTAGCATGTTAGCTAGTGCTTTTACGAATCCGTCCGACGAAACCGGCGCAGTGGGCACTCTGGGGGTTTGTGTTTCCGTAACAACTTTTGGTGGTTGCTTGACAACACCGGTATTCGTTTGAACGGGCTGTCCGAACAAATATGGTTTACTCTGTTTGAGTTGGTCGAGAGTATAGCCTTTGAGTAACAAGTCTGTGCAAACCTCCATGTCCACAACGTTCTGTCCTTGCAGTTGGTAGAGGGCTTCCATTTTGGCGATTTTTGATTCCAACTCTGCAATTCGGTCGTTGTGGGTTCGTTTGGGAGCGGGTGCGGCTTCCGCCTTTGGCGCTTCCTGAACTTGGGGTTCGGCAGATTGCTGTTCGGTCGCGGGTTGCTCTGCGGCCTGTTCGGATTGCGTAACTTCATTAGTAACTTGCTGAGTAGCTTCCTGAGAGTTTGGGTCTGGCATAATATCCTCCTTCAAATTTTGCCATTCCAGTGCCGCCACACTGGTTACGTGTTCGGAACGTACCATTTAAATTTGTCAAGTCAAATTTGTGAAAGAAATGCGGAAACCGGTTCGGTGAGTACACCACATTACAAACGCACCGAGGCCGAGGGGTGCGTTTCGCCGGTCGAGCCGGGGGGTGCCTACCACGAACCGAATAGGTTATCGTATTTCCATGCGTCCATATTGGGTTTCTTTCCGTCCGCCCTAATGTGGTTGTGATTCCGCTTGTCCAGAACGGCTGGCAAATTGAGAACTTCGTCGAGTGCGCGGTTTTCTTTTCCGATGTACCAAATGTGAGTGTACTCTGGCCTGGAACGCACGCGAAGTCCTTGACACGCAGGCCAGTATTCGTTCAGTTCATCATAATGAAGGTTTCGTGGGAAACCTTTTATACCGAATTGAAATACGAAGTTTCTCACATAGCCGAATGTTACTATGTAAGCTCGCGGAAACTTTCTTAATATCTTAGTAACAATTCCGGTTACACCGATGTCCAGATTGTCGTAACCGTCTCCGTAATAAAGACCTGAACCGTAGGTAGTGTACGGTGGGTCTACAAACCATATTGAAGGTTTTAAACGGTCACAAAGGTTTCTTTCAGCAATCCAGTCTATCCAGTCTTTCCAATCCACTTTCCCCAACGTCATAATGGTGTTCGGGATATAATCGGACAAGCTGACGCCTTTCCAAAAGTCTTGGTAATCAGTCAAACGTTTTCTGTAATGTCGTGAACTACCATAGTTTGTAAGAAACCGTATAACCCACTGGTCTAAATGTGGACAGTACCGGTTCGTGTAATCGTCTATACGTTGGCAATCCTCTGGTGGCAAAAGTTCGTTACGTTTCAATTCTGGATGTTCGTCGCAAACACTTTTGTACCATAGCAAATGTTCCATGCTTTCAGCAGTAAACAAATCTGAGTAACCGTCGTAATCATTTGTGTATGCTGTAATGTTGTGTCCAAGCTGAGCGGCAGCTACTTGAATAAGATGTGATAGATAAAAGCTACCGCCGAATACATCGAAGATTTCTCTCGGCGGCTCTGTTAGTAAGTTACTAGAAAGTTTCTTAATGAGTTCGATTATCCAGTCACGCCGGTTGGATTTGTTACCAACAAACGGGAACACAGGTTTTGGAAGTGGCTGTACAACTAGCTTTCCTTTGATTTTTGATTTTTTCAACTTGTCAACAAAAAAATCATTTTTTCTAATTTTTAACACTCGCATATATCCTCCTTATAATATGCGTGTTATGGAGAAACCCACCTTTTACCGCACTTTTCATTTTTTACTTGCTTTTTCTGTGATATGTTACATAATAGCAACCATTCGAGGATGCAGTAGGTGGACGTCCTCATAACCCATGCAACTAAGGAGAATTATCATGGGACTTAACAAAAGTAAAAAATTGGCAAAGAAGTCTGTGAAACCCGTTCAGGAAGTTGAAGAACTGGACGAAATCGAAGAATTGGATGAAGTAGAGGAAGTTGAAGAAGTTCCCGCTCCGAAAGCCAAACGTTCGAAAAAAGCCGCGAAACCCGCTCCCGTCGTCGAAGATGACATGGACGAATCTGATGATTCCGATGATGAGATTTCATTTGATACTGATTCTGTTATTAAAGGTATTGTTTCGGACAAACAGAATCTTACAAGTGCTGTGTATCAGGTTCAGCTTCGTTTACCGGCGGAAATTGAACCTATGTACAAAGCAATTCCCCCTCGCCTTAAAAAAGCTCTGCGTGACGCATTCGCTGAACTCGTTCGCAAAGCATACAATCAGACTTGTCGTTAAAAAGTTCGAAAGCGCCGGTGGTCGGCGCTTTCATTTGTAGCCAAACAGTAGCAAACTGGTAACTAAAGGAGAAATTAAAATGGCTATTAAAAAAATTAAGAAAGTTTCCGCTAACTCAGAACAAAAGGTTTCCAAAGTTCAGAAATCGAACGATACGGAAAAAGTAAACGGTTCGACAGTCATTTTGAAGAACGTTGAAATCCTGTTTTGGGCATACAAAAAGATTAGCAATAATCCCCAGTATGAAGAAAAGTTTGCGGTAACTGTTAAACTTTCCGACAAACACGTAAAGCAACTCGAAGCGGCAAAAGAGGCGGCCATTCAGTATTATTGCACTGAAAAAGAGCCAGACCTTGACCCGGATGATGTGGAGTTCACAGATTCCATCTATGAAAACAAAAACGGGGATGTTACTTACACATTCCGTAGCAAAGACGACTTCCGGGAAAACACAGATTTGAATGGTGAACAATGCGAACCTGATTTGAGAATCGGGAAAGGTTCGATTGCAAATCTCGCTGTTCGAGCGAGCGCTTCAAAAATCTTCAAATCGTACACAGTCACCTTCTACCTCAATGCTGCGAATATCACGTCTCTTGAAGAGTTCTCGGGCGGTCAAATCGACTTGCGAGCGGCCTTGAGATAAAGTAGAATAAGCCTCCATTTAAGCGCCGACCGTTCCGTCGGCGTTATCAGTTCGGGAGGCTTTTATGACAGAACAGGAATTGCAAGATAAGTGCTGTGCAATTTGCGGATGTGCTTTGGTTGATTATATGCATATCCCAAACGAATCGGGAACTGCGGACCGACGCGCATTAGGGATGCGAAAAGGTGTTCCCGATTTGATACTTGTAGACAAAAGCGTAATGTTCGTTGAACTCAAACGTAACGAAAGATTACTTCCGTCTGTAGTACAGGAAGCGTTCGTCGATACACTAAAAAAGAACGGTGTATTGGCAAGAGTTGTCGGGTCGGAACGACAATTTCGTTCTGCACTAAAGCAAGTGACAAAGGAACGTCGCGGAGTTCGTTCCGGTGTCGTATTAAACTTTTCAATGGTATATTCAGCATATAAGACTCCACAGGAAAAGGTGCATCAGTTCTTTATGTGTAAACAGGGACAGTATGCACCGAACGAATTGTTTGCTATTAAGTTATTTAATAGGCAGAACATAAAGTTCCCGTGGCTCTGTAATGTGAAGGAACATTACTTTGTGGCCACAAAGGCATCCACTGTAACGTCCAAACTTTTAATGGCGGGTTGGGACGTTATATTTATTTAATAGCCATTAACGGAGAACGCAATGTGGCAAAGAGACAATCGAAGCGAGGACGACATCTATAACGAAATCGCTAAAGAAATGGTAGACACATTTAGTGAAAAGTTTCCTGAATGTGAAAAAGGGATTGACTTTATTGCGGATGAAATATTCAGAGCGAAAAAGGATTCCGACAATGCAGTTCATTGTTTCTTTTCACCGTCGAAATCGAACGGTTGGGTTTCGTGCCCGGCATATTTGGACCGGGCAAAGCAGTGGGACGGTTCGAAAGAGCCAGCAATTCGCGGCACAATAGTTCATCACTTCCTGTCTCGAATAATAGGTTACTTAAAAAGTAACGAATATTCCCGGAAAATGGATTTCATAACGGCGTTCGTACTGCAACGTCCAGAATGGATTTCCGAACCGGGCGTGGCGTCTGTAATAGCGTTACTATCAAAAGTGATAGAGTTAGGGGTTGACGACGTTCAATCCGAAGTTTTTCTACTATCGCCAGAACTGGGTATGCCAAACAAAAATTTACGTTTCGGCGGCTCAATCGACGTCCTCCACATTAAACAATGTGAATCGCCGTCAGGAGCAACTTATGCGGATGTCCACATTTATGACTTAAAGACGGGGAAGAACCCAGTTTCGCCAAACTGTTGGCAATTAAAGTGCTATGCGCTTTTAGTTCGGGATTGGATTTTGGAAACGCGGTCACACATAGGCCATTGCTCATTTACGCTCGGTATCGCTCAAGACGGGAGGATACTTGAACACGACTTCTCTAACGTCCAAACTCAAAGCGAAGCGTTTATAAACATTAAACGCGCTATGCTATGTTACTCAAATATTTACTTAAAAAACCACCTTAATGTGGAGATAAATGATGAAGTTGATTCCAGATTTCCAGAGTGCTTCAATCCGTGTTCGTACTGCCGCTTTTGCCGTGGCTGTTACAAACGAGGTGAGCTATGAGTAAATCCGCAAATTGCTATGAAACCATAAAAGAAGGGTACGGCGGTTTCGACGAAATGACGGTTAGTAGGACGATTGCCATGATGCTTAACCAGATGAAGATTCCAACTGTAGAATGCGGCAAAGTGATAAAGTTCCGCCCGCAGGGAGCATCGACATTCGGCGGCTACATATATCGTTCGGGTGTGATTATGATATTCAACGACCATTGCGCGCCGTTTAGTGCAAACAAGGTTTCACTGCGTGACGCACTAAAGGAACTTTCCCACAAGTCACATTATGGTTACATACCATTGTATAAGCAAATCGAACGTGACCGTGCCATGTGGTTGATTGACACAAACCAGAAGTACGAGGATGTTTACGGTTACGACGGCATGGATGATACGTCCGGCAACATTAATGTGGATGATAAGCGCAAAATTCAGATATGCACAAAAGCCGTCCCGGACGAAGAAATGGCCTCGTACATTGATATAAGGTTTCCGTTTCGAAATTCTATCTTTCAGAAGTTTAACGAGGGTGAAACCACATTATGGGAGATGTTCCGCATAATAAATGGTAGTAACAGAACCTCTAAGCAACTCGAAAAGCAAACGTCGGCGGCGCGAAAGGAGGGTGAAAAATTAAGTTTGCCGGTTATTTACCCCAACTATCATACATTCGAAAGTGACGGGAAGTTGCACAAAGTTCCGAACCGGTGCGTGATTCTCGATTTCGATTTGAAGAAGCAGGGTTTCGATTCGATTAAATGTAAAAGGATACGTTCGCAAGTTTCCTGTATGCAGGAAACAATTTGCGTTTGCGAAAGTTTTACATCTGGAAACTTTTGGGCATTAGTCGCGTTGGGGGATACGTTTTCGGCTTACAAGTCTGTGGCCAATGCTGTTTGTGACGATATTGAGAAGCGACTTTCAGTTTATCAGGTGCAAATGGACAGGTCGAGTTGTTCGTTGAACCAAGCACGTTTTGTGGTTTACGATAGAAACGCCATGATAAAACACCCATCGTCATGTTTCACGGAGGTAGGAAATGGCACAAGAATACAATGATGTAGACGTAATAACTAACTCACTTAAAAACTTAGGCATACAAATGGAGATTGACAAATGGACACACGATGTGGTCGTTCGAAAAAAGGGACAGATAGTTCAGGATGCAGATTCATTGTACCTCGACGTAGTTCGATTTGCGCAGGATATAAGATTCAATAGCAAGTATCTAACTAAAACTTTTATTAGCGACCTTATAAAGGCTAATGCGGTTTACAAAGACAAAGTGTTAGATTTCTTTGAAAACAACAAGTGGGATGGGAGGTCACGTGTGACAGAAATTAAAAAGGCGTTACACTTTTCCGATACAGACTTATGGAAGTTCCGATTGTGGTTACGGCAAGGCGCGGCCTTAGTTTACAACACCGGGGAATCGTCCGACGTACAAAGGAACTTCATGCTGATTTTGTTCAGTACGAAGCAAGGCAATGGCAAATCGACACTTGCTAGAAAGTTAGCAATCGGAACTAACAGTTTCGGAGATTCAACAATCGATTTGAAATCAAAGGAGTCCGTGCGCCGTGCATACGAATCATGGATTTACGAATACCCGGAACTTTCCTCAATGTTCAGAAAAGCGGACGTGAATATGCTTAAAACTTTTGTAACAGCAAATGCACAAAATTTTCGATTGCCCTATGATAAGTTCTTCACAAAGTACCCAACTCGAACGTCAATTATAGGCACTACAAACGATGAGGAAATTTTCATAGACGACACGGGTAGTCGAAGGTTTCTTGTAGTTCACGCTAACTGGTCACGGGATGATTGGCCACAAATAAACGCAATCGACTGGCAACAAGTTTGGTTGCAAGCCCGACACGAATATTTATCAGGTATGCCAATCGTCATGTCCGGGAAGGAGCAAGAGGCTAACGAACATGATAACGAGAACTTTTCTTACACAAACGCGGCAACATATAAACTTATGGATTATGTTGCTAACAAAGAAGAACTCTCGGATGATGTTTGTGAAATCAAACTTGTGGATGTTATCCAGTATCTAACAAACCAACGCATGGAACCGTCCACAAAGATGATATTCAGTACTATGAAAAAACTTGGTTACGTATCTAAGAAAACTAAACTGTCTTGTAAATTTATTAAGCAACTAACAAATACGGAGCAAACAAAAGTTCAAGAACAAACTTTTGTTAGTAAAAAAAGTGCAAAAAAGGTATTGACTAGGGTATAAGGCGCATGTTATAATACGCATAAATAAAAGCCCGATTAAAATTGACAGTCTGCCATTTCTAATCGGGCCAGTTCACCTCACCCAAAAGGAGAACCCATGAGAACGCAAATTGTTAATAGCATAAGTTTGCGACCATATCAAGAAAAATGTTTAGAAAAAATTGAGTCGCTATTTGACTTAATTAGTCCGATAAACTGTTACTGTTTTGTTTTGCCGACTGGCGCAGGAAAGTCTGTAATAATCGGCGCGGCAATAAAGAGCATCCTACATACCTTTGAATGGGAAAATTTATCGGTACTTGTTTGCTCATGGAGTAAACGGATTATAAAGCAAGATGTTGATAAAGCGTTTGGCTTGTTGAACTCACCGATGGCAAACAGCGATTGTGAACTTGAACGGTACAACCACGGTAAATTCACAATACTGATGGATAACTATAATGTGGTGGATTTTTGCACAGTTCAATCATTACCGAACTTCAATGTTGGCAAAACTTATGATGTCATAATCGTGGACGAATGCCACAAGATGTACACCGGGTCGGCGGGCTACAAAGAAATCGTCTCACGAATGCAAAATAGCAACGGGAAGTTACGAAACCGTGATAGCCCAACGTTTGTCTTAGGGTTCACGGCGACGCCATACAGAAACAGAAAGGAGACCGTCCTTGGCGGCGAAATGTTCCTACCTGTAGAGGAACTTGTTACTTACGGTTCTCTCATAGACGATGGCTACTTAGTCCCGCCAGAATACATAAAATGTGCATTGTTCGAAATGGACAGAGAAAAGTTGGATTTGAACTCCATCGGTGACTTTTCATCTGAATCTATGGAGAAGCAGTGTAAACGGGCGCTAAACGCAATTGCTAAAACAATAATAAGCACGCACGAACGCGGTTCACAAAAGGTTGGACGTGCCGCCTGCACACTAGTGTTTCTACCTACCTTGCGGATTTGTGACGAAGTATTATCCACATTAAAGAAACTCGAAAAGAAACTTAACAAAAAGTTCACGGTGGATGTCGTTAAAGGCGAGACAGATGAAGAGGACCGGGACGAGATAATATGTAACTGTGACATCATTCTGAATTGCGGAGTCCTTACAACCGGCGTGGATATAACGCGCGTCACGTCCTTAGTTATTTGCAGGGCAACTAAATCGTGGACGCTTTGGAAACAAATCATCGGAAGGGGGTTACGTTTGCATCCGGGAAAAAGCCGATGTTTTGTTATAGACTGCGGCGGTAATGTGGAGCAGTTCGGCGATGACCTGGACCGGCAAATGTCATGCGGCGGCGTTGAAGCCAAAAGTTTGCCGATTATGTCCGAATGTCCAAAGTGCCACCGATACGTTCACACGTCGGTTAAAGAATGTCCATTCTGCGGCAAGGTACTACGAACGGATGAGCAAATTCACGCCTTGAAGTTACAACGTTTGTACTTTGAAGGCGGATTACTACCAGTAGAAAGTTTTAGTGAGAAAATAGTTCACATACCAAACAAGGGGAAAAGGTGTGTGGTTACTGTAAAGTTTGCATACGGCAGACAACGGACATTCACATTCAGTGAGCATCCGTTTAGCCAAGAAAAATACAAGGAGTACACCGATGTTCTAAGTCACGCGAACAACCCAAAAGAAATCTTGTTTATCAAAGTCGAAACTGTAAACGGCTTTGACACAATTACGGACGCAAAAGTGATTGATAAGGAGTAACAAACATGAAAACGCTAGAGTGCGAACAATGTAACAAAAAGATGGGAAAGGACTATTGTGGACTAAAGTTTGACGACCTTTACTTTTGTTCACAAGAATGTTTGGACGAGTATGTAAGTTGGCACACAAACTTCATAACCGGTCGGGATTTCGAACAAGACGCAGAAGATGAGAATGAAGTTGAAGCTGTAATGCGGGAAATTTACGACTATTATGAAGACCAAAATCAATAAGGAGTAACGAACATGGAAGACGAAGATTTAAGAGTTTGCCAGGAATGTGGGAAAGAAGTTCCACGTTCGGAGATGTCATGGACGTATGATTGCCACGGTATAACGTACAGACTTTTGTGCGGCGAATGTTGGGAGGCGGCAATGGCGGGCGGTTATGATGGAGAATACTACGACGAATGCGACGAGTGCTTAGACTACTCGGAAGGATGGTAACATGAATAATAGCAAATTTCGTTTAAGTTCGTGGCGAAATAAAGTTTGGACGGTTTGGGAACGTGACACTTGGTACGAAGGACTTATACATTTTTGTAACAGAAACGCAGCTATAATGTGGCTCAAACGTTATGGAAAACCGAGGGTGCTTTATATGTTTGAGAATCAAACACGTTTCGGAACTGTAGTTTGCGTAGAAAACGGTTATGTGTACTTTTATAACCCGGACTACGGGCTTATGATTAGCGCCGAATCAAAACGTACACACCCCTATGCAATAAGGAACAGCTGATGGAAAACATACTTTTAAACTTTGAAAAGTCTAAAGAAATTGTTTACGTTGTACATTACGTAGTAAACAATAAGATGCGCGTTAAAGAGTTCAAGTCAATGAAGTCTGCAACAACATTCGCCCGCAAGCGCAAGAACTTTCGGCGCATGGGCGCGAGATGGGGCCACGACGGATTGTACCACCTCTGTGAAGCTTGGAACTTGGATGTGATTTACAACTTTGCACACAGGGAGAGAAACAAATGATAAGTTTTGGTCCACCACAATGTGCTTTGTGTGAAAGCAAAGGACATTTGTGGATAACAAGCAAGAACTTTATACTTTTCTTTTGTAACGAAGAATGTTTGCGCAAATTTGAACAGATAAACGGTACAAACTTTGAAACAATCCGGTTGGACGAAAGCGGCTTACAGAAAATGTTTCTGCAATATGACCAACAATTCAAACGGATAATTACTGCCATTGAACGTTCAAATTTAGAACTGAGACTATCAGAATTGAATTATTGGAAATGGGGTATAGAGGCTTTAGTTTGTGACAACCTCGGAATATCAGACACTACGGAACGTTCACGTTTCGTTGAAAAACAAAAGGTAATCTTCTGGAAAGAGGAACAAAGACTATCGGAGGAGAACTATGGCTAAAAGAAAAGTTAAGAACTTAGACCTATTCGAGGGGAATGTAACACCAAAAATGTTAGCGTTATGGGCTATGGCAAGTATGCCGGACGCTTACGAGTTACGTTTGGAAATAGCAACTATGCAATTCTATTACAAAACGTCGATAAAGGACGGGTTGCGCGTGGCTGGAACTTTGGCGTTAGCGGTAACGGAACAAATTGCTAATAAGTATTTCGAATAACGGAACATCATCCACATTACAAACGCACCGAGGCCGCAAGGCCGAGGGGTGCGTTTCGCCGTAAAGGGGAACGAAACATGGCTATAAGTTTAAGTAACCTTCTATCAAAGCGACATAAAGTGTTCTACGATATAGAAACTTTCTATAAGTATTCCTGTTGGGTATTTTACTATCCAGATTCGGATAAATGGGAAATCGTAGAGTTTTGGCCGGAAGGCGATGAACGTAACAATAAGGCAACGATTCAGTTATGGAATATTTATCAAAAGATACTAACAGACTATATCCTAATTGGTTACAATTGCAAAAAGTATGATAACATAATTCTGTTAAAATTATTCGAATTTGGTTGCAATAATGTGGTGAATGCTCAGCAAATAAACGACTTGAGCGACCAGATTATTTCACAGCAAACGTTGAAGTGGGCAAACATACCGGAAGGGTTTTTGAGCTACGATGTTTACAACTTCAAAAATCACATGCCAAGTTTGAAAATTGTAGGTACGTTGTTCGGCGGCGATATTCGAGAGACACCGATACCATTTACGTACAAGGGGGATTTCACAAAGGAACAAATTGGCGACGTCCTTTATTACTGCAAACATGATGTTTCAATAACAAAGTTAATATTTGAATCTGAACTTGGGCAAAAGTACTTCGCTATGGAAAACAAAACGGCGGAAATCGCGTTCAATGAGGTGAGAAACGAGTGCCGCCCGGACTTCGTTTACAAATTGTATTCGACTGCGTGTGACCACTATGAGGAAATTGTTAAAATCAAAACAAAGTACAACTACAAAGCCCCGGACGACAGCCCAGAAGATGAGTTCGAAGTGATATATCCTGACGTGCTGAACGAGGTTGATGAGTTTGTGGACGAAAACTGTTACGAAGAGGTCGGTCCAGTTTGCTTTCAGCAACTTGTGGACTTCTTTTACAGTAACGAAAGTTTCGACGTGCGAGTGCAATCTGGCGGCAAAGATGGTATGAAGCTCGATTTGGACTTGCGGGACGGTGTGACAGTTTCCTATGGGCAAGGCGGTGCACATGGGACTGTCACCTACCCGCTATTCGTGAAATCCGGAAACGGATTCCGTATCCTACACGCGGACTTTTCCGCCATGTATCCGTCCATAATGATTGCTTATGATTTCTTTCCGCCCGGGCTACCCATCCACATTAAAGAAATCTTTAAGCGTTTCGCACACGCCCGTGATGAGTTCAAAGCAGCGGGTGACAAAGATTCGAGCGACGCATATAAACCAATTTTGAACTCTGTGCCGGGTAGATTCCGTTATCAATACAGCAAGTTATATCATCCGGCAACGAACTTCTCAATATGTGCATTAGGTCAAACGTTAATCACGGCAATGAGTTTGGTAGTCAAAGGTCGGCTCATTCAAGTTGATACGGATGGTATTATGGTGCTTTGTACGGACGAAGAATATGACATTAATGTGGATTTAATAAGCAAGTTTTCTGAAATGATAAACTTAAAAATCAAAGTTGAACCCTTCCAGTGGTTCGCGCAACAAAATATCCACTCGTATGCGTTCGCCGACGGCGACGGTAATGTGGATGGTATTGGTGGTTTCATGGGCGGCAAATCTGACTGGGACCCGAACTTGATGGGTATCGCCGACGTAGTTCACAGATGCCTGACACAGGGCATATCCGTTCGACAAGCGTTGACGAACCACATTAAGGAAAACGGAACTCGTTACCTTACAATTGTTAGTAAAACTACCGCAAAGTTTCACGCTTTTACCATTCAGGATTTCAAAACCGGGCAAGTGTCGAGATTCAATAATCGCTATCTCTTGTCCGTAGCGGTACTCGGAACGGAAGCTGTCAAATGCGGCCTCACACCGGTCTCAATTCTGAAAGAGGGGGAAGGAAAGACGCAGAAGATTTCGAGTTTCCCGCCCGTGGTTGTGAATCTCAATTATTTGAACGACAAAGTACCACTGGAAGTCATAGATTTGGACTTCTATGTCGATTTGATTATGTCCAAAATCGACGGAATTGCGGACTTAGTAGGTATTAGTAAATAAATAAGTAAATAAGCGAGTAACTTTTTATTAAAAAGGGTATTGACACGCGCCTTTTATTGTGCTACACTGTTATTTAATAAGAGAGAGAGGCGCAAGGCCGACACCTCTCTCTTGGATGTAAACTTCGGCCATGATGGAGAACGCTATGAGTAAACGTAAAACTGTAATTTTGATTGGTCGTTTGGCAATCGAACCTGAAAAGCGCGGGAACGTCGTGTATTTCGATTTGTCACGTACAATATATCGTAACGGAATTGACCAAGTAGTCATAGACAGAGTTCGAACTGTTGGCAATCAGGCAGGTTTGGTTTTGACACATTTGCGCAAAGGGGATTTGTGCTGTGTAGAAGGCCACTATGACGCCGAAATTAGCACAAACGCTTTGATTGCTGAACACATAACATTTTTATCGTCTAACAAAAAGGGTAAGAAATATGAAGGTGAATAAAAAGGTGACGTTCGCAGTGGTGCTGATATTAACGTTTATATTAGCATGGTGGTTACGTGGAGTTGTGAACAAGAAATGTTGGGAATCAGCATTCGCAGCAGCATTTGAGAAATCCGGAACTCCGATTTCTTGCAAGATAGCAAACATTTTATAGAAACCTTTAATGTGGAGGACAAACCATGAGTTACCGCGAGAACGTAATTGCCCACATGAGAGCAGAGAATTGGGACGAAGATTACATTGAGGATTGGATTAGGGTTTATGACGAAACAGGACTTGATATGAGGGACATGTGCGACGGAATGGACGTAGACGCCTTCCTTGACGCATACGAAGAAGGGGACTTGGACGCAATGATTATGTTAAGTTAGAAAGTAACCGCGCGCCGTTCGGCGCGCGGGTTCGTTTCGTTTGGAGAATCGCATGAGAAAGTTTAATTATATGGTAAAGGGTATAAACAACCCTATAACCGAGTTTATGACACAAGTTCTTCGATACGACAAACCAAAAAATCGCGGCAATCGTTTGATTGTTAGTAAATGGCTAACACTGAAAGAACTGGACGAGTACATCGACAGGGCGAACGCGGCGTGGGAATACGTTTGTGATTTATATTTCCGTACTAACTTGCCAATTTGGTTAGAAATATCTACACAGAATCAGGGTTTATCTGGGCAATATTCTGTTCAAAAGTTCAATTATGACGACCCATACATCCAAGTCGGATGCGGAGATTCCTATTACAGAGTTCGTTATCCAGAAAAAGCAGAGGGGTCATATTCCATTCAACAACAGTTCGGGGATTATTATCGTTTGGGGGATATACGGGATGCGGCGAAAGCGTGGTTGGACGGAGATTATGCTAAAGCAATAGAATTGATTTGGCCTAAAGAAGTTTCAAAGGAGGAAACTATGAAAGCAATACAGGAAACGGATTTGTTTGTGTTTTGGAAAGGGGAAGTTTGGAGTGTCGATAGCGGGGAACGTGTTAGTGCGGGTGCTTGCTTAAAGATAAACCAACCGGCAAGCGTGTTTGAGTACAAACGTTGTGATTACAACGATTCTGAATTGCGTTTCTTTGGAACTAATTCACCAAAAGAAATAGAAGTTTGCGAAACGAATGACGTTAATATAGAGTGTTACGAGCTTTGCGAACTTAAACCATTAGACAATGAATGGCTATGCAAACTTGAAACCTTGTACCGTGACGGGCGTTCGAATCTGCCAGACCACGTGTTCGACGACATTATGGAGTTTCTCGGTATGTCAGAAGAACGTTTACAAAAGTTATGTGATAAGTCAGGTAAAAGTTTAGGGCATAATAACAGCTATGGCGTAAATTCAGAGAAAACCGATAAGTACTGTAATTCTAAAAGGAATTACCCTGCGGAAGCAAAGATTCTGTCCCAAGATAAAGTTCGAGACACCCATAAACTTGAGGATATTGTTAAAAGTTGGAACGGAAAAGCGGTCGTGTCGTGGAAACTTGACGGGTGTGCGGTTCGGCTACACTACAAAGGTAATCAATTTGTTCGTGCTGAATCCAAAGGTAAAGCAAGGGAAGTTTCGGAGCTTATTAAGAACATATCTAACATACCGTTTACAATAACGCACGGCCTGCCGTTCGTAGAAAAAGAGTTCGTTAATGTGGAGTGGTTCGTGACGGGTGAACTGGTAGCACAGAATGACCGCCGTTCGGTGGCGGCGGGTTACTTACTACGCAAAGATGCAATTTCGGAGGCGACTATGGATATAGCGCGCGGACTGAGATTCTTCGTATATGACAGCGATATTTGCAAGTCAATATCAGGGAATCCGAATGTGGCACCGATACGATTATACTCACAAATGCTAAACCTTTTGAAAGAAGCGAGGTTCGATACCGTCAGACTTTTCGAGTTCCTAGATGCTAAACAAATAAGTAACATTTACGATGACTACTATCCGCCACAAGAGTTCGACGTCGACGGACTCGTGGTACGAGTTAATGACATAGCAAAATATGAAAGTTTGGGAGAAACTTCACACCATCCGAAAGGTAGCGTGGCATTCAAATTCGAAGACGAATGGCACCGGGTAAAGCCAAAGAGAATCTATGGCAAACGCGGGGAAAATGGTGTTATTAAACTTATAGCAGAGTTCAACCCGGTAACAATTGACGGAAAGAGTGTCAAATCTGCTGTTTGGCAGCCAAAGGACGACGGTAGTTATCGTTTGGAAATTGGGAGGCGCTTCCAAGAATATAAAGTGTTCTATCGCGGAGAAAAGTTCGAGAAATACTTTAATGTGGATAAGATAGAAGTTTGCTTGCGCGGTAAAGTAATTCCGCAGTGGCGTTTGATAGGTGAATAAGTAACTAATCGCCGCCATTCGGCGGCACAAAGGAGAACGTGACATGAGAGACAACGAAGTTATAGAGTTCAAAAATGATTGCACATTCTACGGCCTCGGCGACGAACTTTGGAGCGGGGCGAAGGAAAGGTGGAACGAGGCTGATTACGAAACTCGTGAGTTAGTTTGGGACAGGGTTAAAGAGTGGGCGGATACTGTGTCCTGCGACGGCGAACTACCATCCATAACACAAATCAACGACATAATATGGTTCGAGTGTGACGACCTGTTCTACCCGCCGACGTTCACAGTTGAAGTTTGGGAATACGACGAGGACGCGGGAGCAGTCGGTAACAAAATCGAAGAGCTAACATCCACATTCGGCGGCTTGCACGGAAAAGACGAAGCAATCGGATATGCAGAAAGTTTGGATGCGGACAACCGGCGCATCACCGTGACGAACGACGAGACCGGGGACGTAGAGGAGGAATGGTAATGGGAAATAAGACGAGCAAGTTTCACGTGATAGTTACTAACAAAGTAAAAGTCGGCAAACACAAGCCCGGCGAACTCCGAGAGGAGTTCCGGCAACGGGCGGCCTTTGAGAACTTCAAGTTCGTTGGTTGCCTGTTCGTGACGGGCGGACTTACGGAGGAGAACTTTTACAGATGCTATAATGTGGAGTATTGCAGCGGAACGCAGAAAGAATTGAGACCAGGAGGGAACTAGCGGCATTCCGACCACATTACAACGGCCATCCCGAGGACGAAGTCCGAGGGCAATGGCCGTTCGCCGTTTGGCCGCTTGTGTGGCCTATCGCGCCTTTCGGCGCTTGCTTATTTGTTAAATAAATAACTTGACAAGTGGTTGACATTGTGTTATAATGGCGTCGTTGTTAGGGAAAAAAGCGCTTTGTGCCTAACGCCTTTTTTTCTTTACATTATTATATAGGCACATGATAGGGAGAATCACCATGAACGAATCAACTCACAGCTTCGAATCTGCTAGCAAGTCCATTATCGCAGGGTTCAGCGAAGAAACCGGATTAACTCCGTTAGAGTTTTTCGACACCTTTGAGGATGTCAATGAATTCTCGTTGAAATCTGTGTTACCTATTACCCACAATGCAATTCTGCAACGCATAGAAGTGAATGCCTATCAAGAACTTAGTGAGGACTACTTTACCCCTTTCTACGTTGTTAGGCTTTCGAATGATAATGACACTAAAAACGAAGTGCTTTGTATGGGGCATCCGAATTTGAAATGTGCTTTGGCAGTTTACACCAGAGTTCTTACAGAAATCGAAAATGGCAAGGGCTACCATTGTTCCGTGTGGCAAATTAAACTTGAAAAAGAAAGTTTGGATGACAATCGGCGTATAGGTCACGATGTTCTTCACGAATTGCTGATGTTGGAAAAAGACGAGATAAAGGAAATTCTTAATAAAGTAGCGGCCAAACTCGGAAGGAAAAGAGTTCGGGAGTTGGATGTAGAGACGGACTTTGCGGTTACGGAAGAGGTTGTTAAGGAATTGGAAATTGAAACCAAAGTTCTAACAAAATCCATAACAATTGAGTGTGTTGGAGAGCATTCCAACTGGAAACCGATTGTTGACAGTTTGGCGAAAGTGAAAAAGCTAAATGTTTGTAACATTCTAAAAGGTTACGATATGTATTTGGCAGGTCAGGTTTAGTAGTGCGAAACGCTACGCATCTGCGTGGCGTTCTTGATTCCCATTTGGAGGTAATTATGACAAGTTCACAATTCGAGAGAATGCATCCAGAAGATTTCGCTATGATAAGGAAAATAGTTTGCGCCGGAAATTGCCGTTTTTATGTGGTAGTTTTTCGCTCAGAAGTTCGCATCCACGGTGTGAGTGCACTCGGCCAAATGATGACCGATACAATCAGCGCTGTGCTGAGCGAACTCGAACGCGGAGGTCAATTCTACGTGGGCGTATTCCAGAGGCATCAGGATGGCGGTTGCCACAGAGTTTGTTACAGAGAAGCTCTGAACTGAGAACGACAAAAGGCGCACCATCCGGTGCGCCTTTTGTCGTCTGAGGATGCATTAATGTGGTGTACGCGCCGCGAACAAACGCCAGATAGCAACTTAATTGCTTGCTATCGGGCGTTTGCCGTTCAGGAAACCTTCCGCCTCCCTCCCGTGTCGCCTCCCGTGTCGCCTCCCGTGTCGCCTCCCGTG
>Ga0247611_10001034_pt1 | contig 52059 bp, 40 predicted proteins | sample 177DNAGHGhighgp2_FD_192422 | JGI IMG/M metagenome (GOLD analysis project Ga0247611, IMG submission 192422) | Sheep rumen microbial communities from Palmerston North, Manawatu-Wanganui, New Zealand - 1770 DNA GHGhigh gp2 | ecosystem: Host-associated > Mammals > Digestive system > Stomach > Rumen... | reverse complement strand
CCGGCGTTCACCGCCAGTCCGCACCATGCCACCGGCGACTGCCGCTGCACGTGTACCAGGCGCAGCCCGTTAGCAAGAGTGTGAAGATATATATCTTTGTTATCGTTCATTTAAAGGATTTAAAGGATTTAAAGGAATTAAAGGAATCACGTTTACGTTCCCTAATCTTTAATACTCGACCCATGCGCCCAGGGCACCTACATGCGGGTATCGACGTGGAGGATGTTTTGCACAAACATCAGGTCGCGTATCTCGCTACGCTCAATTTCCATATCATCATATTTCTTGTTCTCGCTGCGCAGTATCACCATCGAGGGGTCGTCATGACGACGTATGTACTTGACCAAGCGATAATCATCGAGAATCACCACATAGATTTGCCCCCAGAAGATTTGGCGCAGGTTGCTCAACTCACGCACAGCAATGTAGTCGCCATTGCGAATCACGGGGCTCATCGAGTCGCCGCTCACGCGCACGATGCGGCAGTTGGCATTAGCCATGTCGGGCAGGTCGATAAAGCCAATAATCTGGTCATCGCTAAACATGCGTGCCTGGGGCAGATAGCCCGCCGTCACGTCGATGTCATAGACCGGCGTGCCACGCTTGGCCATCGCCGCGGTGGGCTCGGTGACGATGCGAGTGTCGGGCATTGCCACCAGCTGCTGAGGCTGCTGCTTGGCAAAGGGCAAGTCCTCGCCAGTCTCGAGCCACTGCTTCGACACACCCAGGTTCACCACAATCTTGTTGATCAACGCCTCGCTCATCGCCAGGCGACCATTGAGGTATTTCGACAAGTTTGACGTGTCAATGTCTATCTTCTGAGCAAAATCCACCTGACGGTAGTTCAACTCCTTCATTAAGAACTTAATACGTTCGGCTACTGCGTTGTTATCCATAGTAATACATTTATTTGTGGCAAAATTACCACATTTTTGGCAAATTACCAAATAATATCAACCTTTTTCCACCCTTTTCTCAAAAATCGGAAAAAAGGGTCGGTTCTTTTTGTCCGTTTTTTCCCGATTTTCGGAAAAAGGGGTCGGTTCTTTTTGTCCGAATATTTATGCATTATGCAGGTTTTCAGGTTTCAGTTTTTTCATGAAACAATGGGGTCAGCCCCCCGATGTTTCAATTTTTTCAGACGATTAAAAACGATTAAATATAATAGTTAGTTTTTAGTCGTATTTAATCGTCTGACACAAAAAATTGGGAAAAAGGGTGTGGTTCTTTTTTTTCCGATTTTTGTTCAATTGCGACATTTTCAGGTATTTTTGGGCTAATATTTGGGTGTTATGAGAATTTTTCGGAAATTTGCGCACTCAATGGCAGAGCTTCAAGATAAATACTTGAAAAAACATCTTTTTAAGCCCCTGTTTTCTAGTATTCTAGAGAACATAAAAACATCAAAATATGACTCAACAAGCCGATTTTGCCGAAGTGCTGGAAGTGGCATCCAAAGCTGGTCACATCCTCCTGGAGAATGGTGCCGAGATTTCGCGAGTGGAGGACATCATGAGCCGCATCGCCTCGCATTATGGCGTAGATACTGGCAACTTCTTCATCCTTTCTAACGGCATTTTCACTACTGGCCATGCCAACAAGGTGTCGAAGTCGGGCGGACAAGCCTCGACCTACGCCAACGTGGAGTTTATCCCCCTGCGTGCCATCCAGCTCTCTAAGGTGGTGGCTGTGAACCGCTTGAGCTATGACATTGCCAATGGCAAGACCAATCTTGCCGAAGCACGGGAACGACTGGAGCGCATCAGTGCCGCCCCACAAAAGCCTGTCTGGGAGCAGATTTTGGGTTCCGGATTTGGTGCGGCAGGTTTCTGCGCCGTCTTTGGTGGGGGCTGGCTCGACTGCGCCGCGGCACTGGTGGTGGGGTTCTTGCTCTATGCCTTCGTGCTGTGGGTGAGCAGCCGCTATCTGTCTAAAATTGTGGGCGGAGCCTGCAACGCCCTGCTTGCCACCCTGCTATGTGTCATCTCGTGGCGCATAGGCTTAGGCAGCAGCCTTGCTAACATCATCATTGGTGCCATCATGCCACTCATTCCTGGAGTGCCCTTTGTCAACGGAGTGCGCGACCTTGCCAACAGCGACTACATTGCCGGTTTCACACGCTTGACCGACGCCATGCTCGGTTTCTTTTGCATTGCCGTGGGCGTGTCGCTTGGCTTCATCATCGACGGCTCGCTGCATGGTGGTATGCTAGAGATAGAGATGGCTGTTAACCCGCAGACTGCCAACCTCTTCATCCAGGCTTTTGCGGCCTTTGTGGGCACTGCGGCCTTTGCCCTGCTCTTTGGCATCGACCGCGAGCACTATGTGCCGGCGGGAGTGATTGGAGCCATAGGGTGGGCGCTTTATCTGGTCTTGGTGCGCTATTGTGGAGCCACGCCCGTGGGAGCCACACTGGCTGCCGCCACACTGGTGTGCGTCATCTCGCGCATTGCCGCCATCCCGTTCCGCATCCCGGCTCAGGGTTTTCTGCTATGCGGCATCTTCCCGCTGGTGCCTGGAGCAGGCATCTTCTGGTTCACGTATTACTTGACCGACTCGCAGTTTGACCTCTCGCTACAGAGCGGCTGGCTGGCAAGCAAGATTGCCATCGCCATCGTCTTTGGCATCATCCTCGCCATGGAACTGCCTCAGCGTCTCTTCTCGCACAAGCACCGCACGCATTAACATTTTGCAATCACCTTGTCATCTCAGCGGTGCTTCAATCGCAGTGATTGACAACGGGCTCTCAATGGCCTTGACAGCGCATTGCTTAGCGATGGCGCGGTTTTCCTCGCTCATGCCCACGGGCAAGCCATTGAGCTCCTGTATGTTGTTTTGAAAGAGCCATCGTGGGTCAACCCACGTGGTGTCGGTCCACACCCTCTCACTCAAGCCATAGCGGGCAAGCAGGGTGGCTGTGGCTGCATAGGCCTCTATCAGGCAGGGGATGCCCTCCTGCAAGTGCAGGTCGTCGAAGAGGTGCCCCAGGTCGCCCAGCGAGTCGAGCGGTGTGGTGCGCGCGTTCTGTATGGCAGTGCCGCAGGGCAGCAGCAGATTAATGCCAGTGTCGAGCTGTAGTTGACTCACACACTGGGCAATGCGCTCAAACATCTGCACGCTAGTGGTATCGGGAGCCAGGCGGGGCTGGTTGTCGGGGAAGGATGGCGTGATGAGCCATGCATATTCGTGCGGACTGGTCACCTTTAGTCCGAGCCAGTCGATAATCTGATTTAGATAGGGCTGATAGGTGCTGTAGTCGCGCGACATGCTAGACTGCTGCTGCAGCACTATCACGTCCCATGGGTGACTTGCAATCACATCGGTCATGGGCACGCTATCAAGGGCATCCCACGGTTGCGCGCCATGCGACCAGTAATGGATGAAACTAGTGGGAGTGCCAGGATCAACTGGTGCCCAAGTGGTGGAATCGAGAGCATTATAAAACTCATTAAGGCTACCAGCGCCTATATACATGATGTCGAGTTTTAGATATATTTCAGGAGCCACAGCCTTCATCACAAACGGCACATAGCTCAGCGCATCGAGCGAGAAGCTGTTGCCTATCGACAGCACTCGCAACGTGTCGGTGACAACATGCCTCGCCACCTCAACTTGAACATCTTTGTAATATATTGTGTCGCCCACATCAATGTGCATCACCACTGGCGCCACTGCACCGGTGGTGTAATGCCGGTTGTTGAGCGATAGCACTTGGGCACCATCAACGGCTGTAACCTCGCCACTGGGCAATGGACCCTTAATCACGCCCAGCCCCGACGTGGCAACTGCCACGCGCTCATTATCGTGAGCGGCAAGTCGCACCTCGGCACCCACCGCCAGGCGCAGCGTCTCCCCCACCCTCATCATCACGCTGCCATCGATGGGGTTTAGCACAACAAAACAATAACCCTTGTCGCCCACACCATTAGTGCTACCTGCAAGCAGAGCGTCATAGACTGCTGTGACATCGGCCGCCGTGACAATGCCATCGCCATTAGCATCACCATGAGCCTGATCATAGCCCAAGAGATTGTTATAAACCTGCGTAACATCGGCGGCTGTGACTATGCCATCATGAGTGACGTCGCTAAGACAGGCGCTGCCAGGCACATTGTCAATGTCAACCAAAGTTTTTAGGATACCATTATATTGTGAGTAAGTGTCATGCAAGGGGCCATCAACGGCAAGCAACGCCCCAGTGGGCACATGAGGCAGCACCAGCGACGCATCGGGCACATGCGAGAAGATGGTGGTCAGGCTATCACAGCCAGCAAACGCCCCGTCACCAATCGCCGTGAGCGTGGCAGGCAGCGACAACGACGTGAGCCACTGACACTGAGCAAAAGCACCACTGGCAACCTCTGTCACTTTATAGTCAGCAACCATCGATGGAATTACAGCAGCCTCCGCCCGATAATCATCCACAACCCCCAGCACGCGCACAGTGCTGTCGCCACCAAGCACCTCGTAGCGCAAGCCATTGCTCACAATGGTGTCGTCACCTCTCGCCACTGGTGTCAAGCACACGGCAATCACCACCAACAATAATATTTCACACGCCTTGCGACTCATAGATTGCAAAATTCTGCAAAAAAAACGAGAAAAACAAGACAATACTATAAATTGTGAATCATGAATTGAGCATTGTGAATTATGCATTGAGCATTGTGAATTATGAGTTATGCATTATGAATTATGCATTGTGAATTATGCATTATGAATTATGCATTGTGAATTATGCATTATGAATTATGCATTATGCATTGTATTAGCATTGCGCATAAAAAAACCTACGCCCGCTTTTCAAACAAAGCAGACGCAGACAACTAAAAAGGAATGTATTAATTACGATGGTTATATTATAATGATGAATGTACCTTCGCTTTTGCTATGCAAATTTAGGGATTTTCCTAATTTTATGCAAACGATTTAATCGTGGCAACTCCAACATTTAATTCTTATTAACATTTTTTCAACCAAAATCAGAATTCAATAAACATCTTTTTGCAAAAAGCAGTCCAAATTGGTTCATTTCAAAACCAAAGGAAGAAATGTTCCAGGTTCAGCGAACGCTTGGCGACTATGACAGCGGTTTTCTCGTTGGTGAATGACTGGCCATGAATCATCGACTGCTTGAGATGGTGCCACAGCTGCTCCATGCTGTCGCTGCGGTGCATGTTGCGCAACACCAGCACACAATCGCCGTGCAGCATGGCCGTGAGGCGCCGCAGCAACGGCTCCCAGCAGGCACGCTCAGGCACCGAGTTGATGAGCACAAACGGCACCTGCTCATCGCCCATTTCCTGCTCATAATCGTGAAATGCCACATCAAGGCTGTCGTAGCACTCCACGCTGTCGAGATAATCGGCCAGCACATTACCTATCACGGGATAGGCATCAAGATGAGGCTCATAGAGCCACAGCCGGCTCTGCGACGACACGTTGAGCATAGTAGCCGCCGTCATGCCATAGCAGGTGCCCACCTGCATGATGCGCTGTGGGTTGAAAAAATTGGTGATGCGAAACAGCATCTTCATGCCCTTTAACGAGATTACACGCGGGTGCTTCTTTTCTTCGCGCAAGGCACCTATCACCGCCTGGCGCATTTGGGCCATGCTGGCATAGCAGTAATACGGCAGCTTCTCGCGCAGCACAAAGCGCACGAAATGATAAGCAAAAGGGGAATGAATGCCATGCCCCTTGCTGCGATGATGACGGCTCAAGGCCGTGCGGTATCTCTTGATGCGACCCAATGTAGTTTAATTTTGGTGGAACGAGGAACGTGTAAAGAGTTATTCTAGAACATCTAGAAAATCTAGAACTTCTAGAACTTCTAGCTACTTAACACTCATCATTGGTTTCTTTCTTGCGGCGCACACCTGAGTAGATTGCCCAGCCCAGAGCGCCAGCTATGAGAAGCATGATGAGCCACACCGAGGTCTTGGCAAGCGTCTCGGTCTTGTGTACCTCTTGTGGGTCGAAGGTGAAGACTATGGTGTGGTCGCCAGCAGGCACTTGCAGGGCACGCAGCACATAGTTCACGCGGCCTATGGGCACCTCCTTGCCATCGATGGTGGCAGTCCACCCCCACGGGAAGTAAATCTCGCTGAACACCGCCAGTCCACCCTTTGCGCTGTGGGCGTGATAGGTGAGAGTGTTGGGGGCATAGGTCGTCTCCGTGATATAGTCGGCACTATCGGTGGGAGTTGCCACTTTCAGAACGTCCTTAAACTTCACATCGGCAACAGCCTCTCTAGCGGGGTCGAAGGTGTCGAGCATCTTCATCTCCTCGTCGGCAGTCTTGACGTAGGTTAATGTATCTACAAACCAAGCGTTGCCCAGGGCCTTATCGTTCTTAAAGATATCGGTGGCGTTGTCTCCAAGCATTAAATATTTAGCATTGAGCATATTCAGCACCTGAGGAATGGTATCAATAGTCTGCCGCTGGGTGATGCCGTCAACCAAGAACTGCCTAGCAGGAATAAGCTGGCGCTCAATCAAGTCGTTGTAACGACTGAGCTTAGCGGCATGGTAGCCACCAATGGTCTTGTGGAAGTAGCTTGAGCGATATCCCTCAAGATTAAAATCAAAGACCCTATAGTTTTGTGTGGTGTCGGCAAGGATGGCGGCGTCGGCAGCAGTCTTCTCAAAGGTGGTTGACGGCAGCGTTGCGGAATCCACAAAATTATCCTCGTTGAGATAGCGCTTGTTCACTGCAAACATATCCACCAGCACGATAGCCGCAATTATCAGGCCTGCTACCATAGCATTAATCTTCCTGGGCTTATAAAGCATCAACACGCCGAAGCCCAGCACTATCACCACAAGGCTGCGCCAAGCGTCGCCGCTCACCAGAGCATGACGAATAATCTGGGCTGCCGACGCGGTGTTGGGAACTTCCTCAATAGAAATCTCGCCTTGCGAAGCCCTCAGCAAATTCATAGCATCTCCCTCGGTGGCCTCGCCGCCAAACATGCTTGGTGCCAAGGCAAACAATAAGCACAGCAAGGCACAACCACCAAACACGCCATAGAAGACCTTACCATTCTTCTTGAAGAAATCTTCCTGAGTGAATATTTCTTTCAGAGCCAGTACAGCCATCAATGGTATTGTAAACTCGGCAATGACAAGAATGCTCGACACGGTGCGGAACTTGTTATACATGGGGAAGTGGTCGATAAACCAGCCCGTCAGCCCCATGAAGTTATGACCCCACGAGAGAAGGATGGAGATGATGGTCGCTACCAGCAATGCCCATTTAACAGGACCTTTAACCACAAACAGGCTAAGGACGAACAGTGCAAAAATCAGAGCACCCACATACACTGGGCCACTCGTGAACGGCTGGTCGCCAAAGTATTGAGAGAACACACTCAAGCCGTCAACACCAAGCTCGGCATTCTCGCTGGAGGCAACCTCACTGGCATTATCCACCTCGGCAAGCGACTTCATGCTTGTGCCACCCTTCACATTGGGCACCATCAGTGTCCAGGTCTCGCCTATGCCATAGCTCCACTGAGTGATATACTCCTTGCTCAAGCCACCAGTGGAAGAGAGTTCGCTCTCCTTAGCTTGCTGGCCATCCTTGGCTGGCAGTGGAGTGAGCTCGCTGTGCCCACCACGCATCGTCTCCTTGGCATACTTATTAGACAAGAACAGGTTTGAAGCATTAGCCCCCACAGCCAGCAAGGCAGCCACTGCCAAGCAAGCGGTAGCAATGCCCCACTGCCCCAGCCTCTTCTGCTTGATGGCAATCACCAGATAGGCTATTGCCAGCGGCACAATAATGAATAGCGAGTAGTAAGTCATCTGCACATGGTTGTTGAGCAACTGCAACGCGCCAAAGAGCGCCGCCACCGCCGCGCCCAGCAGATACTTGCCTCGATAAGCCCACACGATGCCGGCTATCGTTGGTGGAATGTAGCACAGCACCAGGAGCTTCCAGATGTGGCCTGCCGCAATGATGATGAAAAAGTAGGACGAGAAGGCATACCCAATGGCGCCCAGCACCGCCAAGTACCACTTCATGTCGAAGGCCAGCATCAGGATGAAGAAGCCCAGCATGAGCAAGAACACCCAGCTCACAGGACTAGGGAAGCCCAGCGTGAGCACCTTACCCACGGTGTTGATGACAGATGTGCTCTCATAGCTTGGAGCAATCTGGAAGGTGGGCATGCCACCAAAGAGGCTGTTGGTCCAGCGAGTGACCTCGCCGTTGTGGCTCTCGTTATAGACTTTTGCCTCCTGCCCGTTGGCAGCACCTTGCATCACGTCGTTCTGCTGCATCACATATCCATTCACATCGCTTGGATAGAAATATATCCACGAGATAGCGGCAAAGGCCAATATCGCGAGCACAAAAGTGACTACACTGCGCACCGTAGTGGTGCCTATCAACTGCTTGTCAAATACTTTTTTATCCATTTATATCAATTCTTTATTTTACATCAAAGGGGGGGGACGGTTCTCTTGATGTAACTTTTAACCAATAATACTCTCTTTCTCTCAGAATTTCATCTTGTTCACCTCGCGGCGCAGGGCAGCAGTCTCTTCCTCGCAGTTGCTGTCGTTAGCACCCTGAGCGGCTTTCATCAGCTGCGACAACTGGCCTAGCAGCTCCTTCTTGAGCTTGGCGCCCACCTCCTGATATTCGCGGGTGGGATGCGCCACAAACTCGTTATAGAGGTCATGCAGTTTTTTGTAATTGTCACGGCAAGTCGTCAGCTTGGCATTGACCGAGGCATTAGACGAAGCAAAGTGCTCTATCTCATCAATGCTTACGGGCATGTTCTCGGGCTTGACGGGAGCAATCTTGATGGGCAAGTCGTTCTCACTAGGCATGGGAGGCAACTCGCCATCGCCAAATCCTGGCACGGGCGTGGGAGGAGGCCCCTCGACGGGACGGAGTGTGGTGTCGGCAAGCATCAGGCTGTCGAGCAACGAGTCGCGTGGCACGTCTATTATCTCGCCTTTTAGGTCCTGTGGCACGCCATACTCAAACTCGTCAACCTTCAACGAGTCGGGCTTGGGATAAGTCTTCTCGCTGCGTCCCAAGAGCCTGTTTCCAAACCTATGCACGGGTGGCACAAAAATATACAGCAGCACCAGGACGGCAATTACCGTCCCTGCAATCGACCATGCTATTTTCTTGTTTTGCGCTGTCATGCTGCAATTTATGCCATTCTCCCCAACGCACTTTGCCTACATCTGAGCACAAATTCAGGGAAAAGCAGTGCAAAATTAGTGCAAGCCGAGCGAAATACAAAATGAAAGACAAAGTTTTTCATTTTTTATTTTGATAAAATGCTCACGCTCGCAAGGCTTTGAGCAAGCTCAGCTTTGTCTCGCTCAATCGCATTTTTCCTAGGCGCCGCCTAATTTATCTAAAATTAGTGCAAGCCGAGCGAAATACAAAATGAAAGACCAAGTTTTTCTTTTTTATTTTGATAAAATGCTCACGCTCGCAAGGCTTTGAGCAAGCTCAGCTTTGTCTCGCTCAATCGCATTTTTCCTAGGCGCCGTCTAATTTATCAAAAATCAGTTTCTCTAATTTGATATTTGCCACGAAACAAGAAAATGTTAAGTTTTTTTTATTTTTGTGTGAGATTGATTTTATTACGAAAATTCTATGTACTTTTGCAAGTTATTGGAAACAACATTTACACAAATTGGCTAGAAAACCCGAAATATTGACCCCTCAACTGTTCAGTTTTGAGCTCAACTTGAAGACCGTGCTATGGGGTGGCGACATGATTGCTGCCTTCAAAGGCATTAAGCTCGACAACCACCTCGTGGGAGAGAGCTGGGAAATCTCTGGGCTCAAGGGCCATGAGTCGGTAGTAGCCAATGGCGATGACAAAGGGCTCACACTGCGGCAACTCATCAGGAAATATCGCAGCCAGCTAGTGGGAAAGCGCATCTACCGCGAGCACGGCAACGAGTTTCCGCTGCTCATCAAGTTTATCGATGCCAGCAAAGACCTGTCGGTGCAGGTGCACCCCGACGAAGACCTCGCCCGTAGCCGCCACCACTGCTGCGGCAAGACCGAGATGTGGTATATCATCGACGCGCAGCAAGGAGCCTCGCTGCTGGCGGGAATGAGCCGCACCATCACCCCAAAGGAATACCTGCAGCACATGGCCAGTGGCACACTGCTCAACGTGCTCATGCGCCACAACACCCATGCCGGCGACATCTTCTTCCTGCCAGCAGGACGCATTCACTCCATTGGCGCCGGCAACCTGCTGCTCGAGGTGCAGCAGCCCAGCGACATCACTTATCGCGTGTATGACTACGACCGCCTCGACATCAACGGCAAGCCGCGACAGCTGCACACCGACCTCGCCATCGATGCTATCGACTACACCGTCAGCCGCGACTGCCTGCGGCACTACCCCAACGAGAAGGGCCACATCACGCTCATCAACAGCATCTTCTTCAATGTGGGCAGGGTCATCGTCGATGGCACCTGCAACGTGCCCATGCCCCACGACGCCTTCCTGTGCCTGATGTGCATCCACGGTTCAGCAACCATCGACTACGGCAGTCCCAGCACCTACACCATCAAGCAAGGCGAGTCAATACTAGTGCCAGCATGTGTAGAACAGCTGTCGCTCAATGGCGCAGCAACAATCATCACCGCCACAGCCTGAAGAAGGCACAATTATATTTATTCCTTTAACCACTTTTTCATCAACCCCACCACAATGAAACGACTATCACTACTGATAACAGCACTGCTGCTAGTGCTTGCTGCCCAAGCACAAAACATTGCACGCGAAGCGTTTAAGCAAGACCTGCGCCGTAGCGCCAACAACTACTATGCCTACCCCGACCGTAACCTGCCTGTGTTGACACCAGCCCCCGAGGGCTACGTGCCGTTCTTCATCAACCATTATGGCAGGCATGGCAGCAGGTGGCTCATTGCCCCCACCGACTACACATTCCCCGTGGAGCAGCTCACCAAAGGCGAGCGCAACGGCAAGCTCACCAAGCGCGGCAAGGAGGTGCTCGACGTGTGCCGCCTCATGCTCAACGCCTCGCAGCAACGACTGGGTGAGCTCAGCGACATCGGAGCCGAGCAGCACCAAGACATAGCCCGACGCATGTTCCAGAACTTCCCCGAGGTGTGGGCTGGCGACGCTAGAGTAGATGCGAAATCCACAGTGGTGATTCGCTGCATACTCTCTATGCTCAACGAGGTGGCAACACTCAAAGCTCTCAACCCTAACCTTCGCATCACCACCGATGCCAGCGAGCACGACATGTATTACATGAACTACCGCGACACCGTGGCTATAGCGGCACAAAAACTGGCACAGCCAGCAGTCGAAGCATTCAAAGACAAGCTCTTTCCCCCAAAAGACCCCGACAAACGGCTCGAGAAGATGACCTCGCGCCTGTTCAGCGACAAGCAGTTTGTGCGCGACAGCATCGACAGCTTCAGGTTTGAGTATGTCCTCTTCGACCTGGTGAGCAACATGCAGAGCCATCACGAGTTTGAGAATATCGACCTCTACTCTGGAGTCTTCACCATTGATGACGCCACCGATTTCTGGACCTACAACAACGCCAGGTGGTATGTCTATTCGGGCAACACTTCGCTCAACAACCACACCGGCGCACGGGCTCACCGCAACCTGCTGCGCAATTTCGTAGAAGAGGCCGACAAAGCAATCCTTGCTGGCAACAACTGCGCCACACTGCGCTTTGGGCACGAATCGGTGGTGCTGCCACTAGTGTGCCTGATGGGGCTCAACGGCATGGATTATGACACCACCGACCTTGCGACACTAGCCCAGCACTGGCGCTCCTATGAGGTGTTTCCCATGGCTGCCAATGTGCAGATGATTTTCTATCGCAAAACAGGCAGCAACGACATCTTAGTTAAAATCCTCCTCAACGAGCACGAGGCCACCCTCCCCATCGACACCGACTGCGCCCCCTACTACCACTGGCAAGACGTGCGCCAGCATTTTCTATTGCGAGCCAGCGAATAGACTACACATTTTTTCACTTTAGAGAACCTCAAGGTAATGAAACACCTGCGGTGACACTTCTTTAAACACATAAAGCACACCACTTCAAGTTTTTCTTACCAGTAATTTGACTTTTAGAGAAAATGGTGTTATATTTGCTGGCTGTAACAGATTTACCATTTTAATACTTCGTGCTATGAAAATTTTAAAAATTTCCTTTTTAGTGATTGCTTTGGCTCTGCTGGGCAGCACATTCACTGTTGATGCCAAGGTGAAAAAACGCCGCAGCACAACCAAGAAAGAGAGAACTATCAAGAAGAAAAACACAAGCAAAAACATGACATCAAGTGTTGAAAAATGTGGACTCGACATGGTGGAGTATCAACATCAAGGGATGATGATGCAACCCGTGGCCGAGGTGCGCCTAGAGCGCAAGAATGGCAAGGTGGTGATGGCCGTCAGAGGCACCACCACACAGGAGCAAGAGTTTGTCCTTGACGACGGCGAGCAACTTCTCAAGGAGGCCCTGACAATAATCGAGGAGGAGAAGATGCTTGACTATGGCGTTAGCTATGACGTGCCGCCCGAGATGCAGCCACTTGACGGTTATGCATGGTCGTTTAGCGCACGCCTCACCGACGGTCGCAAGATCTCCACTCACGGCCACAATGCCGAGCCAGGTGGCAACGGTTTGAACAAGATAAACAGTCTGCTCTTCACTCGTGCCCGAAAACTGCTGGGATTAAGCTATTAACATCCCAAGTTCTTGATAAATGTGCCACACAGTGCGTCCCAGCTCGAGCTGGGACGCACTGTGTGTGTATGTGCCAAAGAATTTCATTCCGTGGCAAAAATTCTTTTTATAAATTTTGTCAGGTATAATTATTGCGGTTTTGTAAATAATTATTATTTTTGCATCGTTCATTTTACACAATTACTATAATCCAAATTTGTTATGAGAAACTTGAAGCTAAAACTAATAGCTGCGGCAATCGGTTTGTTTCCTGGTGTGGCATTGGGCAATGCTATCGACTGGTCTCAGGCCGAGCTAGTAGCTAATCGATTTGCCTCAAATGTGGAGGGACAACCTGCTGTGAAATGGCAGCGTGTGACTCGCAATGGTGTCATTTCAAGTGCTGGCAACGCACCCCTCTATGTGTTGAATCGTGCCGATGGGCACGGATGGGTGATTGTTGCCGGCGATGATGCGTGCGTGCCCATTTTGGGATATTCCACCGAAGGGACATTCAGCTACGACAACATTCCCGAGAACCTGCGCCATTGGCTAACCCTTAATGAACGATATGTCGAGGTGTGTGCCAAGCGCCACGCTGTGGCAGCTCCACAAGCGTCGCAAGGAGTGCCAGTAGTGCAACCGTTGTTGGGCGAAATATTGTGGGGGCAGGGCGCTCCTTATAATAATATGTGCCCCACCTACGACGGTGGCACCCACTACTATGTGGGCTGCGTGGCAACTGCGGCAACACAGATTATGCGCTATCACAGCTATCCTGAGCATGGCACTGGCAGCAAGACCATTACCGTCAACGGGCAGAGCGTGACCGCCGACTTTGGCAACACCACCTACGACTGGGACAACATGCTTCCAACCTATGAAGATGTGAGCTACACCGCTGCGCAAGGCAATGCTGTTGCCACGCTTGCAGCGCACTTTGGTGTTGCGGTTAACATGGAATATCAACCTGCTGGTAGTGGCGCTCACTCGATGGAGGTTCCAAATGCGCTGCGCGAGTATTTCAACTATGACCAAGCCGTGACCATGCGCAAGCGCGACTATTATAGCAGCACTGAGTGGCTACAGCTCATCAAAAGCGAACTCGACGCTGGCCGTCCAGTTTATTATGGCGCCTCGAGTGACGTGGGCAGCAGTGGCCATGCATTTGTGTGCGACGGCTATGACAGTGAGGACTATGTACACATCAACTGGGGATGGTATGGCACAAGCAATGGATACTTCCTTGTGAGCCATCTCGACCCCGACGATCTGGGAATAGGCGGTGGCACTGGCGGCTACAACCTCGACCAGGAGATTATCACTGGCATCCAGCCTCTAGTGAGTGGCACAACCTACGAACGTCCACTCTATAACTCATTGAGCATGCGACTCATCACACAGAGTGCTAATGACTTTAATGTGATGATTACTGTCGAGAACTTCGACACCAAGCCGTTCACTGGCGACCTGGGCGTGGCACTGGTGCGCGACGGCGAGATTTTGAAGGTTCTTAAAACTGAGCAACGCAATATTGCGGGCTTTGCCAATGGGCACACCGGCCTCCTTGCCATGGCGTCAATCTACGACATTCCCAAGCAAGTGGGCAATGACATCCCCGATGGCGATGCCACGGTGTGGATGGCATTTCGCGAGGACAGCCAGTCGCCGTGGCAGCTCATGCGCTATTGCCGTGGTCGCGACAGCCGCAACAAGCCCTATGTGGGATTCTTTAAAACACAGGTCGCTGGCGGCAGCATCCTCACTCTCGACGATAGTTGCTCACATCCCGATGTCACTTTGCTCTCGGCACTTGAGCCCGAGGGCGAGGTCTATGAGTATGGGTCAGCCCTTTTCAACCTGCACCTGCGCAACAACAGTAGCGATGTGCGCTTGCGCAACATCGTTGTGCGCTTCACCGATGTGAACGATGATAGCCGGTACTTCGATTATGAAAACTCGGTTAATGTGTATGATGCGGTTGAGGAGAAAGTGTCGCTGCTGATGAATCTTGATGGGCAGATGACAGCTGGCAATTATCGCCTCACGGCCTTTGAGAAGGGGTTTGAAGATTATCCTTTCGAGCAATCGCAAGGCGATGGCATTGTAACGGTGCTGCCCAAGGCCGAGACTCCAGTGATGCGACTAACCACTGCCGTGCAGTGGCGTCGTGCCGACTCCCAAGAAATCATCAACCAGGGCGACAACATCTACTTTGCGCTCAATGCACGCAACTATGGTGCTGAGGGCAATGTGGGAGTTATCCTAAACTTGGTTGATGTGAACGACCCAACTAAGAGCTACATCTACCAGCAGAGCAATGCCACTGTGGAGCGCGGCGAGGCGAGAACTTTCACCTTCTACCGCAAGCTGCCAGTTGACCCAGGTAATTATAAGGTGGTTATCAGCTATGTGACCGATGACGGAAAAATCACTATCGACCCCAACAACGATGTGTATCCAGTCACAATCACTGTGGGCGAGGCCGATAATATATTCTTAAATGCTGTTTCCATCGACTTGCCCGACTATGTGGTCAAGGGTGAGAAACTAGAGGGCACCCTGACGCTCAGCGCACCAGTTGACCACAATGGTTATGTATATGTGCGCATGCGCCAGTACACGCTCACTAATGGCGGCATTCTCTACATGGGCAATCAGCAGATTGCAGCAGGAGAAGAGAAAACTATCAATATTTCGAGCCGCATCAATTTTGAGCCAGGGCGATACTTGATAATGGTGGAGGCAAAGCATGGAGCTACCGAGGGGACCGTGGGCAACTACGTTAATTGCTACAAGCTAATTGATGTGGTCACCGAGCCTCCAGTGGTAGTAGTGCCTGGCGATGTTGATGGCGATGGACTGGTCACCACTACTGATGTGACACTGCTCTACAACATACTGCTCAATGATGACTATACTGGCGTGGTCAATGGCGACCAAGATGGCGACGGCAGCATTACCGCAAGCGACGTGACGGTAGTGTATAACATCCTGATGGGAGTGGGCGCTCTATAGCACATGGTGTTGCAACAGGTAATTTCGTGACAAGCACGCTCATTATTCGTGCCACATAAAAAAAAGATGCTGCGCATTGCAATCGCGCAGCATCTTTTTTAGTCAGCAGTTTTCAATATTTATTTTTTATTGCTGCCGAGGATGATGTTATAGACAACTGTAACATCCACTGTGGTGATTTCACCGTCGCCACTCTGGTCGCCGTTGACCATGCCCTCGGTGTCGCCGTTGAGGATGTAGTTGTAAAGAATAGTCACGTCAACAGTGTTGACATCGCCGTCGCCGTTCACGTCGCCAGCAACACCCTGCTGGGGCTCGCCAGTCATCACGATATACTCCTTCTTGGCGGGAGTAGTGTGCGTGTTGTTCTCGTTAGGCAGTGACAGGATAGCGAGTTTCTCACCCGAAACGAACAGGTTGCCAGCGTAGTCATAGTTGATTTGGGTAATCAGATTGCCCACTCCATGCTTGTAGTCATACTTCCAGTTCAGAGCAGGAACGCCATCGCTGCCATATTGAATCTCAAAGAACTTGAGAGTTCCGTCGGGCTGGTTAACAACGAGCTCGGTACCATCGGCGCTGATAGCGCCAGCGCAGTATTGAGTGCCGCTGAGGTGCTCATGGATTGGGTTGTCGGGGTCGCCACTATTGTAAACAATCTGTCCTTCTGGGTTTACATAGATGATAGAAGGCACTCCAGAGTTGTTCTGACCTGCGCTGCGGTTCTGAACCACCCAGATGCCACCTTCCTCACTCTCGCCAACCACTGCTGCGTGAGTGCTGATGAGCTTAGCTCCAACGGGCCAAATGCGAGATGGTGCCTGAGCCCAGCTCTCCATGATTGTGCCATCTTCGTTGCCAATGTTGTATTGAGAGATGTCGTTGTTGGCATCCTCAAGGTGGCAATACATGTGAGTGTCGGCACCATTGCCAGTGATGAATACCGAAGGAGTAGAAGTACACATCATCTCACCAGCGTCGTTGGTGATAGAGCCATCGCTAGCGTGAGAGCCAATGAAGAATGGCTCGAGGTCGCCGCTCAATGTCTCAGGATTGAGTTTGAAGACACCTGAGCGAGCACCATCGGCCCAGTTGGCAAGGTAAACAGTACCGTTTTGGTCGGCAGCCAAGCGGAATGGATTACCAAGGGTATATTCGCCGCTGATAGGACCACCAATCTGCTCCCATTCTGGAGTATAGGCATAGATGGCATTGCTGGTGTTGGAAGAACCAATGCGGTTCACGAGATAGAAGCGTCCGAAGTAAGGACTCTCAGGACTGTTGTCAACAACATTACCGATGCGGTTGAAGCTGAAGTCGGCAGGATTGTTGAGCTTGTCGATGCGAGCAACAGGGTCACCCACGAGAGTAATCTCCCAGTGCATCTTGATGCAGCCCTCTTCGCCCTCAGGTACTGATGGCAGGTCGGCTACAGGAATAGTGATTTCGTTAGCACCAACTGCAACGTTAGGAATTGGGAAGGTGGCAAGCACCTCGTTGGTGTTGATGTCACGGAAGGTGATGTAAGCCTCATTGGCATCTTCATTAGCCTTGAAGGTAAAGGTGTAGTTGTCACCCTCAAGATTGTAGTTCAGGTCATAGGCATAGATACCCTTAACCACTGGCTGCTCAACGCCGTCGGTAGCAAATTTCACCACATTAGCGTCGCTTCCAGCAAGATAAGCGTGGATATTCTCTTGATTAACCACAGCACCTGCCCAAGCAAAGTCGGCAGTGTTGGCGGTGATAGCCTTTGCTGCAGCGAAGTCGGTATTGACTGTGTTCACGAGCTTTGCGCTTGCCAGGCCAGCGGTGATGTCATAGATCTTGATGCCCTTAATGTCGTTCTTGGTGCCATAGGGAGCCACCAGGAGCTTGTGACCGGCATACTTGAAGATTTGCATACCATTGCCCAGGAGCTCGTCGGCAGTCATGACGTTGCACTCGGGCACTAAACCGTCGGCAGTGATGGGGAACTCATAGAGTTTTCCTGTCTTCGAGCCGCCTATGATGAATGAGCGGTCGTCAAATGGCGACACAACCATCTTGATGGTGCCATAGTTGGCAACGTCATAGTTGCCAAAGTTGCCCTCAGTAGCCAAGGGGTCACCAAGCTCGGTCAATGTAATAATGCCGTTAGCGTTGGTGCGGCTGGTGCTCACCACGTTGCCATCATCGATAACGAAGAACGCGGGGCGAATGCCACGGGTGGTGCCTGTGGTGGGAGCGGGAACGCAAACTATCGCGTTCTTAATAGGACCACTCACGGCAAGACCCAATCCCATGTCGGCCCGATACCAGTTAGAAGAGTACTGTGTTGAGAACCACTCGGTAGGTGCTGAGTCAAAGTCATCCCAGTAGTAAGCGTACATAGTTCCGCGTGGGTAGCCATCGGCATAGTCGTTGTTGTAGCAGGTACGCACGGCGCTAACACCCACCAGCTTGCCATCGGCACTCAGAGCGATAGAACCAATCTGGTTGTAGAAGATAGGCACATCATCGCCCATGTTGAAGATACCCTCAGTGTTGAGCGTCTTAACCACCTGCTTGGTATTGTTGTCAACAATGTAGAGGTGAGCCAGCTTGCCCTCATGCGAGAGGACGATGGTAGAGTCGCCATATTGCAGTGCCTGAGCCACTTTGCCCACGATGCCATCGTAGGTAGTGCCCTCGTCCTGAGCAAACACAAACTCGCCTGGCAATTTCAGGTAACCGGGCTGTGCTGGGTCAGGATAGTTCTCATAAACCACATCCTCGGGAACATAATTTTCGCTCTCGAGTTTGATGAATGAGTAGCACGTGTTGTTGGCGGTAACGGTAGCCGCAATGGGCTCTTCGAGCAGCTTGTAACCCTCGGCGGTAGCCTCCACGGTGTAGTTGCCGGGCTCGAGGTCGAAGAAGGCGAAGAAGCCGTTCCACTCGTTGTCAACATTGTAGGTGGCAACCTCGGTGCCGTTCTTCTTGAGAACTACTTGAGCGCCATTGATAGGCAACCACTGGTCGTCGCTGCCGTAGGCATACTTGTAGTGGCTGTCAACGATCTTCTCGTGAAGGTCTTTCACGGTACCTGCAATCTCGCCCTTGCCTGTGAGGTTGAAGCCCCAGTAGGTGGCAACACCGCGAGCCTCGCGGATGCCCTCCAAGCGGTCGTAGTCGAAGTTCAAGGCACGGTGGCGCGAGGGCTGATAGGTGTGGAAGAAGCCCTCGAGCAGATAGCCTGGCACGCCATGCTTGAGCACGCCCAGGTAGCCGCTATATTGCTTGCCATTGTTGCGGGTGGCGGTGCTATAGCTACCATAGAAGCTGATGTCGCCACGCACGTTCATGTTGGTGAGACTGTAGTGGCTCTGGGGCTCTATCTCGCCCATGTAGTGGAAGGGCCACACGGTGCGTGCCATGTCGTCGCTGCCTTCCACGCCAGGCCCGTTATATCCGGCAGGGCCAGTAGTGCCTGTGTCGTAGCCACGATACAGGAACAGCGGGTAGTTGGTGGTAGTGCCATCGTTAGAGGCGTTAGAGTGCGACGAGATGAACATGTCGAAGTTGCCCTCTTCCACCTCCTCGCAGATGTCGGCGAGGTTCTTGTTATAGATGGCATCGGGGTCATAGGAGCTCACTGGCGGAGTGTAAGGCCAGGGGCCGTTAGCCAAGCGAGAATAAACAATATTCTCGCTCTTGACGCCTACCGATTTCAGATAGTCGCCAATGCCAAAGGCGCGTGGCAGTGTGCCACGGCCCTCATAGAATCCCAGTGTGTCGGTGTCGATCCATCCAGTGCCCTCAGCATTGAGCTGGCCAGTGTAGGGGTGGCCTATGGTGGGCATGGGGCGGTCGTTGGGACCATAGCTGCCATGACCGGGGTTCAGATAGATGCGAAATTCATCGGCTGTCTTTGCTTGCAAAGAGAAACCTGCTACTACGGCTGCTGCCAGTAAAAGTATATATTTCTTCATAATATGGTTCCTCCTTCTTATTTAGTGATGTTAATAATATAAGCCTCGCCAGTGGGTGTAGAGAAAGCTATCTTGCCCTGAGCTGGCAATGGATACATGGCAATCACGTCCTCGCCAGTGACCACTTGCTTGTTGCCGTTAAGGTCGAGAACAACGATTTCGCTCGAGGTGAACACCTCGCCGTTGTCGTGGCAGTCCATAGCCACCACCATGTCGCTCGTCATCCACTTGGGAGCGCGGTAGTTACCCAGACTGGTGAGACCGCTGCCGTCGAGGTTGCACACATAGGCGCCATTACCACTGCAGCAGAAGAGCACCTTGCTGGCGTCGGGAGAGAGCGAGGCCCAAATGTAACGGTAGCCATGGCCCTTGGGAGCGAGCTCGGTGGTCTTGCCACCACGGGTGAGGTACATCTTGAAGTCCTTAGTAGAGAGCACGGGGGCGCTAACCTGCGCTTTGCCCTCGCCAATGGCTTTCTTCGCAATCTTGCCATTGTTGACAGCCACTGCGGTGTTGCCCGTGATGGCTGTGCCCTGCACGTTGCGAGAAGGCTTGACGAGCTGCTGCTCGGCACCAGTGGTCAAGTTCTTGCTCTTGATGGCTGTCATCAGCAAGTGCTTGCTGTTAGTAGATTTCTCTCGATAGACAACAGTGTTGCCGTCGGGCGAAATCTTTGCGTCAAAACCTGCACCTTGCGCCTGGGTGATGACCTGCGAGGCACCAGTGCTCAAGTCATATTTAGTGAGACCGCAGTTGTAGTCGGTAGTCACCAGGATGTAGTCTCCTGCCGGACTAATGGCCGCAACTTTGTTAACAGCACTCTCGGGAATGTTGACCTTGTCGATAGAGGTAACATTCACCAGCTGTGCCATCCCACTAAAAGACACGCATAATGCTAAAGCTAATAAAACTTTTTTCATAAATGCTTAGTTTTTAGTTAGACAAAAAGTTGATTAAAATATTGAATTATCTCAGTTTACTCTTTATCACCTATTAATTATAACAATTTCCAAGTATTTGCCCCAAAATTATTGAAAATTATTGAAACAACCAAAAACAATGCTAATTTTTTTGATTTATTTTGAATTGCTGTGATTTTTGATTGCTGGTAAAAGAAAAATGTGTATATTTGTAGGGAAAATATTTCCTTAATGCCGGCAATTATGGCTCACAATGTTGATAATGAGGGAAAGAGACAGAAACCGATGCCTCAAAAATCGGTGGGGTTCTTTGTGCATCAAATCTCGGGTCACGACTTGCTTGATCTCTTTGGGAATGCCCCCACTAAGATCGACGCCTGCTGCTTGTGCTATGTGGTAAGAGGCAACATCAAGGTGATGGTCAACATCAAGGACTTTAACGTTGTCACTAACGACTTCATGGTGCTCTTCCAGGGGGTAATAATTCAAATCCTGGAAGTGAGCGATGATGCACTAGTGAGCATCGAAGCCTACTCGTCGGCGTTTCTCAAGCAAGTCAACTTCTGGCATATCATCTCTCCCATCATGCAGCACATCATCAAGAACCCCGTGTTCTCGCTAAATGAAGAGATGGGAAACTTCTACCGCGAGAGCTTCGACATCATGAAAAAAGCGGCCAGCTTTGGAGCATCTTTCATGACTCACAGCATTGCCGAGTCGGCACTGGTAGTCGCCATCGACATGCTGGCGGGAGCAATTCGCAGCGGCATGGTCAAGGGGGTGATAATCAAGAGCTCCTCGCGCGACCAAGTGATTGTGGGCGAGTTCATGAAGAGTGCTCTTGAGAACTATCGCAGCGAGCACAAAATTGCATTCTATGCTCACGAGGCATCGCTGTCGCTATCTCACTTTTGCAACGTCATCAGCAAGAGCACTGGCATGACAGCTCAGCACATCATCATGAACCTCATCATCATGGATGCTAAAATCCAACTCAAGAGCAGTGACATTGCCGTTAGGGAGATAGCACAATCGCTAGGTTTTACCTCTCCCACCACCTTCAACCGATATTTCAAAACCTACACTGGCATGACCCCTAACGACTACCGCAATGCTACAACTGCCGTGAACGACAACTTAACAAACACCTGAAACGTATAAAAAAACTATTAACTAACAAACCAACAAACTATTAACTACACTTATGGCAATGACTAAGAAAGAACAGCGAGAAGCCGAGTTGAGATTCTTGAGGCTGCTGTCGCACAACTTCCCTGATGTGGCGACAGCTAGCACCGAGATTATAAACCTCTCGGCAATCTTGAACCTGCCCAAAGGCACAGAGCACTTCCTTGCCGACCTGCACGGTGAATACAAGGCCTTCCAGCATGTGCTGCGCAACGCCTCGGGAACCATCAAGCGCAAGGTGGGCGAGATTTTCAACGACACGCTGAGCAACCGCGACAAGAAGGAACTGTGCACACTCATCTACTATCCCGAGCGCAAGCTAGAGCTGGTGAAAAACGGCATGGACGATCGCAACGACCTCGACGACTGGTATTTCATCACCATCAACCGCCTGGTGAGAGTGTGCCGCAATGTATCGTCAAAATACACGCGTTCTAAGGTGAACAAGGCTCTGCCCAGCAGCTTCTCCTATATCATCCAAGAGCTGCTTCACGAGAACGCTGCCGACCGCAATAAGCAAGCCTACGTTGATGTGGTTGTCCAGACCATTATCAGCACTGGCCGTGCCGACAACTTCATCATAACCATCTGTTACTTGATTCAGCAGCTCACCATCGACAAGCTGCACATCCTGGGCGACGTGTTTGACCGCGGTCCTAGCCCTGACAAGATTATGGACGTGCTGTGCAACTACCACGACTTCGACATACAGTGGGGCAACCACGACATCCTGTGGATGGGAGCCGCCAGCGGCAACGACAGCTGCATCGCCAATGTGATTCGCATCGCCATGCGCTACGGCAACCAGGCGGTGCTCGAGGACGGCTACGGCATCAACATGCTGCCACTGGCAACCTTTGCCATGGACATCTACGGCAACGACCCCTGCGAGAAGTTCATCCCCAAGGGCGAGGCCAAGAACAACAAGCTCGCGCCGCTCATCGCCAAGATGCACAAGGCCATCAGCATCATCCAGTTCAAGCTCGAGGCGCAAATCATCAACCGCCGACCAGAGTTTGACATGGCCGACCGCCTGCTGCTCGACAAGATTGACCACGAGCGCAAAGTCATCACCATCGATGGCGTGGATTATGAGATGACCGACACTAACTTCCCCACCGTTGACCCCAAGGACCCCTACCGCCTCACTCCCGAGGAGGAGGAGATTGTTGAGAAGCTTCACAACTCATTCACAGGAAGTGGCAGGCTGCGCACTCACATGCGCTGCCTCTTCCGCTACGGGTGTGTCTATAAGGTGATTAACGGCAACCTCCTCTATCATGCCTCAATACCCCTCAACGAGGATGGCTCGCTCAAGGATGTCACCATCCAGGGCGAGAAATATCACGGCCGTGACCTGCTCAAGAAGGTGGGAGCGCTGATTCGGGACGCCTATTTTGGCTGCGGCAACAAGGAGAACGAGGAGTTTGCCAATGACTATGTGTGGTACCTGTGGTGTGGCAAGGACTCGCCGGCCTTCGACAAGGACAAGATGGCAACCTTTGAGCGCTACTTCATCGTTGACAAGGCCACTCACAAGGAGGTGAAAGGCCACTACTACACCTTGCGCGACAACCCCGACGTGGTAGATAGCATCCTCGATGAGTTTGAGGTAAAAGGCCAGTTCCGCCACATCATCAACGGCCATGTACCAGTGAAGACTATCAAGGGCGAGAACCCGGTGAAAGCCGGAGGCAAGCTCTTGGTGATTGACGGCGGGTTCTCTAAGGCCTACCAGCCCGAGACGGGCATCGCCGGCTACACCCTCGTCTATCACAGCAGCGGCTTCCAGCTGGTGCAGCACGAGCCGTTCACCTCTATCACCAAGGCAGTGGAAGAAGGCCAGGACATCAAATCGACCTACGAGATGGTGGAGATGACCAACCACCGCATGATGGTGAAAGACACCGACATAGGCGAGGAACTCGAAGACCAGATCAACGACCTCAAGCTCCTGCTCGAAGCCTACCGCAACGGCGACATCAGCGAGCGCTCACGCCAGCCCATCACCCTCAAGAAGTGAGAGAGGGCTGCACAAAAGCACCGAGCTCATTCTCGCCTATCTCTTAAGGTGAGAGACACATAAAACTGCGGTGGTAGAGACAATCCTTCAAAAAAAGGGTCTCTACCACCGCTTAACTGGTAATAATCAATGATTTTGCCATTACGAAAAATTTCGTTACGAAAAATTTCGTAATATATGAAAAAGGTTTGTATCTTTGCAAAAAAATATTGTTATGAAAAATCCTTTTAAATTTGGAACAATAGTTGAAGATGACTTTTTTACTGACCGCATTAACGAGCTAAAGTACATCAAGCAAAAGCTAGATAGTGAGAATCACTTGATTATGATTAGCCCTCGCAGGTTTGGTAAGTCAAGCCTTGTGCTGAAAGCAGTAAAGTCGGTTAACCGACCTTACATTATGCTGAATTTACAGAAGGTGGTGAGCGTTAATCAGTTGGCTTCTAATCTATTGAAGGAGTTGTTTAAACTCTATAAATGGGAAAAAGTGAAGCACATTGCATCGCACATGCGCATCGTGCCCACTATATCAATAAATCCCATGACCGATGGAGTAGATGTGTCGTTTCAGCCCACAGCTAACGGTGTTGTAGCTCTAGAAGACGCAATGTCGTTGATTGATAAAGTGAGCACCCCCGAAAATAGAATGATAGTAATCCTTGACGAGTTTCAAGAGATAATGTCGCTGGGAAAAGGCCTTGATAAACAAATGCGTGCGATAATGCAAGTGCAGCAAAATGTAAACTACATTCTCCTCGGTAGCCAGGAATCAATGATGACCGAAATTTTTGAGCGCAAGAAATCTCCATTTTATCATTTTGGGACATTGATGCACTTGAAAAAGATACCTTATAATGACTTTGAGGAATATATCTCGCTTAGGCTGGCCCCCGTTATGGGCGCGAAGTGTCATGATGTGGCAAAGGACATTTTATTGATAACCGATTGCCATCCTTATTACACTCAGCAACTTGCGTCACAAGTGTGGGAACTGGCACATTTTGAGCAAGTAGAAGAAGGTGTAGTAGCAAAGGCTGTGGAGCGATTGACTAATATTCACGACCTCGACTTTGAGCGGTTGTGGATAGCGTTGACTAAAACCGATCGTCACTTGCTTCAGGTGTTGTGCAGTGAAGATAAGAATTTGGCGTCTATGCAGTCACCCACGAGCACGATATACAGTGCTCTTAACCGACTCATGAAGAAGGGCTATGTCATTAAAAGTGAGGGCTATGAAATCGAAGACCCTTTCTTCAGGTGCTGGATTAGTGAGAACAGGGTGTGACGGTTGTGTTTTGAGTCCACTTTTAAAAAAGCACACGAATTAAACGAATTATAACGAATTCTATTTTATTGATATTAAGTTTGTTGGATTTGGTGTTATTTTGTTGTTTTTGTTTGATATTTTCAAAAAACGACTTTTAAAAGTGGGCTCAAAATTAGTTTAATTCGCATAATTCGCCGTTTTTTTGTGTGGACTCGTTGTTTTATTAAGTGTACTCTTTTTTCATGTCTCTGCTGCTAGCGTGATCAGGCTCTGCCCGTTGTGGTACTCGATTTCTACAATTCCCATCTCGCAGAGTTTCACCACGGTGCGCTGTGCCGTGTGGAATGAGATGTGCGCCAGGCGCTCATAGCCGCTCAGGGTGATGCCGCCGTGGTCTTGCAGGTAGTCGAGAAGCTGCTGCTCCTTGTCGCTGAGGTTGAGAACCACGTCGCCAGGCGCCGGCGCGCTCTTGAGCTGCATCACTTTCACATGGGTGCTGCTGGCAAGCACGTTCTCGTCGGCCACACGGTAGTAGGTGCGCCACTGCCCGCTGTCGTCAGGAGCCTTCACGGGCTTGTCGCTGGCCTCGTCGATATCTACCTTGAGCACACTCTTGCCCGCCACGCGATATATCTTGAAGTGTACCTGCTGCTCGGGCTGGCAGTACATCTGCGCCGCCTGCTCTATCATGTAGATTTCCTCGTCGCTGCTCACCCCCACTATGTTGCCATTGTCCTTCACGCCAATGAGGAGGTGACCGCCGCTGTGGTTGGCAAAGGCACTGATGGAGCGAGCTATCTTGCGCGCATCGGTGATTTGGTACTTGAAATCCTGATGCTCGTGCTCGCCCTGCTCAATAAGGCTCTCGATATAGCCTTTTCTCTTAATTTCCATAGCAAGTGCAAAGATAATCATTTTTGAAGTAAGGACAAAAAATAAAACCCAAATCAGGCATTAGGTTTCATGCCCAAAAACAACCTTATCTCGGCCTAATGACCTATTTGGGTTAAACTTCCACACTTTTTTCTAAGATGAGGTAACAATCCTACAGCCCTTGCGTTATTATTAATAGACTATACTATTATCTTTTTGACATGAAACTCTTTTTGCTCATTGCCTGGTGCTTGATGCTTGCTTTGGGGGCACCTAGCATTAACGCGACAACTATGCACACTAGCGACAACTACACTATCATGGTCATCAGCGACCCACACCTGCTGGCACCATCGCTGCACGACGACGGCAAGGCAGCACAGCAGCTCGACAAGAGCGACATGAAACTGGTGCTCAGCAGCGACCTCATCATCGAGCGCATGACCAGCGAAATCATCAACGCCAAGCCACAACTGCTGCTCGTAAGCGGTGACCTCACCCTCAACGGCGAGCGCGACAGCCATGAGCGCCTGGCACAGCACCTCAAGCGGCTGCAACGAGCTGGGATAAAGCCCCTGGTCATCGCTGGCAACCACGACGTGATGTGCCCTTACAGCAAGCAATACACAGGCCATGAGGCCACAGCGGCATCAAGCGTAACTAGCGAGGAGTTTGCACACATCTATCACGACTTTGGTTACGGCAACGACTCTCACCGCGACCCTAACTCGCTGAGCTACACCTGCGAACCAATTCCAGGGCTGATGCTGCTGTGCATCGACAGCAACATCTATGCCCACAGTGGCGACACCGAGGTGAGCTATCACACCGACGGCGCTGTCAAGCCCGAGACACTGGCATGGATAAAGCAGCAGCTCGCCCTTGCGCAGCAAGGCGGCAAGCGCGTGGTTGCCATGATGCACCATCACCTGGTGGAGCACATCGACGGCGAGGCCAAGCTCCTTCCTAACTACATCGTTGCCAACCATAAAGAATTAGCCCAAGTGCTGCGCGATGGTGGAGTGAAGGTTGTCTTCACTGGCCACCTCCACATCACCGATGCCGCCACCGTGGGCGGCATTACCGACGTCGCAACAGGCTCGGCATCGACCTATCCCCTGCCCCTGCGCACCGCCACCATCGACCCATCGCTCACCACCATGACCATCACCACCAGCTTTTTCAATGGCATCGACGAGAACATCCTCGACAAGGGGCGCGCCAAGATTGAGGGCAGCGCACCAGCACTGGCAGGCATCATCGCGCGACGGCTGTGGCCTCGCTTGGAGAGCCGCCTCAAGCAATATGAGCCATTGCTCGCCGAGCAAGGCATCGACACCTCGCGGCTGCCGCAAAATGCCGCCGAGGTCACAGCACTCATCACGCGCCACCTGCATGAGCCGCTCACACAGAGCCTGCTAGCAGTGAGCCGTGGCGGCGAGGATCCGGCACAGGCACCAGCCATCGTCGAGGCAGTGAAGCAAGGCGTGCAAAGCATGATGACCGACATCTTGGGCGACGGTGGCCAGAGCGTCGCCTCCTTCTTGCTCACCAACCTCATGCCACGCGTGGAGCCAACCCTGCGCAGCGCCCTCGAAGACCTCAACCAAGTGGGCACCACCACCCAAAGCACCACCCACGACCACCACCTCACAATAAAGCTCGTCGATTAATCGAGTCCGCAATCTACGCTACAACAGTGGTGTCATGTAGATAGGAATGAATTTTATACCATTAGTCACTTTAAGGTCTGTAAAGCGAGGACGTTGTGACCTTTGGTCACTTGCCCCACTCGATTATAATTACTCAGCCTGCGGCTGAAGGTAACGATAAGGAGCTGCGCCGTGTGTGGTGGGCGCAGCTCCTTATCGTCTTGTATGTTGCTAGGTTTGGATAGTGAATAAGGTTGCGGTGATGCTATTAAATTTCAAAGAAATTTTCTCCTCTAAACACTAAAGCCTAACCTATAACTTTCACGTTTCGTGAAACGTGTATTATTATTTGTCTTTCTTGGTTTTCTCGAGCTGGCGTTTCAGCGCATCTACTGCCACGTCGATGGCCTCCTCAAAGGTGTCGGCAACTTTGCTGGCAAAAAGGTCCTCACTGCGTGGAATGAAGAGCTTGATGCTTGCCTCCTTGTTCATCGCTGTCTCGGGTTTAACAACTTTCAATGTCACCTCAGCATTGGTGATCTCCTCATGATGCTTAACTAGCTTCTCAACTTTCTTGTTGATAAACTGCTCTAATTTCTCGGTTGCATCAAAATGAATGGCTTTTACTTTAATTTCCATATTAGCCTCCTTTTTTAAGTGCCCTGGGGTGGGCGAGTTTATAATTTTTTTTCAATTCACTAAAAGTCACGTGTGTGTAGATTTGTGTCGTGGCTAGCGACTCGTGGCCCAGCAGCTCCTTGACGCTGCCAAGCGAAGCGCCGTTGTTGAGCATCGCCGTGGCAAAGGTGTGCCGCAGCACGTGGGGGCTGCGCTTGCTGGTGACTCCTGCCTCGCCGAGCCGGCGCCTGACCACTCGATAGACGAGCATGGGGTAAAGCGGCTCGCCGTTGCTCCTGATGAAGAAGCGGTCGCCACAGGCGGCGGTCCTCTCGCGCAGTGCCCGGTAGCTATCGATGCACTGTGCAAGTTCTGTGCCAAAGGGGATGATGCGGTCTTTGTCGCGCTTGCCGTGCACGCGCAGCTCGCCCTTGGCGGTGTCAACGTTGTGGTCGAGAAGCCCTATAAGCTCGTCGCGGCGCATCCCCGTCTCATATAGCATCATCACTATCAGGCGGTTGCGCACCTCGTCGAAGCTGGTCTCATCGATGGCCTCATCGATGGCAGCATCCACACTGCTCTCCCTCACCATTTGTGGCAGTCGCTTGGGAATATGTGCCATTTCTACCTCGGCGGCGGGGTTTTGTGTCACCTGCCCATCAATCATGAGCCACTTGTAGAGTGCCCTCACCGCTTGCAGCTTGCGGCGCAGGGTGCGCGCGCCGTCGCCCTCGTTGCTCAGGTGCAGCATCCAGGCGCGAATGTCGCTGGTGGTGACGCTTGCCACATCAAGCTCGGTGCCTCCCTCGGTGAGAAATGCCTGCCACTGCCGCAGGTCATTGCTATAGGCCACCTGAGTGTGCCGCGAGAGATTTAGCTCTAGCTTAATGTATTGCAGGTATTTATCGATGATGTCGCTCATGCTGTGAAGGGTCAAAAAAATTGGCTCCCAAGGTTGTTTTCTTAACAACGCCTCTAAATTAGACAAAAATCGCAATAAAAACAAATTTATTGCGATTTTTTTCTTTTTTCCTGTAACTTTTTCCACTTACGGGCAAGTGGTAAGCGGGTTGGAGCAGATTTTGTCGCGGTGTATCCAGCCAGTGTATTTGCCATCGGTGCTGACGGCCTTCACCCATTTGCCCTTGATGTCAATGGGGTGGAAACCATCTACCACCGGGCATTTTATGGCTTTAGCCTTGGCCGAGGGAGCGGCACGCAGCGCGCCAGTGGGGTCGCCGGCGATGGTGAATTGCAGCAGCGAGCGGTGAATCCAGTAGCCCGTCTTTGAGCCACGGAGCACAAACTCCATCTCGTCGTCGCCATATTGATCAACCACATCGTTGATTTTCCACCACTCGCCCTTTACCGAGAGCAGTTGCACAGCAAGTGCCCTGTCGGTGGGCAGGGTGGCCACCACTTTGCCACGGGGGGCATTGCGGATGTTGGTCACAGGGCCGTCGTTGTCAACAATATAAGCATAGACAAGCCCTTGCGCGTTGATTGCCAGCGGCAATAACACAGCAGCAAGTAACAATAAAATGTGCTTTTTCATAATTGGTGAGTAATTAAATTTTTTAACAACCATATTCTTGAAAGCCGCTGGTGCGGCGCAATACTCTGACAACACCCAAGCGCAAAACGGCCTATAAGAACCCCCTAGAAGTCGTCGGGGAACTTGCGGGCGGCCTCTTGCAGCATCTGCGACACGTCGAAGTAGAAGTCGCGCGTCTTGTTGGGATCCTTGTCGCTCACCGTCTTGATGCAGTCAATGCCTCCCTCAAGCTCCTGGTGATCCCTGGCCACATATCCCAGGAAATTGACGATGGCATACTCATGCTCTGGGAATATCACCACCCAGGGCTCTTCCTCGGTGCCTCGGCCACTCGACATGATGGCGGCAATGAGCTTGTCGAGGCGATACTGGCGCACCGCCGCGCGGGCATATTTTTTCTTCTCCTTCAAGGCATAGATGTAGTAGTTGAGCTGGTCGATGTCGAAGAGATTATCGTCGAGCGCCATCTCGGCATAGCGGGCTATCTTGTCGCACTCCTCGCGAGAGAGTGGCGGGTTCTTGTAGTAGAGCTCCTCCACCTCGTCTTTGCCCTCAAAGTCGTTGTGCCTGAAAGGGTTGTAATCTTCCTGGAAGATAAAGCCGTAATACAGTTCGCGATAAGCCTCAAAATTCATGATGGTGTCGTTGCTCTTAAACGACTTCACCAGCTTGGGATAGTAGTAGCGCGAATGGGGGTTGAGGGTCTCTTGCTTGATTTTGTCGAAATCAAGTACCTCAACCTTAAACTTATACTGCGCATTCACGACCATTGCCGTGAGCACCATCAACACTACGGTAAAAAATATTCTGTTCTTGTTCATAACTCTACATTATAAATAAATTGGTCTAACATTGGCTATGTCATAGACAAAGCCCTCAATGCCCACCCCTATCATTGCCACAGCCACGATGGCGGGCAGAACGCGGGCGCAAAGGTAGTGAATAAAATTGGATTTTGAAAGCATGAGCCACTTGCCAGCAGGAGTGCGGCTATAGGCCAGCTCTCCCATCACAGCCCCCAGCGCAGTGCCCAGGAGCATGAAACGGGCGTCGATGAGCATGCCCAGCAGGCACCCCATCATCGCCCCAAGGCCTATGTAGAGGTTCCCCGTGTTGCGTCCGTCGGGCTCCCCTTTGGGCGACAGGTATTTTAGCCCCACCACCATTGCGGTGGCTATGCCATAGAAGATGAATGTCCACCGTGGAAACATGGTGTATTTGCTCAAGTGCAGCAGCCACAGGCCCACATAGGCGGGCAGTGCCGCCACTGTTAATGGCTTAATCACCAGGCCCAGTGCTGCCAGCAGGCTTATGCCTCCCAATATGAGCAGTATTGTATAGATTGTCATTGCAAGTTGTGAAGTTTTTTTATGTTTTTTTTTGTATTGACAGCGCGTTAACCTTGCGGCTCGCTCGGCGTGGCGGTGGAGGTGGCGGTGGAGGCGGTGTCGAGCATCATGGTGGGTTTCACGTCGTCGGGATAAGAGACGCGTGTGTGGTAGAAGGTGAGCAGGCGCTTTATCAGGCTCTTCTTCACCTCGCCTATCTCCTTGAAGCTGATGGGAGCCTCGTTAAACATGCCGTCGGCAAGCTGACTCTCCACTATCTTCTCCACCATCTCGGTGATGCTTTGCTCATCGGGCTGGCTCAGGCTCTTGGTGGCAGCCTCGCAGGCGTCGGCCATCATCAGTATCGCTGCCTCGCGGGTGGTGGGGTTGGGGCCTGGATAGGTGTAGGGCTCGGTGGGCACATTGCCCGTGGCGCTCTGCCGCAATGCCTTGTTGTAGAAATAGCGGGTCTTGCTGGTGCCATGATGCTGCACAATGAGGTCTTTTATCACCTGCGGCAGCTTAGCCTTCTCGGCACGGCGCAGGCCGTCGGTCACATGCGAGATCACGATTGCCGCGCTCTGCTCGGGCTTGAGCACGTCGTGGGGGTTCACACCGCTCTGGTTCTCGGTGAAGAAGGCGGGGTTGTCGATTTTGCCAATGTCGTGGTAGAGAGCACCGGCACGCACCAGCTGCACGTTGGCTCCTATCTTGCGCGCCGCCTCACCGGCGAGGGTGGCCACCTGCAGCGAGTGCTGGAAGGTGCCTGGGCAGTTCTCCGAGAGCTCGCGCAGCACATCATTGTTGATGTCGCTCAGCTCCACCAGCGTCACTTGCGAGGTGAAGCCAAATATCTTCTCGACGATGAAGATGACAAAATAGGCAAACGAGAGCACTATGCAGTTGACGGCAAAGTAGAGAATCACATGCCAGTCGATGATGTCGATAGAGCCATAGCGCACCACGCATTGAGTGACATAGGTGATGGTGTAGCACAAGAAGATGAAGATGGCGCACACCACCAGCTGCGAGCGCTGCATCAGTCCCTTGATGGAAACAATAGCTATGATGCCGGCCAGGAACTGCATTATCACAAAGTCGATAGAGTCGGGGGCCACAAACGAGCTCAGCAGCACCACCACCATGTGGGTGACATATCCCAGCGAGGTGTTGAAAAATATCGTCACCACAATAGGCACCAGCGCAAAGGGCACTATATACAGGAAGCCCGGCCGCAGCAGCGATATGAGATAGACGATGAGCACAAAGATGAAGATGAAAGAGAACAGGAACACCATGCTTGGCAAGCTGCCAAACACTTTAGGGTCGAGGAAGCGGATAAACAGGTAATAAGAGAGCAAGATGAGGAACAACAGCACTATGTTGCCATAGCGCGAGAAACTCTTCACCGAGTTCTCAACATTCTTCTCATCGAGAAGGCGCTCATAGGTCTTGAGCAGCGTGTATTTCTCGGGCGTGACAATCTCGCCATAGTCGATGATGCGCTCGCCCTTGACCTTCATGCCATGAGCCGCCAGCGCCAGCTTGTGCTCCTCCTCGAGCAGGGCCTTAGTCTTGGTGGCATCATACTCTAATGTGGGCTTGATGTTGTTATAAAGGATGTCCGATACCTGACGGTCGTCGGCAATGTGCATCGCCGCTAGGGTGTCTTTTATCTCCTTATAGGCAGCCTCGTGTGAGCGCAGTTGCGAGGCACTCACCGTCTTGATGTTGATGTCGCTGCTGGAGTATATCCTGATTTGGGTAATCTCGCCATGCGCAATCTTGTTTTGCGTGTTGATGTCGATGATGCCCCGGCTAAAGAGGCTATCCACTTCGTTCATGATTATTTTGCGCACAGCAGGCTTGAGCGATGGCAGGGCAGCCAGCGACGTGGTGATGTTGTGAAGAGCATTTTCCTTCACATCGCTCTTGAGCTTGAAGAATGGCGCAAACGACGCATTGATGCTGTCCTTGATGTGCTCGGTGCTCAGCGAGTCATACTCGATGGGGATGTCAAATGGCGCTATGAGCTTGGGGTAATTCCAGGGACGCCCCTCAATATACACAAGCTTGTTGCTGGTGCCTCCCACCAGGAACAGCGACAGCACACCCACCGTCAGGACGATGAGCAGCATGATAATTACCTTAGTCTTTAACGATTGCTTCATTTTGTTCTTTATAAACGTGAAATACAAGAATTTGTTGCGCCACCTGCAGCAAGGCCAGAGATTACTAGTTCTCTCAGCTCTGCCTTGCCGCCAGCGTCACACCCTTCACCTTGGCAAGGCGCTTGCACATCTTGGTGACAGCATCCACATCCTCGACCAGAACGTCCATCTCGCACATGAACACCCCCGCCTCGGAGGTGATGTTAAGGCGCCTGATGTTAATCGACAAGTTGGTAGAAATCAAGTAAATAATCTCTTGCAAAATGCCCATGCGGTCGATGCCTTCCACCTTGATGGAGGCAAAGAACGTCTCATTGCTCTGCTGCCACTGGGTCTCGATGATGCGCCCGCCATAGCCACTCTTGAGGCGCATGGCGGTGGGGCAGTCAAGCTTGTGGACCACCACCTCGTTCTTGCGCGAGATGAAGCCCAGCACGTCGTCACCAGGCAGCGGATGGCAGCACTTCGAGAGCTTGTAATTGCTCTTGCCGTCAACGGTCTTGAGCACATACACCTTCTTGCGGTCGATCTCGCCTGGCACAGCAACATCGCTCGCGGGCTCGGCATCCTTTGCCGTCTTGCCACCAAAAGAGCTGCGCCACAACTTGCTAAGCAGGTTCTGTGAGGCAGGTTTCAACGCTTTGAGCAGCACCGGCGAGAGCACAATGTCGCCGCTGCCTATCTTGTAGTACAGGTCTTCCTTGTTTTGAACACCCAGGCGGCTGATGATGCGTGTGAGGTTCTCGTTGTTGATGGGCGCCGAGTTCTGGGCCATGAAAGTCTTGAACTGAGCCTCGCCACGGTCCATCACCTCACGGCGCATGTGCCTGAAAGCTAGGTTCAGGCGCGACTTGCCCTTGGCGCTAACCACAAATTTTGACCACTCGGGCTCGGGCTTGCGCGACTGCGACGTCAATATCTCCACCTGGTCGCCACTGGCCAGGCGGTGAGAGATGGGCACCAGCCGGTGGTTCACCTTACCGGCAATGCAGTGATACCCTATCTCGGAGTGCAACGTGAATGCCAGGTCAAGCACCGTCGCCCCCTTGGGCAGGGAGATATTGTCGCCCTTAGGGGTGAACACGGTAATCTCGCGAGCATAGAGGTTGAGCTTTATCGAGTCGAGGAAGTCGAGGGCGTTAGGCTCCGGGTTCTTGAGAATCTCATCTATCTCTCTTATGAGCTTCTCGAGCTGGATGTCTTCCTCAAGCTCTCCACCACCCTCTTTATATATCCAGTGGGCTGTCATGCCGCGCTCGTCGATGATGTCCATCTTCTCGCTGCGTATCTGCACCTCTATCCACTCGCCGTCGGGACCCATCACCGTCAGGTGTAGGGCACGGTAGCCGTTAGGCTTTGAGCGCGTGAGCCAGTCGCGAATGCGGCCAGGGTGTATTTTGTTGTAGATTTTCGTTATCTCGTTATAGATGGCCCAGCACGTCACGTTCTCGTCCTTGTCGTCGGGGCACTTGAAGACGATGCGCGCCGCATAGATGTCATAGATCTCGTCGATGGGAATGCGCTTGGCCTGCATCTTCTTCCATATCGAGTAGCACGACTTCACCCTAGCCTTGAACTCATAATCCAGACCCACGGCGTCGAGCCGAGCACGGATTGGTGCCGAGAAACGCTCAAAGAGGTCGTTGCGCTTGCTCTCACTAGCCTCGATAGCGTCGGTGATAGACTTGTAGATGTCGGGGTGCTCGTATCTGAAGCTCAAGTCCTCGAGCTCCGACTTGATGGCATAGAGTCCCAGCCGGTGGGCCAGCGGAGCATAGATGTAGAGCGTCTCGCCAGCTATCTTGTATTGCTTGGCGGGGGGCATCGACGCCAGCGTGCGCATGTTGTGAAGGCGGTCGGCAATCTTAATCAAAATCACCCTCACATCGTCGCTCATGGTGAGCAGCAGCTTCTTGAAATTCTCGGCCTGCATCGAGGCCTTGTCACCAAAGATGCCTCCCGAAATCTTCGTCAGCCCGTCAACGATATTGGCAATCTTGTCGCCCACACGCTCGCCAGTCTCGGCAATCATCTCATCGCCAAAGATAGCCTTTATGTCTTCTACAGTATATTCAGTGTCTTCTACCACATCGTGGAGCAAGGCGGCGCATATCGACGTCGAGCCCATGCCTATCTCCTGGCTCACTATCGTGGCCACGGCAATGGGATGAAGGATGTAAGGCTCGCCCGACCGACGCCTTATTCCAGCGTGAGCGCGCCGAGCAAAGCGGAACGCCTTCTCTATCTTCTCCACCTTCTTGCGGTGACTGCTTGCAAGATAGCCATTTAGCAAACCTTGATAAGCATCGTCTATTAATTTATTTTCTTCCTCCTGCGTCATAACTAATGGGTGTAAAAAAGTTGTACTGCTATTCCAAACTACAAAATTAGCAATAAAAACCGAAACAACCCTCATTTTTAAGTCAGTTTTTTAGTTTTTTACACTTTAAGCTGCACTTTAAGCACGTGACTGCACCTTTAACAAGAATCTTTTTTTGCAGTAAATGACGAGGAGCAGCACCAGCAACCATCATGTGATTTGCAATATTTTCTCGACATCGTGGCTGTTAAAGTGGCTTTAAAAAACTATTTTTAAACAATTTTTATCTAAAAAATAGCCTTTATACCACTAATTGTCTTTACCTTTGTAGGTTGATTTAGACACAACTTAAAAATTATTATAATAAATGGACAAATTAAGCTATGCGCTGGGCTTGAGTATGGCCCAGAATTTCAAGGGCTCGGGAATACAGGGCATTAATGCCGACGACTTTGCCGAGGCCCTGCGAGACGTGTATCAAGACCGAGAGAAAAAAATGAGCTACGACGAGGCCAAGAAGGTGGTGCAAGAGTTCTTCACCGAGCTTGAGGCCAACGCCGGTGCCATGAACGAGAAACTTGGCAAGGAGTACCTGGAGAATAACGCCAAGAAAGAAGGCGTGAAGGTGACCGAGAGCGGCCTCCAGTACCTCGTGCTCAAAGAGGGCGACGGCAAGAAGCCTGGGCCTAACGACGTGGTGACGGTTCACTACACCGGACGCCTGATCGACGGCACGGTGTTCGACAGCTCGGTAGAGCGTGGCGAGCCAGCAACCTTTGCCGTTGGACAAGTGATTCCCGGATGGGTCGAGGGTCTGCAACTGATGAGCGAGGGCGCCGCCTGGCGACTGTTCATCCCCTCCAACCTCGCCTATGGTTCCCACGGCACTGGCCCCATTCAGCCCAACTCCACACTCATCTTCGACGTGCAGCTGATAAAAGTGGAAAGCAAGAAATAAAGTTAAACAACACATTAATACACACAAGTTTTTATTATGAAAAAGTTTTTATTCGTAGCAGTGGCAGTGCTGCTTTTGGGCTCTACAGTAACTAGCTGTAAGGGCAAGACAGAATCTAACAAGCTTAACGACTCTATCGCCGAGTTGCTAGGACAATTCATGGGCAATAACCTGAAGGCCTCCTTCCAATTCATGCCCGAGAGGTTCAAAGACATCGACAAGGAACAGATGTTGAGAGGCATTATGGAAGTCGTGAACATGGACACCACAAAGGCCGACCAGAGCTACATGCAAGGTATGCAGATGGGTATGCAGGTTAATCAACAGCTCGCACAGCTCCAAGTGCAGGGAGTGAACATCGACCGCAAGGTTTTCATTAACGAGCTCAAGAAAGTGCTCAACAGCAAAGACACCCTCGACATGGCCAAGATGGACAAATACATGCAAGAGACTCAAACCAAGCTCATGGGCATGGTAGATAGAGCTGTTAAAGCCAAGGGCATCGAGAACGGCGAGGCCGGCAAGAAATACATCGAGGAGCAGATGAAGAACGACAAGGCCTTCAAGAAAACACAATCGGGCATAGCCTACAAAGTGGTGAAAGAAGGCACTGGCGCCAACTTCGTTGACGACGACATGGTTAACGTTGCCTATGTGGGCAAGCACATCGACGGCCGTACTTTTGACTCCTCTAACGGCAAGGAAGTTCCATTCTCGATGAAGGGCGTGGTACCTGGTTTCAGCGAGGTGCTCAAGCTCATGAAGCCCGGCTCGAAGGTTATCGCCATCATCCCTGGCAACATGGCCTACAAAGATCAAGGCGACGGCCGCAAGATTGGTCCTAACGAGACTCTCGTGTTTGAAATCACTGCCGGCAAGGCCACCAAGGCTCCTGCCCCAGCTTCATATCCTGGCCGTCCAGCCCCCACTAAAGGCGCTGAGCCAGCTGCCGCACAGCAGCCTCAAGCCCAGGGTAATTAATAATCTCTAAGAGTAAATAATGAGAAGTATTTTCACTACACTTATCGTTTCCCTTGTGCTCGTTGCAGCCTCTAGCTGCAACAGCAACAAGGGCAATGATGGGTCGCAAGAAACGGGAGCCATCACCTCGATTGCCGACATCAACAAGCAGGACGGCGAGAAATATATCGCCACTCTGCTCAAGAACGACACATCCTATGTCAAGACCGAGTCAGGGCTATGCTACAAAATCCTCGAAGAAGGTGAAGGCGACAACTTCAAGGCTACCGATACCGTGGATGTCATCTATGTGGGCAAGCACATCGACGGCTCGCAGTTCGACAGCTCCAATGGCGACATCGTGCCATTCCCATTGCAGAACGTGGTGGCAGGGTTCCGTGAGGTAATCATGCTCATGAAGCCAGGAGCAAAGGCCATCGCCGTCATCCCTAGCCACCTGGGATATGGTGTGCAGGGTCAAGGCCCCATAGGCCCTAACGAGACGCTGGTCTTTGAGCTCACCACAGTGGAGCTCCACAAAAACTAATTTCACATAAAAAAATACTGAAACATGAAAAAGATTTTTTTATTTGTTGCTTTAGCTGCCTTCGTGAGCAGCTTTGCTATAGCACAAGAGCTAGACGTGGCACAGATTGCTAAGATGAGGCAGGTCAAGGCCGACTCAATGAGCATGATGCTCGGCAAGGTCTATGGCACTCAGGCCGCCATGAGCCACCCCACCACCGAGGCTCGACACATCTACCTCAACGCCTTTAACGAGGCTCTTAATCTTGACCAGCAAGACGAACCCTACCGCGACGGGGTGAGCCTTGCCGAGCAGTTCTACCGCAATGCCGAGAACGTGAACAAGCAACTGGGCATCAACATGAGCCGCAAGGTGTTTACACAAACTTTCCTGGCAAAATACAACGACACCACCGCCATCAAGAACATGAACGAGGAGATGCGAAGCATCAACATGGAGGCCAAGCGCCTCACGGAAGAGGTTCGCGCGCTCAAGAAGGACAGCGTGGCAGCCCTGGCGCAAGCCAGCCTCATCAGCGCCAAGAGCGACTCACTGAGCATGAACATGGCACGCTTCTTTGGCTCGCAGGCTCAGTACATGAGCAAGCAAAAGAAGTTCAACGAGCAGCAGGTGGCACGCTTCCTTGAGGGCTTCAACAGCACTATCAGCATCGACGAGAGCAACAAGGCACTCATCGACGGCAGGCTGCTGGCAAGCGATTTTGCTGGCTTTGACAGGAACATCAAGAAACAGATGAGCTTGAACCTCAACAAGGACGCCTTTGTCACAGCGGTTACACAAACGCTCAACGACCCCACAGTGCCCACCGAGGCCGACTTCAAGGCCATCGACACAAAAACCCAGGCCTACGTGAAAGAGACTCAGGCCTTTGCCAAGGAGAACAGCCCCGAGGCTCTTACACAAAAGGGCATGGGCAAGAAATACATCGAGAACCAAATGGAGAAAGACCCCAAGTTCATTCAATCTCCCTCGGGACTGGTGTATAAAATCCTCGCCCCTGGCAATGGCAAGAAGTTCAACGAGACCGACAAAATCAAGGTCATGTATAAGGGAACTCACGTTGACGGCTCCACCTTCGACGAGAGCAAGGAACCCATTTCTTTCGCTCCTAACCAAGTGGTGCCAGGCTTCAAGGAGGCACTGCTCATGATGAGCCCAGGAGCAAAGATGATCGCCATCCTCCCCTATAAACTTGCCTATGGCGAGCGCGGAGCAGGGCAGAGCATCAAGCCCTTCGAGACTCTAGTGTTTGAAATCGAGACACTAGGCATCGACGACAGCGCACCAGCTGCCAAGCCTGCGCAAGCCGCCACCAAGGCCGCTGCCAAGGCTCCTGCCGCCAAAGAGGCTAAGCCCGCCACCACCAGCAGCCCTAAAGCTACCAAGAAAGCCACGACCAAAAAGGCCACAGGTAAGAAAGCCTCAAAAAAGCGCAAATAACACCCCCTAGCCTCATCCACAAATGAAACAAGATGACCGACGCCCCATCACTGGGCACCGGCCATCTTTTTTTCTGAATTGTGAAACAACGGGGTCTGACCCCATTGTTTCATTTCATGAGGCGCGAGCAGCCGAAGGCTGACCACAGAGTATCGATTGCTTGCAGTAGCGAAGCGACTGTAACAATCGGCACCCAGGGTTACTCAAATGGCAGCTTTCGGCTGGAAGCTTCCACATGAAAACTAAGCTTCACATTTTGCCCCAACCACAAGGAGCGCCCTGTATGCCAAAGCGCAAACAGGTTGTAGTACCCACAATCTCACCACTGTCTTCCATAAACCATAAACGATAAACCATAAACCAGTGAGCAAGTTAACAACTTGCGATACATGAGTTATGGTTTAGGCCGTGTCAGGCGTTTTTGGGATTGATGTAGCTGAACTCGTCGAAGCGTGTGACTCCCATCTCTTGCAGGAGGATGCGGCTGCGGTCGATAGAGGCGGGGGTGTTGTGGTTGGGGATGTGTGGTAGGCGCACGATTACCTTCTGCGCCATGCCGTCGTGCTGCATGAGCCAGCGCAGGTTGTCGAGCACCAGAGTGTTGTCGCGGGTGGTGTATTGCTTGTAGATGCTTGGATTAGTGTCCTTTATGTCGATGAAATACTCGTCGATGTGTGGCATCACGAGCTCCAGGTGGTGACGCTCCACATTGAGCGACGTCTCGATGTTGACCTTCCACTGGGCGGGCTTCATGCGGCAAAACTCGTCGATAAACGCGCTGCGCAGCAGCGGTTCGCCGCCGCCAAAGGTCACCCCGCCGCCGGTGGCGAGGAAGTAGAGGTTGTCGAGCAGCAGCTCGTTCAGCAGGTCGCCCGTGCTGATGACGCGCCACACCTTCTCTGGGTCAAGACACTGCGGGTTGAGGCAGTAGCGGCATCGCAGGGGGCAGCCGTGAAATGCCACCAGCGTGGTCACCCCGCGGCCGTCGGTGGCAAGGCGGTGCCGCACTATGCCAATGAAAGGCGCCTTGAGTTCTTGCTGTTCATCCATTGTCACATCATTTCTCGTTTGAACCACAACTTGAATAATGGGTCGGCGATGAAGGTGCCGTCCTCATTGCTCTCAATTATCTCGCGCTCGGTGAGGGCCTTTATCATCTTGGGAATGTTGGAGCGCGTGCCCAGGTCATAGACGCTTGTCGTCTCTTTCTTGCCAAAGTCGCGGTGAATGCCTGCGACTATGGCTCTTAACAAGTTGAGTTGGTAGGTGGAAAGGCGGGCGGTCTGCTCTACAAATAGCGGAACCACCTGTGCCATCGTTGCCTCCAGCCCATCATTAAAACTCTCGTTTGTGACATGCTCTCCGCTCACTGCCAGCACATTCCATGCCAGTTGCTGCACATAAGCCGAATAATTCTCGACCGTGACACAAATTTTCTCGGCAATTTTAGGACTAATTTTCTTGCCTGCTTGCGCAAATCGCAGAATGATGAACGGCACCCATTTCTCGGCAGGAATTCTCTTAAGGAAAAACATGTCGCCAAACTGGTAGAACGGCATCTTGCGACTGTAAAAGATGTTGGCCATCAGGTGCTGCTTGCTGCCAAAGAGACAGTAGCTCACGTTGTGCTGGTGCTGCCACACGCTGCGCATGGCGCGCTGCACGCACAGCGAGTTGGGAATCTCACCAATTTGTTGAAACTCATCGATGCACACCACAATATTGATATTTCTCTCTAGAGCTATCTTCTCGGGGAGATTAAGAATCTCTTCGGCCGAATTGCGGTTTTTATCGATGCCTAGTGATAATGTGAAATCAGCGTTGAGGTCGGGAGAAAAGGATATTTTTGGGGTGATACTGGTGATGAATTTCCTGGCGTTCTCCACCATGGTGTCGATTTTAGTTGCTGTGGCTTTGATGATTGCCGAGGCAAACTTGTCGTAGAAGTCAAATTCTGTTCGGCATTTGTAGATATCCATATACACCACCTTTATCTTTGGGTCGTCAATCATTCTCATGACTTTCTTCACGAGCGACGTCTTGCCCATGCGACGTGGCGAGATGAGGATTGAGTTGATGCCATTCTCAAAATTAAGTTTCAAGCGCTTGGCCTCAAGTTCGCGGTCGGTGAAATGCTCACCTTCAACCGACATCCCATAAACAAACGGTTTAGTTTTCATTTCTTGCTTTTGTTTTTTGCAAAGATAAGACAAAAAAGACAATGTTCACCAAGTGGTGTCACACCAAGTGGTGAACATTATATTTTTTTAACTAAAACATTGATTTTTAAAGTAAAGACCTTGTTGAAAAAAATGTTCACCGAGTGGTGTCACACCAAGTGGTGAACATTTATTGCGGGTTAATTCTTTGTCGTTTTCTTGGGTTGTTTAATGTTGACTGAGTCGGGTGGGCACACCACGTCGCCCATGAGTTGGATGGGCGTCTCGGTGGAGTCAACGGGCGTGAACTGCAGCGTGGGAGCCGTTTTATTGCCGTTGCTTGGGTTTTGAGTTTCAACTTTGTTCTCGGGGGGAAGCGTTATCAAGCCGTCGGGCTGGAAAATTTTGGGATGGCACGACGACATGGCGCCCAATGCCACGCTCAGACCTGCGATTGTCACGGCTTTGCCTAGTGCCTGGCGGTTGCGCAGCTGTCGCTCTAACCATTGCGTTTCCTGTTCGCACTTGGGGCAAGTGCCAGCGCAGTCGCCCTGATGGGTGCACTCAGTGGGATTGTAGTCAATCTCGTTGGCGCTGGCTATATCACGCCTGATGGCTTTCAGCGTTTCGCAAATATGTTTTCCTTGTTCCATAGTAGTTTATAGGTGAGTGGGGAGAGGGGAGAGTTGACAATTCCCGATCCTCGCTCCCCGATTAAGGTCCATAGGTGTTTCCGTTCTCGTCAACAGCGACTTCGCCCATCACTACTGAAATTTCATCTTCGTCATCATTGTCTTCAGGGGAAATTCCCTCTTCGTGGTTGTGGCGCAGGAATTTAGAAAAACTAAATGTTTTATTGTCATCGGAAGGCGAATTAAAGAACGACTCGTCAACGCCGCCTGCTATGATTCCGCCTGATTCGGTTGAGCATTCTAGTGACTCCTCCGATTCATCCGAACTGTCTAAAGAGTAGTGCTTGTGGTGATGACATGAAGTCATGCCTCCTAACGCCAAACTCAGTCCGGCGATGGCAACAGCTTTGCCCAGAGCTTGACGTGTGAGCAGCTGTCGCTCTAACCATTGTGTCTCCTGTTCGCACTTGGGGCATGTGCCCGCGCAGTCGCCCTCGTGTGTGCACTCAGTGGGATTATAGTCAATCTCGTTGGCGCTGGCGATATCTCGCCTTATGGCCTTTAGAGTCTCGCAAATATGTTTTCCTTGTTTCATAGTAGTGTTTAGTTGAGAGTTGAGAGGGGAGAGATTGAGGGGAGAGGGGAGAGATGGAGAGTTGACAATTCCCGATCCTCGATCCCCGATTTCCGATCCTCGATTAATTATGGTCCATAAGTGTTGCCGTTCTCGTCGATGGCCACCTCTCCCATCACCACTTCCTTGTCATCTTCGTCATCATCCCCTTCATCGTCTAAATAAGCATTTTTCTCACCGCTGACCAGAGGAGTGAAGCAGGAGTCGGAGTCGTCAAGATATCCATCCACATCTTCATAGCTGGTGCAAGTTTCGTGAGAGCAGGAAATATCGGAGCTTTCGGAGTCGTCGAGGTTATATTTATGGTGCTTGTGGCACGAACTCAATGCTCCTAACGCCAGGCTCAATCCAGCTATGGTTACCATTTTGCCCAGTGCCTGGCGGTTGCGCAGCTGTCGCTCCAGCCAGCGGGTCTCGCTCTCGCACTTTGGGCATGTGCCAGCGCAATCACCCTCGTGGTGACACTCGGCGGGAGTGTAATCTATCTCGTTGGCAACGGCGATGTCTCGCCTGATGGCCTTTAATGTCTCACATATTTTCTTGCCTTTTTTCATAATATATGATTTTAATGGAGTAGTTGAATAGTGGTATGGAAAACTGCTATTGCCTTGTTTGCTCGTCCCCTTGTTCGCTTGTTTGCTTGGGATTTGAGAAGTCATAGATAAACTCCACGGGGATGAGTTTCCAGGAGCGCACGGGTATGTCGTAGATGCGTGCCGGGAGGAAGGGGGGCAGATTCTTCACTGCACGCAACGCCTCGTTGTCGAAGATTGGCGAGGTGGTGGTCTTCTCTATCACGGCATCGCTGATAGTGCCGTCACGTTCCACAAGAGCCTTGACGATGCAGCGTGCCTTGATGGTGCCCCCCATCTCCTTGATGGGCTCCAGAATCTCGTCGGGGATATAGAGCTGGTCACGGATAAGGGCGTCCATCGCCTCGTCGCCGTCGGGGTACTGAGCCTCCACATCAACCTCTGAGTAGATATAGTCTTTCACAAGCTTGGGAGGGGCAGCCACGATGCCTGTTGTGAGTTCTCTCACGACAACTTCGTTGCCGTCTTCAGTGATTATGGTGTCGCCTTCGGCCACAAATTGCGACCCATTCTTTAACACATTGCTTATGGAGTCATTTTTGGGTGTTTCGGGAGGCATAGGTATCTTGCCTCTCACAATTTTTCTCTGCTCTTCGAGCATTTTGCGCATTCTTTCCTCTTCAGCCTTTTTCCTTGTTTCTTCTTCCTCATTAACAGGTGGCCTTCTCACCACTCCTGCTGTTCTCGTTCTGTCAGGATTGACTGGTCTTGATGGTGGCTCAGTTTTTCTTTTTTGGTCCACACCATTTGATGATGGCGTGGCGGCACTTGCGCCAAGGCTCAGTGCCATACTAACCCCCGCTATGGTTACAGCCTTGCCCAGTGCCTGTCGCACACGCAGCTGTCGCTCTATCCACCGCATCTCGCTCTCACAGGCTGGGCATGTGCCAGCGCAGTCGCCCTGGTGGTCGCATGGCGTGGGGGTGTAGTCGATGTCGTTAGCACGAGCTATATCGCTGCGTATGGTCTTCAATGTCTCACATATTTTCTTGCCAGGTTTCATAGAAGTTGTCAGTTATCAGTTATCAGTTATCAGTTTTTTGACTCTCAAAAAGCAATAAAGTTTATTGTCAAGCGATAAGTGAAAACTTATTTTTTCCTATCAGGTATCACCGCTGCAATGATTGCTAAGATCAAAGAAAGTAATCTTGTTTTCATGATGATAGAGTTTTTATTTTTGCAAAGATAAGAGTTTATTTTGAAAACACAAAAATATAAACACCGTTTTTCTATGGTTTTATAAGTTATGTTGAGAGGTCAACGCCAACGCCAACCAAATTTTTGAAATAAAAAGTTAAAATATTTGGAAAAATGTGGGCGAACACACCAAAAACATATGGAAAATTGTGAAATTATCGTGAAAAACATTTGGAACCAGCCTCCAATCAATAATTTCAATCAAGTAATTACTGTTGATAAATATGGCGAAGTAAAGCTACAGAAGTTTGACCTAGAGGCAGCCGCCAAGAAATATGGCATCTCTGTATCAGGAAACACTAAGAAAACAAAAGAAAAAACAGGAGGCACTAATACCAAAAAGAAGAAAACCAAGTAAATGACAAAATTAAGGCATCAGATGCATTTAATAATAACCGCCATAATGCATAATTACTGACGCAAAAGAGTCCGCACTTGGCTCATCGAGCTGTGCGGACTCTTTATGTTTTGTGCCTAAGGGGACGGTACTAATTCTATGGCACACGCACAGCACGTACTGTGAAACCGTAGCTTCGGGTGACATTGTTACAGCCTACAGTTTCGTTCGTGATGTAGTACAGGCTCCAAGCGCTGTTGGGGTATTCGAAAAGCTCGCGCGACCAATAGTATCCCCAAGAGCCAACGTTTTTAAACTCCCCCTTCCAGCGGTCGCCAGTCGCTGGCAAGAATAACGACGCGCCGTTGCTTGCAGTGAACAACCTGCCATTAATACCGTTCTGCGTTGTCCATACCCAGGTGCAATTCATATACAACTCCTTAATCTGCGCAAGCGACGGCATGCGCCACTCTGGACCCCAGTTGGCAGTGGCTGCATCGTCCTCAGGGTCAAGCTCAGTCTTATTATCAGTAAAGCCATTATAGCCAAATTCACTGTTATTACAGTACTTGGTTAACGCATACGCGTCGGTGCCACCATTCCACCACTGGTAGGTGCTCCAGTCATACCAGTCCTTTGGTGTGGTCTCGCCCCATGCGAAGTAGTCGCCGTATTCCTCAGGACTGTTAGCGCCCACGTTCATCGTCGCCCACAGAGTGCCGCTGGGTAGGCCCAGATCCACCCATTCATGTTCGGCGGGCTGATAGTTGCCGAGCAGAATGTCATAGATAAATGTGACATCCGCTGCTGTAATGTTGCCGTCGCCATTGACATCGGCAGTATTGTAATAAGTCATGTCGTTGTTGAGCAGGCAGTTGTAAAGCTCAGTGATGTCGGCTGCTGTAACGTAGCCGTCACAGTTCACGTCGCCCTTGACATTCGCAAAGACCGACAAGCCGCAAGCGACAATCGCTAAAAGTGTGAGTAATAATTTCTTCATAAAAATATTGGTTTATAAGTTAATAGAAAGGTTTAAAAATCAATGCAATATCTCATTTCTGCAAAGATAATCATTTTTTTAATGAAAACCAAATATTTGCTCATTATTCGGTTTCCACTTGTCTTGAATCAGGTTCTATATATCAGATGTCAGAGAGTGTCTTTTTGGAGTCTGACTCTTGTTCTTTGATGGCACATTCCGAAAAAGTTGCCGATTTTTTGGAATTGATTCCGAAAAAGTTGCCTCTTTTTTGGAATTTTATTATCTTTGCGGGCAAATATAGAGTTTTAATTATGATTCCGCGCAAGTTAGAGAGCATAGTAACTGAGGCCCTTAATAAGCGTAAGGCTATAATTATTATGGGTCCACGGCAAGTGGGAAAATCCACACTGCTAAAAACATTGTTTGGCAATGAGTCTGGCATTTTATGGATTAATGGTGATGAACCAGATGTTAGGTCTATTTTTGATCACGCCACATCCACGAGCCTAAAGAGCCACATAGGTGACCGTCGCTGTGTGGTTATAGATGAGGCTCAGCGAATCAGCGACATTGGCATTAACCTGAAATTGATTATCGACAACATGCCAGGCGTTCAGCTTGTGGTGACAGGCAGTTCGTCGTTTGACTTGTCCAATAAGATCAATGAACCATTGACGGGACGCAAATTTGAATATTGGATGTTCCCCCTGTCGTTTGGCGAGATGGTGTCTCACACGAGCCTACTTGAAGAGAAAAGGCTTCTCAAGCACCGCATGGTTTATGGTTATTATCCCGACGTTGTAATGAATTCGGGTAATGAAAGGGAGATATTGAACAACTTGGCTAGTAGCTATTTGTTCAAAGACATACTTGCATTTGACAAAATACAGAAATCGGAGCAGCTGGTTAGGCTCTTGCAATGCCTTGCACTCCAAATTGGTTCTCAGGTGTCGTATAATGAATTGGGTCAGCAAGTGGGGCTTGACTCAAAAACAGTTGAGAAATATGTCACCCTTCTTGAAAAATGTTTTATAATATTCAGGCTGACATCATTCTCAAGAAATTTGAGGAATGAATTAAAAAAAAGCAGGAAAATATATTTCTATGATAATGGCATAAGGAATGCTATTTTGGGTAACTATTCTCTCATAGAAAACAGAATGCCAGCCGAGATTGGGGCATTGTGGGAAAATTTTGCTATTGCCGAACGGATGAAAAGAAATGCCTATGAGAAGGCCTACTGCAATTCGTGGTTTTGGCGCAGCAAGGAGCAACAAGAGATAGACTATATTGAAGAGGGCGATGGGAAATTATCGGCTGTAGAATTCAAATGGAATCCAACCAAAAAGGTTTCAGTTCCTACTTCTTTTGCACGGGAATATGATAGTAGCTTTTCGGTGATAAATCCTGAAAATATTGAGAGTTTCCTTTTATGATATTCCGAAAAAGTTGCCGATTTTTTGGATTTCATTCCGAAAAAGTTGCCAATTTTTTGGAATTGGGTTCTGGAATTGTGAATAAAAATGCGGGTGCCGAAAAGTTTGTGGTTTAAATTGGGGTAGTTACGGCAAAAATTATTACCTTTGCAGGTTGATTGGGGCAATGGGCTCGTTTTTTTGGCAAGAGTGCAAACCCTTAATCACATAACACCCAGAGAATAAAACACATAACAATATATCAAGATGAACATTTCGTTAAAATGGTTGAAACAATACCTCGACTTTGACCTCACCGCTCAGGAAGTGGGCGACGCATTGACCTCGCTCGGCCTTGAGGTGGGAGCTGTTGAGGAGGTAGAGACAATTCGTGGTGGACTCAAAGGCATAGTGGTGGGCAAGGTGCTCACCTGTGAGCCTCACCCTAACAGTGACCACCTGCACCTGACCACCGTTGACCTAGGCAATGGTGAGGAGCCTGTGCAGATAGTGTGCGGCGCTCCCAATGTGGCTGCCGGCCAAAAGGTGATAGTTGCCACTGTGGGCACTGTGCTCTACGACGGCGACAAGGAATTTGTCATTAAGAAATCGAAGCTTCGCGGCACCGACTCCTTTGGCATGATATGTGCCGAGGACGAGATAGGCATTGGCAGCGACCATGCCGGCATCATCGTGCTGCCCGACGACGCTGTAGTGGGCACGCCAGCGGCCACCTACTATGGCATCGAGAGCGACTGGCTCATCGAGGTGGACCTGACGCCCAACCGCATTGACGGTGGTTCGCACTATGGTGTGGCGCGCGACCTCAATGCCTGGCTCAAGCGCCACGGCAAGGACGGCAACCTGCACCGCCCCAGCGTGGAAGATTTCAAGATCGACCGCCAGGATGGCGCCATTCCCGTTGAGGTGGAGAATGGCGAGGCGTGCCCCCGCTACTGTGGCTTGACCATTCGCAACGTGAAGGTGGGCGAGAGCCCCAAGTGGCTCAAGGACTACTTGACCACTGTGGGTCAGCGTCCCATCAACAACATTGTTGATATCACCAACTATATCTTGCTGGGCACCAACCAGCCACTGCACTGCTTCGACCTGGGCAAGATCAAGGGCGAGAAGGTGGTGGTGAGAACCTGCGCGCCAGGCACTAAATTTGTGACCCTCGACGGCGTGGAGCGCACGCTCACCGACCGCGACCTGATGATATGCAACGCCCAGGAGCCCATGTGCATAGGCGGCGTGTTTGGAGGTCTTGACAGCGGCGTTACCGAGGCAACCACCTCCATCTTCCTCGAGGCAGCCTATTTCCACCCCACCTGGATAAGAAAGAGCGCCCGCCGCTTTGCCCTCAACACCGACGCCTCGTTCCGCTATGAGCGTGGCATCGACCCTAACGACGTGATTTACAACCTCAAGCTTGCCGCGATGCTCATCAAGGAGATAGCCGGTGGCGAGATTTGTGGCGACATAGTAGATATCAAGCAGCACGACTTCCCAGGCTTCGCTGTGGAACTGCGCTACGACTACGTTAACAACCTCATTGGCAAGGAGCTCGACCACGACACCGTGAAGAGCATTGTCGAGAGCCTGGAGATGAAGATTGAGGCCGAAGACGACGAGAAGCTCAACCTGGTGGTTCCCACCTATCGTGTTGACGTGCAACGTCCCTGCGACGTGGTGGAAGACATCCTGCGAGTGTATGGCTACAACAATGTGGAGATAGGCAGCCAGGTGAAGAGCTCGCTCTCGATTAAGGGCATGGTTGACTTCGGCGACGACATGCAGGAGCTCATCTCCAACCAGCTCAGCGCACAAGGCTACTACGAGATAATGAACAACTCACTCACTGCCCAGAGCTACTACGAGGGCTGCGAAACCTATCCCGAAGCCCACTGCGTGCACGTGATGAACCCCCTGAGCAGCGACCTGAGCCTCATGCGCCAGACCCTGCTCTTTGGCGGCCTCGAGAGTGCAGCCCGCAACATCAACCACAAGAACCCCAACCTCAGGATGTATGAGTTTGGCAACGTGTATCATTTCGACCCCGAGGCAAGCAACGAGGAAGTGGCACTGGCACCCTATAGCGAGCACACCGCGCTGGGCATCTGGCTCACCGGCGAGAACCACGGCGACAGCTGGAACGACAAGCCCCGCAAGCTCAACTTCTATGACCTGAAGGCCACTGTCGATAACATCTTGCGCCGCCTGGGCATCGCCGAGCGCGACCTGGTGGCCGAGGAGCTTCAGAACGACGTGTTTGCCGTGGGCTTGGCCTACAAGAACCGTGGTGGCAAGCTCATTGCCGAGCTGGGCATCGTCACTGCCGAGCAGCACAAAAAGACTCATTGCACACAAGTGGTGTGCTTTGCCGAGCTCAACTGGAATGCCGTGTGCAAGATGGCTGCTAAGGCCAAGACACAATTTGCCGACCTGCCCAAGACGCTGCCCGTGCGCCGCGACTTGGCATTGCTCGTTGACGTTAATGTCACCTATGCCGACATCAAGCGCGTGGTGGAGCAGAGCGAGCGCAAACTGCTGCGTGGCGTGAACCTCTTTGACGTGTATGAGGGCAAGAACCTTGAGGCCGGCAAGAAGTCCTATGCCATCAGTGTCACCCTGCAAGACGACGTGAAGACCCTGCAAGACAAGCAAATCGACGCAGTGATGAACAAAATCATCGCCAACCTCGAGAAGCAAGTGGGAGCGAAGCTGCGCTAATGCATAATGCACAATGCGTAATGCATAATGCACAATGCGTAATGCACAATGCGTAATGCACAATGCGTAATGCACAATGCGTAATGCACAATGCGTAATGCACAATGCGTAATGCATAATGCACAATGCATAATGCACAATGCACAATTTATAATGCATAATTAATTGCAACTATGAAAATTGATTTTAAAGATTTGGAGCTCAATGTTGTTGCCAACTTCAAGGGTGGCGAGGGAGAGTATGTGTCGCGACGCTTGGTTGACGAGAACAACAAAATCATGCTGGGCACGCTCGCACCCGGCGCCTCGATAGGCTATCACAGCCACGACACCGACAGCGAGATAATGTACTTCCTTGAGGGTGAGGCCACCGTGCTCACCGATGCCGGCGAGGAGAAGCTGCTGCCAGGGCAGGCGCATTACTGCCCCATGGGTCACAGCCACAGCCTCGTCAACCGTGGCGACCGCGACCTCAAGTTCCTGGCTGTGGTGCCCACTCATAGCAAATGACAAAACTGATTAATAACAAAAAATATTTAGCATTTTATGGGAAGAGCTTTTGAATATCGCAAAGCAAGAAAACTGAAACGCTGGGGCAGCATGTCCCGCACGTTCACTAAGATTGGTAAGGAAATCACTATGGCTGTGAAGGCCGGTGGTCCTGACCCAACAGCCAACTCGCGCCTGCGCGCCCTCATGGCCAACGCTAAGGCAGCCAACATGCCCAAGGACACCGTGGAGCGCGCCATCAAGAAGGCCAGCGACAAGGACGCGAGCGACTACAAGGAGGTGATCTATGAGGGATATGGGCCTCACGGCATCGCCATCCTCGTGGAGACAGCTACCGACAACACCACCCGCACCGTTGCCAACCTGCGCAGCTACTTCAACAAGAAAGGCGGCACACTGGGCAACTCGGGCAGCGTGGCGTTCATGTTCAGCCACAAGGCCTATTTCCATGTAGAGCCTAAAGAGGGCGTGAGCCTCGAGGACCTGGAGCTGGAGCTCATCGACTTTGGCGCCGAGGAGATAGACCAGGACGAGGAAGAAATCATCATCAGCGCAGCCTTTGAGAGCAACGGCGACATCCAGAAGTACCTAGAGGAGAACGGCTTTGAGATTAAGAGCTCGGAGTTTGTGTATGAGCCTGCCGACTACAAAGAGCTCAACGAGGAGCAGACAGCCGACATGGACAAGCTCCTTGAAGTGCTCGAGGAGGATGACGACGTGCAAAACGTGTTCACCAACATGAAAGAGGCTGGCCTCGACTAAAGGTCAGTTGAAAGATAAAGCCGCATTCTGGAGACTTTGCGGCAGTCTTTTATCTATTCCGATAAAAGAATTATTCGTAACTTTGTATCGGTGCCGTGGCGAAGTGATTTCGCTGCGGCATTATTTTTGCGCCATTCAAGTTACTGTGTCCACTTAAAAAGGTAAAGCACACGAATTAAACGAATTATAACCAATTCTATTTTATTGATATTAAGTTTGTTGCATTTGTCTTCTTTTGTTGTTTTTTTTTGATTAAAAAAAATATTGCTGTCCGATAAAAAGTGGGGTCGCCGCTGGCGACAGGTTAGTGGTTATTATATGCTCCCCCCTTGACACTTATTCCACTCGCTATGGCTCGTTTCACAAGTGTCAAATGTTACTCAGAGGTCAGCCTTCGGCTGCAATCCGCCTCCCAAAATGAAACAATGGGGTCTGACCCCGTTGTTTCATTTTTTAAAACATTAGTGTCCGATAAACAAAGTGGTCGCCGCTGGCGACGATCTGGCAGTGGCTACATTCAGCCGTTAGGCTGACCTCCGGCTGAAGCTCACGCTAAGTCATTCGCCCCAAAAAGTAAGCCTCCTTCCTGAAAGTTGATGTATTA